>OHPK01000118.1_pt1 | contig 50679 bp, 42 predicted proteins | sample 1577661 | NCBI WGS metagenome assembly OHPK01 (sample SAMEA3879556, study PRJEB24766) | human gut metagenome | biome: human-associated habitat; feature: feces | place: USA | collected 1985/1987
GAACGTGAAAGTCACGAAAAAATTGAATTGCTGCTGGTTAATCTTCCGCCACAGTCGCGATTTTCGGCAGACCATATTCCTGTGTTTCCGCTCGAGATTTTGCTCTACGAACTCCGCGCAAAGCTCATAGCTTTTGAAGTAGGACGCCATCTCTTTACAGATAAACTCTTTGCGTTCGCGCCGTTTCATACCGGCGCTTTTTCGATACAATTCCTCGAACAGCTCCTTGCGCGTCATGCGCCGTTCTTTGGAAATCGTATCGGTTTTCTCCCGCTCCGCAAGGGCGGTGTTGCTTTCGTCCGCATGTTCTGCGTGTGCGGTTGCCGGTTCCTCGGCGTGTTCCTTGACGGTGATCACTTCTTCGGGAACCTTACGTCGTTTCCCTGCATAGGGATTCGGCTCGTAAGGTATCCCGATATAATGTCCGCCGTCCGAATAAACTTTTACTTTGCCATACGGCATACTTGTGTCCTCCTTTGAACAAAATGAATTTCTGCTCTTCATTTCTTCCGAGGGCGGATGAGGTGTTTTCACCTTCTTTTTCATACGGGATTACGTCAGCCGCTTTGTCGCGCGCTATGTTCCGTCCGTATGCCTCACTTGCTTTCATTCATCTTTTCCAAATATTCGTTCATCCGCATTTCCAGAGAAGAAACGAAGAGGCCGTACTCGTCCTCGGTCATATGCTCAATGTCGGGCTTGCCCACGACAAAGACTTTGATGCCGAGAGGGTTTCTTTTGACCTCTATCTCTTCCAATTACATCACCTCCTTTCAGATAAAAGTCGTTTCCGTCAGTCCATGTCCTTTACGGCTCTTTCGTCAGCACGAAGCCGCCAGCCTTCCGGATACGTCCGTCCGGCAAAGCGTTCGTCGTACATGGCGTCGAGTTCGGGCGTGCGGCGAAAACGGTAATCCGCGCTCAACGTGAAATTACCGAACTTTTCGTTCTGCACGATACCGATGCGCTGCGCAATGATATGCCGCTTGGTGCGGTACACGTTGCACTTTTTGCAATACATCTCAAACAGTTCCTTTGTCATGCCGATTTCCTCCTTTTTGATATATTCTCTCGGAGATACTCCAAAAGTTTCTTGTTTTTCATACGGACATACTCGCAGCAGTAGTTGAGTTCCTCCGCCGCGGACTCCTGCGTCAGCCCCTTGACATACAGCTCGAAGTAGATCCTGTATAGATCGAGAGGGGCGTCGCGGATGACTTCCGCGTAAGACCTCACGAGATCCGCCGTCTTGTGCGGAAGGACCTGAAAGGCTGCGTCCATCTTCGCCTTGTCCGCATAGTACATGCGAATGGTCTTCAGTTCTGTTCTGACGTCTTCCGTCGTCATAGCGTTCCTCCCGTTTTTTCTTTCAGTCTGTCATGGTAAGTCGCAAGCTTTTTGCGACTTTCAAGAAAGTTTTATCAGTCAAATAGGAAGACTATTTTCCTATTTGAAAAACTTTCTCAACTTTTTTCTGCTGTCATTAAACCACCTGAACAGGACAGTTTCTGACCTGTTATATAAAATTTTTTCGAAAAATAAAAGACCGTGGCCGCAGACAAATTACAGACGATATCTCGTCCGCATTGTCTGACAGTCACGGTCACCCGGTTATTTCGTCAATCCTTCGGTTTGGGTCTATGCCCGACTACTTCCGCTGGTCTTTTCCCACAGTCAGAATACATTCCTCCGTGATATGAAGCTGTTTGGCTTGTTTGTGCTTCTATTTTACCAAATCGGCAGATATTTCTCAAGCGGATCCGCCGTGAGTAAACCGCTATAAAACCGACACAAAAGGTATAGTTTCGGTATAGTCAAGCGATACTCGGCGATACTTTTCCCGCGAACTTAAACGGCAAGCCGATTCTGCCTTTCGTCTTCGGGATGTTGGGAGAGCGGCTTTGTCCGTCAAAGGCGCGCGGCAATTCTGAGAAAACCATAAATGAGAAAACACAGACAAAACTCCCTCGCGTCCCTTGCGGGCAGACCTTTGACAGACCGCGCTTCGCTCTCCCGTTTCGGTCGCGCCGAAAGGCAGAAAAGACGTGCCGAAACAATACCTGTTCCGTTGGGATTTTTTACCGGTACGTTGGGGAACGGATGGGAAACACTACACTCCCCGTGCCTCTTCGCCCCTGCCGTAAAGGCGTATGCTGTAAGCAAAAAATTCAGGAGGAATAACCACCAATGAAAACAGCGGTCATCTATGCCAGATATTCATCTGACAGCCAGACGGAGCAATCCATCGAAGGACAAGTCCGCGTCTGCAAACAGTTCGCGGAAAAGAACGATCTTCTCGTCGTCGATCAGTACATCGACAGGGCGACCACGGGAACAAACGACAACCGAGCGGCATTCCAGCAAATGCTGCGGGACAGCAAAAAAGCTCAATGGGGCGCGGTCATCGTTTACAAATTAGACAGGTTCGCCCGAAACAAGTACGAATCCGTCGTCAACCGCAAGAAACTCAAAGACAACGGCGTGGAACTCGTTTCCGCAATGGAGAATATCCCCGACACGCCGGAAGGAAAGCTGTTCCTTGCCGTCATCGAAGGGTTCAACGAATATTTCTCGGAAGACCTCAAGCAGAAAGTCAACCGAGGCTTGCGGGAGAGTTGGCTCAAAGGCAACGCCACGGGCGGTCATCCGCCTTACGGTTATGTGATTAAAGATAAAAAATATGTCATAGACGAATCCGAGGCGGAGGTCGTGCGTGAGATATTTATGAAATACGCGCAGGGTTATAAAGCCGTCGCCATCGCCGAAGATCTGAAAGCGCGGAATGTTCGCCGCAAGTGCGGAAAGCATATAAACCACAAATACGTCTATGTCATCCTGCACGACAAACGCTACATCGGAGAAGTTACTCATCAGGGAACAACTTATTACAACATCTTTCCGCCCATCATCGCAAAGGAGGTCTGGAACCAAGTGGACGCAATCAATCGGGAAAACAAAATTTCGCCTAGCCGCAAGAAAGAGATCTTCGACTACATACTCTCGGGAAAGCTCATCTGCGGAAACTGTAAACACCGCATGAGCGGAGAAAGCGGCACATCGAGAAACGGAGAGATCCATTACTACTATGTCTGCCTCTCCAAACGGCGCGGAAAGACGAACTGCGATTGCAAAGCCGTTAAAAAGCAAGAACTTGAGGATTATGTCATCGACGCTACCGTATCAATGTTGCAAAGAAACAGCATCATCACGAAGATAGCTGAGGCCATAGTCAAAGTGCATGAAAAGATGATGCGCGACAATTCGGGCTTGCAGATACTCATCAAAAAACGTGAAGAAGCTAAACGCGCCGCCGACAATATCGTGAAAGCCATCGAACAAGGCATCATAATGGACTTTACGAAAGACAGGTTGGCGGCATTGCAGGACGAACTGAACAGGCTGGACATCGAGATAAACAAAGAAGCGCAGAAAACTTACGCCCACGTCACCGTGGAGGACGTGGAAAAGTATCTGCTCTCCAAAGTATTCGAAGATCCGGACGACATCAAAACACGCAAACTGCTCGTCAATACCTTTATCCGCGATATCCTCTGGTACGGCGACCACATCGTCATCACCTACAACTTCCAAGAGTACGCGGCAACGGACAGGTTCTGCAAATCTTATGTCGAGCAATTAGAAAAGCAGGTCGGGGACGCTTCCCGATCTGCTTCTTCTTTTTCCCTGTGTTCGTATAAATTCCGGCACTCCGCACCAAACAACAGGACATGCAGATAAAGTTCCGCATGTCCATTTATATTTGACTACTATTTTGTCTTGAATATTAATAAATATTGGGCATTGATTTTAGACTTAACTATGGTATAATTGTTTTGTATTTCGAATATCGAAAGATTAGAGGGAAAAATGAGCAAGCTGATTTGCATGGGCGATTGTATTATTGATTTTCTGCCCTCTGCACCCAAGGAACTGACTTACACCGCAAAAATGGGCGGCGCTCCCGCCAACGTTTGTGCCGCCGTTGCAAAACTCGGTGCGCACGCTTGCTATTTCGGGAAACTCGCAAACGATAATTTCGGAAAATTCCTTCTCGGCGAACTGAAAAAATACGGCATTGACACTTCTCTTACCGTAATTGACGAAACTTGCAAAACCGGTCTTGTCGTCGTCGACCTTTACGAAGGCGGCGAGCGCGATTTCTTTTTCTATCGCGACAATCCAGCAGATGCAAATCTGCACGACTACGAAGTGAAAAAAGACATATTCGAAAAAGGCGACGTTTTGCATTTTTGTTCTATTTCCCTTATGGAATCTCCGACTAAACACGCACACGAACGCGCATTGCAATATGCGCGCGAATGCGGCTGTCTTGTGAGTTTTGACGTAAACGTCAGAATGCACCTTTGGAAAGACGCAGAAAAACTCCGTGCTACCGTTTTAGACTTTCTGCCATATGCCGATTTTGTCAAAGTGACTGACGAAGAAATGGCGTTGCTAGTCGGTTGCGAATGCGAGGTTCAAGGCATTCAGACTTTGTTTGAAAAAGCGCCCAACGCAAAACTTGTTTTCCTTACCAAAGGCGAAAAGGGTTCGGCAGTTTACGACCGCAACCTTGCAAGCCGCGTTTATCCCGCAAAATCGTCCGAAGTCGTTGATACAACGGGCGCGGGCGACTGTTTTATCGGCAGCATAATTTACAAAATTCTGCAAAACGAATGCGACCTCACCGTTGACGGAGTCGACGACGCTATGAAACTTGCCGTAAACGCATGTTCGGTTGTCATCTCGAGAAAAGGCGGCGCGGGTGCAATGCCGACTCTTTCCGAAGCGGAGGCTGTAAAATGACAGATATAAAAAGCATTGTTACAAAACCCGTATTTTTTAAGCGAAACCGCGTATTCCGCAACTACGTAGGCGGCGAAGGTTTCCGTTCTCTTATGGCGGACAGCACGGGCGATAACGATTTCCCCGAAGAATGGATTGCAAGCAAAGTCAAAGCAATCAACCCCGTATATTTCGGTGATCGTGACGGCGTGTCAGTCGTCGAAGGTACGTACATTTACTTTGACGATTTGCTCCGTTCGGAAGCCGAAGCGCTTACCGGCGGCAAAAAATACGACTGCCTTGTGAAATATCTTGACAGCGCAATTAGATTGCCCGTTCAGGTTCACCCGACAAAAGAGTTTTCGGCTAAAAATTTCGGCAGCCCATACGGCAAAACGGAAGCGTGGCTCATCCTTGCAAAACGCGACGACAACGCTAAACTTTATTTCGGATTCAAAGACAAAATAAACCTCGACACACTCAAAGAATATGCAGACAGAAGCCTAGACGAAAAAGATATTCTGACCGAACTGATAACCCCTGTAAAAGTGGAAGTCGGCGACGTTTTTCTTATTCGTGCGGGGCTCATTCACGCAATCGGCGCAGGCTGCACAATACTCGAAGCACAAGAACCCACCGACTTCACGATACAGATTGAAAACTGGTGCGGCGAATCGAGAGTGAGCGAACAGGAAAAGTATCTGGGGCTCGGACGCGACCTCGCAATGAGCGTATTCGATTTCGATAAATTCGGCGAAAAAGCAGTTCAAGAATGCAAAATAACGCCTAAAACCGTATTTTGCGACGATAAACTGAAAATCGAAAGTTTGATTTCTTACGAGGACACACCCTGTTTTGCAGAAAACAGATACACTCTTTCGGACGGCGAAACCGTTATGGAAAATTCCGCCGCCGTATGGACGATAGTAGACGGAAACGGCGTGATTGTGGGCGAAGACTACGAACGTCCGATAAAAAAAGGCGACTATTTCTTCCTGCCGTATGCGGCGGTCGGAAAGTTCTCGCTGAAAGGCAATCTTACAGCCGTGGAGTGTCTTTCCAGCAAACAATAGTCGCAACTCCCGCCTTGCGTATGTTCAATGGCGGAAAAACATAAACAGTTTATAACTTTTTGACAAAATTGATAAGGGAGGAAAATATGAATTTCGTCAAAAAGGCTTTGACCTGGTCTTTTCCCGTAGCGGAAAAACAGATGGGAGATTACTCCCGTCGAGAAGGCATTGCGTTCCTTGTCGGTATGTTGGGTCAAAACATGATTTACAACATAATCGGCGCGGCGTTGTCGGTATTCTACACCGACGTCGTCATGATTGACATTGCGGTTGTCGGTATCATACTTACCGCTTGCCGCGTGTGGGACGCGTTGAACGACCCCGTCATGGGCGTCATTATGGAAAACACAAGATCACGCTGGGGCAAATGTCGACCATATCTGAAATATATGCCGTTCCCCGTCGCCGTGATAACTTTGCTGTTGTTCATGCCGATTTCGGACTGGCCGATGGGCGCGAAGATCACGTATCTCGTGATGATTTACTTCTTATGGTCGCCCATTTACACTTTGTGCGACATTCCGCTTTGGAGTTTGCCGTCGCGAATGGTTCCCGACGAAGGAAAGCGCACGAAACTCATATCTGCGGCACGTGTTGTCGGCAATCTCGGCGCAGTGGTAACGGCACTTTATGCGCCGATGAAAAACTTCATCGGCGGACTTGACCTCGGCATCTTCGCAAACGAAGGACTTGCCAACCACAGCGGATATTTTTCACAGGAACAGGGATACCTTTTCACTACCCTTATTATAGTGGTAATAGGTATGATACTTTTCAAGGTTACGTTCCCGTTTGTCCGTGAACGCGTCGACCTTCCAAACGCCCAGACTTCAAACGTAAAGGATATTCTCAAAACCGTAAAATCCAATTCGCCGTTTGTGCGTGTGTTCATATCGGGTATACTCGGGTGCACAAAAACGCTGCTTCTGACTGCGGGTATGTACTTCTGTAAATGGGTTATGGGCGACGGCAACGAGGGACTTTGGCTTATCTACCTCGGCGCTCCTTTTATGGTCGGATATATCCTTTCAATGGTGATAACGCCTGCAATGGGCACGAAATTCACAAAGAAACGATTGTATCTCTGGACGTCGTATTTGAGCGCGGTGCCAATGCTCGTAATGTTCTTCGCCGCATTCCAAAACCTTACTTTGCTGCACGAACCGGGTTATCTCGCACTCATGATAATCATGCTTGCGCTTTACGGATTTTTCAGCGGATTTACCATAGCGCTGCAACCCGTAATGATTGCCGACAGCGTTGACTATATTGAATGGAAAGCGGGAAAAAGAAACGACGGTATCTTTTTCAGCGGTCTTACTTTCAACTCCAAACTCTCGGCAGGCATAGCAATTCTGATTTCCAACCTGTTGCTCGGTTTTGTAAGTTATACACCCGTCATCGACTCGCTCAGCAAACAAATCGAAGCCGCAGCGGACAGCGGTCAAACGTTCACCTTGAACTTTGCCGCGGAATATCCCGAAATCACGATGATGATGTTCATCCTCATCACAATCGTTCCCGCTATCGGCTGTATATTGCAGGCAATCCCGATGCACCGCTATGAACTGACGGACGCAAAACTTGCCGAAATCAGAGCCATAAACGAAGAACGTCGCGCCGCCTGTACGGAAAACGGCGAAATTCTGGAAGAAGTAATCACCGAAAACAACGAAACTTCCGAAAACGCCGATGCAGACGCTTCGGAAACTTCCGACGCAGAACAAAGTGAAGAAATCGTCGTGAACGTCGACGAAAGCATCGTCACTCACGAACAAGCCGAAAGCGAACAAACCAACGATGATTCGGACGAAAACTGAAAAGAATTGTAAGCAATTCAAATCTGCAAACACAGTAAAACGCGCTCCTTACGGGGCGCGTTTTAATTGAGTTTTTTATTGATTTGCCGATGCTATTGAAATTTACTTGTTCGGTCGATGAAGTTGTGGACTGCCCGTTTACACCTTGCTTGTCCGCTTGCAACCTCAAAGCAGACTACCAACATTTTAGCTTATATTTATGCGAGCATTCAACCGCTCTCGCACGGAGTGAGTAAATCAGTATGTCCATTGCAAACGACCGCGCTCGATTTCCATATGTCAAATCACGTAAAGCGTTTTGATTTCGTAAGGTCTGAACGACAACTCCCCACCGCATTCGACGGCATTGTTTTCGCGCATATCGCACTCGTAAATTTTGTCATAACCGAAACCGAGCGAAACCGTAGCTGTGCACGCTTTGCCTTCGTTTTCGTATACACGGATAACCGTTGCTTTGCCGTCTTCCGAAGGTTTGAGTGTTTCCACAACGATGTTGTCTGCTGACAAAGATACGGGGGAAACCGAAGATACGTTTTTGAATTTCGTTTCGACGGGAAGCAGATTGAAAAGATAGGATTGTTCTGGAACTTTTGCCGAGAAACAATCACCCGTATGCGGATAGAATGCATAACAGAAACGGTGCTTCCCGCGGTCGGCGGTTTTGTCGGGATAAACGGGAGAACGCAGCAGGTTTATGCTTATAAGTCCGTCTTTCACGCGGAAACCGTATTTGCTGTCGGATAGCAATGCGCAACCTTTGCCGTCCTTTGACACGTCAACGTACTTGTGCGCGCAAATTTCGAACTGCGCCCAATCGATTTTGTTGTCCGTCTTTGTAGAGCGTGAGATATTGCCGAACTGAATGTCGCACGTCACTTTATCCGCAAAGACCGACGGCATGAATTCTGCCCTCAGCATTCTGTGCGTTTCGTGCCAGTCAACGGACGTATCGAACTCGACGTACGGTTTTCCCGCTGTGAGAACAGACTTCTGCACCAACGACGATTTGCCGTAGCGGTACTCCGTTTCCATAACGGCGGACGCGCCGTCAATATACGCCCTGCTTGCCACCGCATTGAAGCACGAAGGGCGTTTCTTTGTGTAATCGATGTCGATGTCCCAAGCGTTGTAAGGCAACTTTTTGTCGTAATAGACGTTTAATCTGTTGATATAAGCACCGTTAAACTCGTATTTCGATGTTTTGTCGAAAACCGATTTGATTGCGCCGTCTTTTGAGAACACCACTTTCAGAAACTCGTTTTCTATGCTATCCTGCGAAATTTTGAGTCCCTGCGGAGTGCTTGCAACGGGTTTCGCTTCGCCGAAAGAGTAAGCCGCGGCTTCGTATAACGTCGCCTTTCCGCCGATGTTGATATACTCTTTCCTTGCAAACGGTGCGGGGTTGAAATACACTGCATTACCGCGCTTTTCATTTCCGTCCGCCGCGACGCCGTCGATTGCGTTTTCTTTTTCAGCCGACTGCGCAAGGAAGTCAATGACTTCCGCAGTAAGTTTTTCAAGGTCGGCAAGCATTGACTTGTAGCGTTCCGTCGTCTCTTTGTAAACTCTGTTTATGGACGAGCCGGGAAGAATATCGTGGAACTGGTAAAGCAAAACTTCTTTCCAGATTTTTGCGACGTCGTCGTAAGGATATTTGTATCCTTTTCTTGCCGCAAGCGCGCCCAACGCTTCCAACGTATGCAATGCGTACTCGCAAGTGCGGTTGTATTTTTTGTTGTTGCTCTGCGTGGTATATGTACCCTGATGCTTTTCAAGGTAGAGTTCGCCTTTGTAGACAGGATACTGCTCTCTCTTTTCGTTCAGCCTGTCAAAGAAATCGCAGGCTTTACCGAAATTTATTTTGGGCAGTCCGCGCGTGTTGCGGTAACGTTTGATGAGTTCGATGTTGGCTTCGCAAGCACCGCCGCCGCCGTCACCCGCGCCGAAAAGCATCAACGCTTCGTCCGACACCTTGTCTTTCTTTTTGTGGTTTCGGTAAAGTTCGTCAAGCGAAGGCGCCGCTCCCGAACTGTTGTAGGTGTTGGCGGGAAGAAGGTGCACAAGAACTTCGTCGTCGGAAAGTCCCTGCCACAGGAAAGACTGCAGAGGAAAATCGTTGTGTTCGTTCCAACTGATTTTCTGCGTCATAAAGTAATCCATACCGCAACCTTTTATAATCTGCGGAAGTGCCGCGGTGTAACCGAACACGTCAGGCAACCAGCAGTTGTTGACGGACACGCCGAACTCCTTTTCCCAGAAATCCAGACCGTAAACAAACTGCCTGATGAGCGCTTCGCCACCCGATATATTGGTGTCGCATTCCACCCACATTCCGCCTTGCGGCTCAAAATTGCCTTTTGCGAACGCCTTTTTGACGCGCTCGTACAATGCGGGATACTGCTCTTTCAGCCAAACGAATTCCTGCGGCTGGCTTGCTCCGTATACGTATTCGGGATAACGCTCGGTGTTGCGGATGGCGTTAGACACCGTGCGCGCAGCTTTTCTTTCCGTTTCGCGCATGGGCCAAAGCCACGCAAGGTCGAGATGCGAATGCCCGACTGCCGTAACCGTAAGGTCGGACTCGGACGGCTTTTCAAGAACGGCACGCAAACGCCGAGATGCTTTGTCGTAATTGCCGCAAGTGTATTCGAGATAGGATTTGCCGAGTGCGGAAGATATTGCAACCTTATCTTTGCCTCTGGCAACCACTTTCAAAAACGCGGCGGCAAGATAATCGAAATAGTAGTCGTACAGTTTTTCGTCGGCAACCGCAAGGTCCGCGTGCAGGAATTTTCCGCGGAATATTTCTTTGCCGAAAAGTCCGTTGAACCCTGCGTCAATCCACAAATCGACTTTGTCCGCGTCAGCGTTCATACGGAACACGCTTTTCCCCATTGGCGGATTGAAAAATTCGGCTACGCCGCCTATACCGAAAAGATGCGAAAACCCTTGCAAAGCGTCTTTTCCTTCTCCTACGGCAAGACCTTCGCCAAGCACATCGAATACGACGCAGAGTTTTTCGCCGCGCAGTTTCTCGGGAATTTCACCCGTGACGTGAAACCATGCACAATCGAAAATCCCGCCCCATACGTGACCGCGACGGACGGGTTTCTGTCCTTTTTCGCGCTCTTCGTAAGGAACGGGTTCTTTGGATTCCGAACACGTTACGTTCAGTTTTGCGACGCGCTTGAAAACGCGGCGTTTCATAGAAAGGATACGCAAAGTATCCACAGGTTGCAGCAGAATTTTCAGGTCCTGCAATACGTCCATGTTTTCCCCCTTCGGAACGTAGTTTCCTGTAATCTGACGACGAAAATACGTCGTGTATATTTCTTATTTTACCGCCCTGTATCGCAATTTCCGCACGCCGCTATCTTGTGCGGATTGCAGGTTACAGGACATTTACAAACGGTTTTGTTCTTGCGCCGTGTTTGCGCCTGTTTTGCAAATTACGCGGTTTACGCTTGCAAAACGACACTTTAACCGTCAGTTCTTGTAACTGTGTATAGGTGCGGGAATTCTGCCGCCGCGGTTTACGAAGTCCGCCGCGCTGCCTTTCGACACCTGCATTATGGGTGCGTATCCGAGCAGTCCGCCAAACTGTACGTCGCCCTCGTTCTTACCGTGAACAGGTATGACGCGCACTGCCGTGGTTTTGTTGTTGATGACGCCGATTGCGGCTTCGTCCGCGATTATTGCGGACACCGTTTCGGCGGGAGTGTCGCCGGGTATGGCTATCATATCAAGTCCCACGCTGCAAACCGAGGTCATGGCTTCCAGCTTTTCGAGAGACAGCGCGCCTGCGCGGACGGCTTCAATCATTCCGATGTCTTCGCTTACGGGAATGAATGCCCCCGAAAGTCCGCCGACGTGCGAGCTTGCCATTGTGCCGCCTTTCTTGACCGCATCGTTGAGCATTGCAAGGCATGCCGTCGTACCGTGAGTACCGACGACGGAAAGCCCCATTTCCTGCAAGACTTCGCCAACGCTGTCGTTGCGTATGGGCGTAGGAGCAAGAGACAGGTCGACAATGCCGAACTCTGCTCCGAGTTCGCGTGCCGCTTCCCTGCCGACAAGTTCGCCCATTCGGGTGATTTTGAATGCTGTGTCCTTTATGGTTTCGCTGAGTACGTCGCAGCTTTCACCGCGGATTTGTTCGAGGGCGGCTTTGACTACGCCCGGGCCGGATATGCCTACGTTTATAACGCAGTCGCCTTCGCTCACTCCGTTGAACGACCCCGCCATAAAGGGGTTGTCTTCCACGGCGTTTGCAAACACGACCAGTTTTGCGCAACCTATGCTGTCGTCGGCGGCAGTAAGACGCGCCGTTTCCTTGACGACTTCGCCCATAAGTCTGACCGCGTCCATATTTATGCCCGCTCTCGTGGAACCCACGTTCACGCTTGCGCACACTCTTTCGGTGGACGCGAGAACTTCGGGTATGGTGAGAATGAACTCTTTTTCTTCCTTGGTCATCGACTTCTGTACAAGCGCGGTATAACCGCCGATGAAGTCTATGCCTATGCTCTTTGCGACTTCGTCCATTGCCAAGGCAATTTGCTTGTAGCCGCCGCTTGCCGCACCTATAAGGCTTACGGGGCTTACGGAAAGTCGTTTGTTTACAATCGGAATGCCGTACTTCGCCTGAATTTTGTCCGCAACGGATTTGAGATTGCCCGCCTTTGAAAGCAGTTTTGCGCGGACGTTTGCGGCGGTGCGGTCGGGGTCGTCCGAAATGCAGTCGAAAAGACTGAGATGCATCGTCACCGTACGGATGTCGAGGTGCTGGTCCTTTATCATCCGTATTGTCTGTATTATCTCTTTCTGATTGAGCATATTTTACCGCCTAAATTCTGTGCATGGAATTGAAAATGTCTTCGTGCTGAACTCTGATTTCGACGCCGAGTTCCTGAGCCACGGACTGCAACGCGTCGTTGACTTCGCTGACGGTTTTGTCGTCGCCGAGCGAAATCATCATAATCATCGTGAAATACGCGTTTTGCATAACGGTCTGCGAAATGTCTTCGATGTTGATGTTCATTTCGTAAAGTTTGTACGCCACTTTTGCTATTATACCCGTGCGGTCTCTGCCGATAACGGAAACGATTGCTTTCATAATTCCTCCGAAGAGATTGTTTTGAAAATTATACCATACGCGCACGCGCTAAGCAATCTTATGACCACAAATGGCTGAAAAATGAACGCAAAAACGCAAATCAAACCTAAAAGCAGTCGAAACCGCGAAAAGGGAAAACGCCGCTCCGACGGGAGCGGCGTTCAGGGCGGTTGCCCGATTCGCTTTCAGAGGAGAATGCAGATGACTCCGCCTTTGCCCTCGTTGACAATTCTGCCGAGAGTTTTTTTGAGTTTGAGTTCAGCGTCCGCGGGGACGTTGATGAGTTTGTTGTTGATACCGTCGGCAACCAGCGACGACAGCGACCTGCCGAATATGTTGGTGTCCCAGATTGCCTGTTTGTCGTTTTCGAAATCGCCGAGCATACTGTTGACGAGTTCGCTGCTCTGCTGTTCGCTTCCGACTATGGGACGGACTTCCGTCTCGACGTCGACTTTCATAATGTGCAGCGAAGGTGCGCTCGCTTTGAGTTTTACGCCGTACTGCTGTCCCTGACGTATGATTTCGGGCTCTTCGAGCACCATTTCTTCCATTGTCGGCAAAACAATGCCGTATCCGAGTTTGTCGACCTGTTCCATAGCGTCGAGAAGTTTCGCGGTTTTCTTTCTTGCACGCGCAAGGTTTTTGAGGTGAGAAAGCAGGGCGAAATCGTCTGCGATTTCCATGTCGCACTCTTTGCTTGCAACTTTGAAGAACACGTCTTCTTTGGGTTCGACGGCGACTTGTATTCTGCCCTTGCCCGCGTCGAGTTCGACTTTGGACGGGGTCTTCCAGAATTCTTTTTCTTCGAAAAATTCGTCGACGAGCGTATAATCTTTCATCTTGCCCATCTTGTCACCGAGCGACCTCACCGCCGCCATAATTTCTTTGACGACGTCGTCGTCGGGAGTGAGCGCCTGTACCCAACGCGGCAGTTCGAAATCGACAATTCTTACGCCGAATTCCAAAAGTACGCTTTCCATAATCGCGGATATATCGCCCTCCGACATATTGAGCGCGTTGACAAGCGTGACGGGCGCGTCGTATTTAGCTTCGAGTTCGGCTTTCAGTGCATAAGCGGAATCGGACGCGGGGTCGGCGGTGTTAAGGACGATTGCAAACGGTTTGCCCGTGTGTTTGAGTTCGTCGATGACGCGCTCTTCCGCGGGTTCGTAGTCCTTGCGCGGAATGTCCGTGAACGAGCCGTCCGTGGTGACTGCAAGTGCGATTGTGCTGTGTTCTTTGATGACTTTCTCCGTTCCCTTTTCCGCCGCTTCGGAAAACGGCATTTCATCGTCCGACCAAGGCGTGCGAACCATACGTTCCTTGCCGCCTTCCACGCTTCCGAGCGCGCCGTCAACCAGATAACCCACGCAGTCGATAAGTCGCATATTAACTGCGAGGTTGTCCGAAAACACCACTCTTGCAGCGTCGGACGGGACGAATTTGGGTTGAGTGGTCATAATGGTTTTGCCGTCCGCGGACTGGGGAATGTCGTCGACGGCACGTGCGCGCACGTCTTTGTTTTCGATACCCTGAACGACGAGTTTCTCCATAATCTGTTTGATTACGGTGGACTTGCCGGTTCTTACGGGTCCGACTACTCCGACATAGATGTCCCCTCCCGTGCGGGTGGCAATATCTCGGTAAAGGTCAAATTTATCCATAAAACTCCTCCAATTGCGGTTTGCTAAACTTTATGAGAGGAGATTGCGGAATATGACGAATTGCGAAAAAGAGCCTTACCGACGAAGAAAAATGTTTGAATTCACATTGTTTACATTATGTCGATATTAGTTGTTGTAACAGTAAGAAACAGCAATACGACATTCTTTACGTTTATACAACTTGATGCAACAAAGCCGTTCCGTATTACGGCAACAACTTTCGGATATATGGCAAATAAAAACGCGACCGCCATATAATGCAAATCAAAATAAGGCAAATCAAAAGGCACACCGCTTTGGTGCGCCTTTATGTAAAATAGAGTTATCGAATAAATTTCGGACGATTTCGGTAAATTAACTTTTATTCACGGAAAACTTGACCGTTTGTTGCCGAAAACCGTTCCGTTGCCGACTGCGAAATCAGCCCTCGTTGTAGATTTTTTTGAGGACGAGTTCCATTCTTGCCTGACGGATTGCGGAAATCATAACGTCGATTGCGAATTCCATTTCTTCGAGAGAAGGAACGGACGGCGCAACGCGGATATTGCTGTTGAGGTCGTCGAGTTTGTAGGGGAAGGTTGCGCCTGCCGCCGTGAACTTGACGCCCGCGCTTGCCGCGATTTCGACGATACGTTTTGCGCAGGATTTGACGTCAACGGAAATGAAGTAACCGCCGCGGGGTCTCGACCATTTCACGAATTCGTCGCCTTCGAATGCTTCGGTGAACTTTCTGTCAAACAGTTCGAACTTCGGACGGAGAAGTTCGGCATGCTGTGCCATAATCTTCTTGACGTTTTCAGCGTTTTTGAGGAAGTTGGCGTGCATAATCTGGTTGACTTTGTTTGCGTTGATGCACTTGAAGAACATCAGTTTGAGAATGTCTTTGATGTTCTCTTCGGACGCGGCTATCGCAGAAATACCGCTACCCGCAAACGTGATTTTGGACGTGGACGCGAAAGAGTAAATGCGGTTCATTGTGCCCGCTTTGCGCGCGACGTCGAATATGTTTTTGAGCTGGTCGCCGGTTTCGTAGAGGTCGTGAACCATGTACGCGTTGTCCCAGAACACGCGGAAATCGCTTGCCGCGGTCTTCATCGTGGCGATGCGTTCGACCACGCTGTCCGAGAACGTGATGCCCGTGGGGTTGGAGTACTTGGGTACGCACCACATGCCTTTGATTGTGTCGTCTTCTCTGACAAGCGCTTCGATGACGTCCATATCGGGGCCGTCTTCTTTCATTGCAACGGTTATCATTTCGATGCCGAACTGCTGGCAGATGGAGAAGTGACGGTCATAACCGGGTGCGGGGCAAATGAACTTGACCTTTTTGAGGTTGTTCCAAGGGGTGCCGCCGAGCACGCCGAACTGTTTTGCGAAATGTACGAGGGTGTACATAAGGTCAAGGCTGCTGCCGTCGCCGACGAAAACTTCTTCGGGTCTGACGCCGAAAAGTTCCGCAAACAGGTTTTTGCAGGCTTTGGTGCCGCCGAGTGCGCCGTAGTTTCTTGCGTCGACGTCTTCCGCCGCATAATCGTAAGTGCCCGCTTCACGGAGCATGGGCATGGCAATTTCGAGTTGCGCTTTGGAGGGTCTGCCGCGCGTCATATCAACGCTTCTGCCCTCTTTGACGAGCTTCTTAAAGCGCTTCTGCTCTTCGGCAAGCAAGGCTTCGAGTTCTTTTTTGGAGAAAGATTTGTAATCCATAAAACACTCCTTCTATAATCCGAGTGACGGCGCACATACGCGTCCGTCGTTGATATTTCACAATGTTAGCACACTTTCGCGCGGAAGGCAAGCACGAAAATGCGACGTTTTCCGTCATTCTTCGTTGTTTTGTCTTACGCTCAAACGAATGGGCGTACCCTCGAAATCGAAACTGCGGCGCAAAGCGTTTTCCAGATACCTCTTGTAGCTGAAATGCATGAGTTCGGGGTCGTTGACCTTTATAACGAAAGTGGGCGGAGTTACGCTGACTTCCGTGATATAGAATATTTTGAGCCGCTTGCCCAGTCTGGACGGGGGTTCGCTTATTCTGATTGCGTCCTGCAAAACTTCGTTGAGCAGACCCGTCGATATTCTGCGGCGGCTGTTTGCAAGCACCAACCTGCACGCGGGAAGAATGGTTTCCGCTCTTTTGCCCGTCATAGCCGAGATGTAGAGGGACTTGAAATAATCCATAAACTTCAAATCCTCTCTGAGTTTTTTCTCGAACTTCTCTATCGTATGCGAATCCTTGTCCACAAGGTCCCATTTGTTCATGACGATGAGCGACGGTTTGCCCTGTTCGTGAACGTACCCTGCGATTTTGACGTCCTGTTCCGTCATACCTTCTGCGGCATCGCAGACTATGACGGCAACGTCGGCGCGTCTTACTGCAAGAAAACTGCGCATAACGCTGTATCTTTCGAGGTCTTCGCCGATAGCCTTTTTCTTGCGGATACCCGCGGTATCGATGAGCACGTACTTGTCGCCGCCGACCGTAAGTTCGGTGTCGATTGCGTCACGGGTAGTACCCGCGATGTTGCTGACTATGACACGCTCGTATCCCAGCAATCTGTTGACAATGGAACTCTTGCCCGCGTTGGGTTTGCCGACTATTGCGATTTTTATGACGTCCTCGTCCTCTTCGGGCGCAACGGCGGGACTATTGCGTCGAGAAGTTCGCCGAGTCCTTTACCCTGCGCCGCCGAAACCGCGTAAGGTTCGCCGAAACCGAGGGAAAAGAACTGATAGGTTTCGTGCATTTCGTTGTTGTCTATTTTGTTGACGGCAAGGATTACGGGAACTTTCGCGCGGCGCAGATACGCCGTGATTGCCTCGTCGTCGAGAGTAAGTCCCGTTTTGCCGTCCACGACGTAAACAATCGCGTCGGACGCGTCGATTGCAAGTTCAACCTGCGCGCGGATATGCATCCACATTTCGTCCTCGCTTTTGAGTTCGAGACCGCCCGTATCAATGAGCGTAAAAGCGTGTCCGCACCATTCGCAATCGGCGTAAACGCGGTCGCGTGTCACGCCGGGGGTGTCTTCGACAATGGAAATACGTTCACCCGCAAGACGGTTGAACAGCGTGGATTTGCCGACGTTGGGTCGGCCTACTATGGCGATTAAGGGTTTGTTCATACTCCCTCCCTGAAAAATTGCGTAATCGTACCCGCAAAGTCGGCTCCGTTGTGAGCCACTCTGATGACGGGAACACCTAGCTTGCGGCTGACATCGCAGACGGAAACGTTGTCGAGAAAAACCTCTCCGAACTCTTTGAGCATATTGTCGGGAATGACCACCGCGTCAAGCCCGCTTGCGTCAACCTGCGACGTTATGTCGCTTGCGGTGACAAGCCCCGCAACAGTGATTGTTTTGCCGAAAAAGTTGTTTATCACACCGAAAACGGTGCTTGAAGTGCCGATTGCGGCGTCAACCTCTTTGAGTTTCTCGCGCAGAAACGGCGCGAAATCAACGCCCGTGATAAAGCCGAGCTTCTTTCCGTCCGCGCGGTCGGTGCACTCAGAAAGGCTGTAATCGACGTTGTCGTAAAACTCCGCGAACAGTCCGACTCCGTTTTCAATCTGGGCAAAATCCCCGTAGTAGGAATACTCTCTCGGAGCGCGTCCCGCTTTGAGATAATATTCGTCCGAGCACCAGCAGAAAGCGCCGTATTCGGCGTTGAGTTTCTCAACCGCATCCACCGTGACTTCGGCTTCTTCGCGCGTTGCCATTCTGATGTCAGCAAGTCCTTCGCGGTGAGCGGTCAAGCCAACGGGAACAACCGCCACGGTTTCGACGCCCTGTATGCCGTGCAGTCCGCGTATGCTTTTGACGAGTTCCTCTCCGTCGTTTATGCCGGGGACGATAACGAGTTGCGTATGCATTACTATGCCGTTTTCGCCCATTCTGCGCATACGGTCAATGAGGTTTTGCGTGTTGGGGTTGGTGACTAGCTTTTTGCGAACGTCGTCCGTGAATGCGTGAACGGATATGTAAATCGGGCTGAGTTTCAGACGGATTATTCTGTCGATTTCCTCTTCGGGAAGATTGGTGAGCGTAACATAACAGCCGCTTATGAAACTGTAACGGTAATCGTCGTCTTTGACGTAAAGCGTTTCGCGCAGATGTTCGGGAAGTTGGTCGACAAAACAGAAAACGCACTTGTTGCGGCAGCGCATCGGTTTCATTTCGAGGTCGAATTCAAGCCCCAACGTTTCTTCGGGTTTCTTGCGGACTTTTATGGTATGTTTCTTGCCGTTTCGCAAAACTTCCGCCGTAAAGGTTTTTTCGTTGTCGAAATAGAGATAGTCGAGAATGTCCCGCATCTCGTATCCGCCGAGCGACACTACGTCGTCACCCGCTCTGAACCCCTGTTTTGCCGCAAGTCTGTTGAGCGACGTTATCTTTGGCATACTACCCTACATCTCCTTGAAACTTGTCAGATAGCTGGCAAGGTTTTCCGCCGAATACATTTCGGTCGCGGCTTTGCCTTTTGCGGCGTACTGCTCCGAAACGGTTTTGTGCAACAGTTCGTAAACGCACGTCACGATGTCGATATGCTTTCTTGCGAACATCACGGATTTCTGTTCTTCGAGGTACGCAAGGTCTTTTTCGCCCTTTCCGTCGGCTGCAAACGCTATGACGGGTTTGCCGAGACGAAAACACTTGTATATGACGGACGGGTCGTAACGCGTGATTACGAAATCACTGACGCGCAGGAACTCTTCGAACTGTTCCTTGCGCGAAACAATCGCAACGTTGCCGCGTCCCGTGGCACTATCCGAGCGGGAACGCAAAGAGCCCATAAGCGACGTGTCTTCGGCATAGAAAACTTCGTTGACGATTTTGCCCTGGTCGAGAAGAAGGGACATGATTTCGCACGCGCCGTCTTTTGCGGTGGCGTTGACGAAAACGGTAGGCGTTTCGGGAAGTCCCATTTCCTTCTTTGCCGCGGCGCACTCCTCGTCCGACACTTTTTCCGTTCCGAACGGCAACCCCATCACCATGACGTGACGGGCGGGAACGCCTTTGGACACGAGCTCGTCTTTCAAGTCGGAGTTTTCGACTATATACGCGTCTGCGGACGAAACGTCGAAGTCTTCAAGCGCGGGCGAAAATGCGTCCGCAAGGTGGACAATCTGTGTTTCAAAACCCGTTTTTCTCCTCGCTTCGGACATCACCGCAAGCGCGTAAGGCGTAACCGTCAGCACGAATTCGGGCGCATAACGCTTGACTGCATTGAACAGCCTGCGGTTGCGTCCCGAAACGCGTTTGCTTTCCGAAGGCGTCTTTTTGAGGCGCAACGCGACGGCAGCACGCGCTTTGCCCGCAAGTCGGAAAACAGGCTGCGCCGCGCGTATAAGAAAACCGCCGATACGCGTATTCGCGAACCTGGACGCGTACCTGCTCTCGTCGAGCACGACTACGTTGTGCGTGCCTTCCTTGCGGACGGCTTCCGCAACGACCTGCGAAATGCAACCGTATTCGTCTGCCGACGTAACAATCAAAATAACGGGTTTTCTCTGCATCTTCTTATCTCTTTGTTTATTGTGCGTCAGTCTTCAACGATTATCGGAATGATTATCGGGAACTGTCTGTCGCGGTAGAAAAGTTTTCTGACGGCTTTCTTCACCGTGCGCGCAAGTTCGTTGAGCGAATTTTCGTCGAAATCCGCACCATTGACGGTGTCGCGGACGACAGACTGAATTTCGGCTTCGATTTCTTCGGTGAGGTTGAAACCTCTTGCGATTACGTCGCAGTCGCCTGCCATAACGCCCTTTTCGGTGTTGACCGAGGCAAGGACGAGCAACATTCCGTATTCGGCAAGACTGCGTCTGTCGGAAATGACCGCATTTCCGTCTTCGAGCACCACGCCGTCGACGTACACGTTGCCCGCAGTTACGTTGGAGTGCTGTTTCAGGCTGTTGGCATTCACACCGTAAACTTCGCCGATATTGGGAATGACGATGTTGCTTTCGCGGATACCCAGCGACTTTGCGATTTCGGCGTGCTTGAACTGGTGACGGTATTCGCCGTGTACGGGAATGAAGAATTTGGGGCGCACGAGGGACAGCATGATTTTGAGTTCTTCCTCATATGCGTGTCCCGAAACGTGAACTTCGTTCATTGCTTCGTAAATTACGTTCGCGCCTTTGCGGAAAAGGTTGTTGATGACGTCGTAAACGGACTTTTCGTTGCCGGGTATGGGCGTCGACGACAAAACCACGACGTCGTCGGGTCCAATCGAAACCTTGTTGAACTCGCCGCGGCTCATCTTGTTGAGCGCGCTTGTCGGTTCGCCCTGCGACCCCGTGGCAATCACAACGACTTTTTCGGGCGGCAGTTTGCCCATTCCGTCCGCGATTATGCCCTTGGGGATTTCAAGTTCGCCGACGCGCGAAGCGACTTCGACGATGCCTTTCATGCTTCTGCCCGCAAGGATAACCTTTCTGCCGTACTTTTCGGCAAGTCGGAGTATCTGCTGAACGCGGTAGTTGGAAGACGCGAAGCAAGCGACGACGATACGTTTGTCGGAGTTTGCGACGAATATGCTTTCAAGTCCCTGCCCGACCACCATTTCGGAAGTGGACGAACCTTTGCGTTCCACGTTGGTGGACTCGCCGAGCATGAGCATTACGCCCTTTGCGCCGATTTCGGCTATGCGTTGAAGGTTGGTTTTCTTGCCGTCAATGGGCGTATTGTCGATTTTGAAGTCGCCCGTCACGAAAATGGTTCCTAGAGGCGTGTTTATCGACAACGCGCAGGCACCTGCCATGGAGTGCGCAACCTTGATGAATTCCACATTGAAACAGCCGAGGTTTACCGTGTCGCCTTCTTTTACTCTGACGAGTTTTGCTTTTATTCCGCGGTCGGTGAGCTTTCTTTCGAGCATACCGAGCGTAAGCGCCGTTCCGTAAATGGGCACTTTGAGTTCGTCGGCGTAATAAGGTATGGCTCCGATATGGTCCTCGTGTCCGTGGGTCAGGACTATACCGCGCACTTTGTGAATGTTCTCTTTGATGTAGGTTATGTCGGGAAGGATTGCGTCGATGCCGGGGCTGTCCTCTCTCGGGAACTCCACGCCGCAGTCGACGATTATGATATCTTCGCCGTATTCGAGGGCGGTCATGTTTTTGCCTATTTCACCTACTCCGCCCAGAAAAATTACTCTTACTGCTTTTGCCATATTTCTCCTTCGGGGCGTGCCCGCCCCAAGCAAATTGACGAATTACGTTAATACTTGAATACCAATTAAAGATTATTATACAAAATATCGGGTGAATAATCAACTCTATGCGCGCGCAAAAATTATTTGTACACGCGCCATTTTCAAAGCTCAAATTCTTTACATCGCCGACTCGAAGTTGTATAATATTTTCCGTATTAATTTAACGGTTTAACCGTTCTTAGGAGGCTTTATGCGAGTTTACAACTTTTCCGCCGGTCCCAGTATGCTCCCTCTCGAAGTGTTGCAGGAAGCCGGAAAGCAAATCACCGACTATGAAGGAAGCGGCATGAGCGTTATGGAGCTCAGCCATCGCGGCAAGGTCTACGAACCCATTCACAACGAATGCATCGCTCTCATCCGCGAACTCATGAACATCGACGACTCTTACGACGTTCTGCTTGTTCAGGGCGGAGCTTCCACCCAGTTCGAAGCCGTGCCTCTCAACCTTCTGAAAAAAGGTCGCGCCGACTACGTCGTCACGGGCAACTTCTCCAAAAAGGCTTATAAAGAAGCCTGCAAATACGGAGATATCCGCCTCGTCGCCTCCTCCGAAGACAAAAACTTCACCTATATTCCCAAGGTTACCCGCAAGGATTTCAGAGACGATATCGATTATGTCCACATCACCGAAAACAATACCATTTTCGGTACCAAGTGGCACTACACCCCCGACTGCGGAGCACCCCTCGTTTCCGATATGTCGTCCTGCATCATGAGTGAAGTCGCGGACGTCAACAAATACGCGCTCATTTACGCAGGCGCACAGAAAAACCTCGCTCCCGCAGGCGTTACGCTCGTCATCGTCAAAAAGGAACTCCTCGGCGGCGAAATGGACATCTGCCCCACCATGCTCAAATACTCCACGCAGGCAAAGGACAACAGCCTTTACAACACTCCTCCCTGCTGGCCTATTTACATGATGATGCTCAACATGCGTTATCTCAAAAAGATGGGCGGCGTCCCCGCAATGGAAAAAATCAACCGCGAAAAAGCGGCAATGCTTTACGACTTTATCGACAACTCCGACTTCTACACCAACAAGGTCAACCCCGAAGACAGGTCGATGATGAACGTACCTTTCGTCACTCCCACCGCCGACCTCGACGCGAAATTCGTCAAGGAAGCTGAACAAAACGGTCTTGTGTCGCTGAAAGGTCACCGTCTTGCGGGCGGTATGCGTGCGTCCATCTACAACGCAATGCCCGTCGAAGGCGTGAAAGCGCTCATCGACTTCATGAAGAAGTTCGAAACCGAAAACAAATAATCGCATATGATAACTCGTTCACCCGCGGTTGCTTCCGCGGGTGAAAAAATAAATAAGGCTTAAAGGAAAAATTATGGACATTCTCAAACTCAACGCTATTTCTCCTCTCGCAGGCAAAATACTTCAAGGCTACAATCTCATGGACGAAAGCGCGGCTCCCGCAGGCATTCTTGTGAGAAGCGCGAATATGGCGGAATATGCGGTGCCCTCTTCCCTCATTGCGGTTGCAAGAGCGGGCGCAGGCGTCAACAACATTCCCCATGCCGACTATGCAAAACAGGGCGTGTGCGTATTCAACACCCCCGGCGCAAATGCCAACGCCGTCAAAGAAATGGTCATCTGCGAACTTTTCCTTGCCGCTCGCAACATTGTCGAAGGCGTGGAATGGGCGCGTACTCTTCAAGGCGACGACGTGGCAAAACAGGTTGAAAAAGGCAAGAAACAGTTTGTCGGTCACGAAATCACGGGCAAGACGCTTTGCGTTCTCGGTCTCGGTGCAATAGGCAGAAAAGTCGCAGTCGCGGCAAACGCCCTCGGAATGGAAGTCGTGGGTTATGACCCCTACCTCTCTCAGGCGGCAAAACAGGAAATCCCCTTTGTTACGGTGTTCGACACTGTGGCGACGGCAATCGCAGGCGCGGATTTCGTAACGCTTCACATGCCCGCAACCGACGAAACCAAAGGCATGATTAACGCCCAGTCCATCGCGGGAATGAAAGACGGCGTCGTGATTATCAACGCGGCACGCGGCGAACTCGTCGCAGTGGACGACGTCAAAGAAGCCATAAAGAGCGGCAAAGTTCACAAGTACGTGTGCGACTTCCCCACCGCCGAAACCAACAACAGCGACGGAATTATCGCCGTTCCTCACCTCGGAGCGTCCACGGAAGAAGCCGAAGACAACTGCGCGGTAATGGCGGCAAACGAACTCAAAGATTACATTGAAAACGGCAACATCGTCAACTCCGTCAACCTGCCCAACCTCAAAGTCGAAAAGAGCGCGGCGCACCGCACTACCGTAATCGCAAAAGAAGGCACCGTCCTCGGAGTCGAAGGCGTTTCCGCAACGGGTAAAGGTTACACCTACACAATTATCGACAGCGAAGTTCCCGCAGACGAAAACGCACTCTCCGCAATCGACGGCGTAATCAAAGTCCGCAGAGTTTACTGAGCGTCAAATTCTCGACAACGCCAAAACATTGCGGTCGGATTGAATTGAAACCGCAAAGCGGCAAAAAACAATCCGCAAAAAACAAAACATAAAACACAAAGTTCAATCCGCAGGGAAACAGCCCTCGGAAAACAACAAGACATCTGAATTCGGGCGTCGCCGCAAGCGGCGCCTTTTCTTTCTGTTTTCTTTCCGTTATCTCTACCTTGTTATTTTTCTTGTTACCGCTCCCTTCCCTTTTTCTCACCTCTCTTTCCCCCTTTACTCAACTCTGCTTTTTCCTTTCCCTTACCTCTCCGGTTGCCTTTACATTGCCCTTGCACTTATCACTTATTTTGCCTTTTCGCTTGTCCTCTTCCTTTTACTTTTTGAACTTTCTTCCGAATGATTTTTTGTTTTTGCCGTCGGGCTTAATTATTTCGGGCTAATTGCATAGAATATAGCCGAGGTGTTTATGTGGTCTAACGTCATCAGCATTGATAAGACTTTCGACAGAGAAATAGATTTTATGCTCGACAAGCTGAAAAAAGTCAAACATTTGTCGTACGCAATGGAAGAAAGCAAGGACAGAGTGTTTGTTTATCTGGCGTCTATATGCGAGTTGCAGGAAGAGGTCGAAGCGCAGGTTGAAGACATTCTTCAAACCGTTCTGCTCGTGTTTATGAAACTGCGTTTTTTTCTCACAAGTCTGCATAACATGGAGTTAAACCACGCAAATTGCGCGTTAATCTGCTCTTTGGTGCACTTTGACAGAGAATACGAAAGCAACGTCGTTCGCAAAGTTTTGTCCGAAACGATAGACTACACCGTGGACGGACTGCTCAATTTCAGACTGCGTCCGCTCCGCGAAAACTGGGAAGAACTCGCCGAACTCGCGACGCGTCTTATCGGTTCGGGAACGGGCGGCGACATTTACGACATAGCCTCTTTCATTACGGGAACGGACGGCGCAAAATGCCGACTCTCGCTCTCCCCCGACAGCCTTGTCAACCTCACGGAAAGACAGCCCGTCGAAATAATAGACCTGTTTGACAAACCGGAACTCAACCTCATTTCGGCTATAATCGGCGAACGCCCCTGTGAAATTCTGCTGAAAAACGTTGCCCTGTCACAGCCTATGAACAACACGCTGAAACACATTGCGCGGGTTGTGACGGAAGCCTGAATTGCAAAATACCGAATTGCAAAAACAAGTGGAAACCCGACCTTTGCAGGTCGGGTTTCCGATTATGACGCACGTTGATAAGGAGAAAATTTCAATAACGTCGATAATCGTCTTCGTATTCCACTTCCGTTTTGTGAACGGTGCAAGTGCCTGTCTTTGAATTGACGTCGATTTCGTATTCCCATTCGTAATGGTTCACGCTGTCAAAACCCTTTACCTCTATGCGGTAAACGTAGTAGCTGTCGACAAGGTTGTTTTCAAACTGGAATTTCTCGTCGATGTCTCTTGCGGTTTCCGAATACATCGACATCGCGTCGCCTTCGAACAGCATCTGAACGCGCTGACCGTTGCGGAGTACGTACACGCCTTCGGTCGTCGCTCTGTCCCATGCGTACTGTTCGGCAAGAGCTCTTGCTTCGTCAACGCCAACGACTACGGACTTTTTCGCGTATCCCGCCGCCGCTCCGAACACGCCGCCCAGTACCGCCGCCAGTATAACGAGCAGTATGGTTATGGACAGAACGCCCGCAAGTACTCTTTTCCACAGGAATTGCTGTTTTGCTTCCCTGACTTCTTTCGCGTCCGCTTCTTTGATGGGTTCGGCTTTTACGTTGAGCGACTGGTCGTCAAGCAACGTCGACAGAGCGCGCGCTCTTGCAAGTTCGTCCTGCACGAACGCCTTTTCCTCTTCGGTCGCGGTTCCTTCCTTGTAATGTCTGAACGCATCTTCGTAGTTCATATTCAATCCTCCAGAATTTCTTTCAGTTTCATTCTCGCGCGATACATCTGCACTTTTACGTTTTCGATGCTCTGCTCGGTTATTCCCGCTATTTCCGACACCGACAGTTCGTCGAAGTAGTACAGCAGGATAATTTCACGGTAGTTGTCTTTCAGCAAAGAAATCGCACGGTACAGAGCCTGATACTCTTCCTTTTTGATTATCCGCGACGCAAGGTCTTCTTCGTCCGCTCGCAGATTGTCGTTGAGTTCCGTGACTTTCTTCGCCTTTTTCAAGTGGTCGAAATACGCGTTTCTGCACACTTTCAGAAGCCAGTACTTGAAACTGTCCTTTTCCTCGTCTATCTTGGTGAACGCCTTGTAGAAAGACTCGGATACTATGTCCTCGGCAAGACCTGCATCGTGGCATAAAGTCACAACGTAGAGTTTCGCCTCGTTGTAGTATTTTTTGAAAAGATTTTCAAGTGCTTCGTTCTTCATTTCGTCCCTTGTTCACTTAATATACGACAAATCCGCATTGCGGTTACACTTATTTTATCATTTTTGCGGGACATATCAACGATTTTGTGATTTCGGGGTTTCCGACCGCCGCGAAAGGCGGTTTTAAGTGCCGTTTCATATGCTCAAACCGCAAATTTGGAACAAAAGTATTGATAAAATATTAAATTAGTGTTAAGATTTGATATGTATGCGGGCGCGTTCGCCCGCGTGCTAATAACGGAGGTGTTCTATGAAAGAACAAGATTACACCGATATTCTGAAAAAACTTTCACTCGAAGAAAAAGCCGCTCTGTGCTCCGGACTTACGTTCTGGAAAACTTTCCCCGTCGAAAGCGCGGGCATTCCGTCCGTATGCATGACGGACGGCCCTCACGGACTGCGTAAAGAACAGGAAAGCGCGGGAACCAACATTATGCGCGAATCCTATCCCGCAACCTGCTTCCCCACCGCCGTAACGACGGCAAGCTCGTGGGACCCCGCCCTGCTCGAAGAAATGGGCGCGGCGATTGCGCAGGAAGCCAAAGGACTCGGTGTCACCACCGTTCTCGGTCCCGGCGTCAACATCAAGCGCAGCCCTCTCTGCGGCAGAAACTTCGAATATTTTTCGGAAGACCCCTTCCTCGCGGGAAGAATGGGCGCGGCGTGGGTTCACGGCGTTCAGAAAAACGGTATCGGCGTATCACTCAAACACTTCTGCGCAAACAATCAGGAATATCTCCGCATGAGCATTGACAGCATAATCGACGAGCGCGCGCTCCGCGAAATCTATCTGCCCGCGTTCGAGCACGTCGTAAAGACCGAACAGCCGTCGACCGTCATGTGCTCTTACAACAGACTTGCCGGCACTTACCTTTCCGACAACAAACGCATGCTCACCGACATACTCCGTGACGAATGGGGTTTCAAAGGCATCGTCGTCAGCGACTGGGGCGCGGTAAACGACCGTGTCGAAGGCATCAAAGCGGGTCTTGACCTCGAAATGCCCGGCAACAACGGTGCAAACGACAAAGTCATAGTCAAAGCGGTAAAGGACGGCGTTCTGTCCGAAGCCGACCTCGACAAGGTTGCGCTCAGAATGATTAAGTTCGCCTTCGAATGCAAAGCCAACGAAGTTGCAGACGCGAAAGTCGATTTTGATGCAAACAACGCGCTCGCGGCAAAAATCGCAGCCGAAAGCGCGGTTCTGCTCAAAAACGAGGACGGAATTCTTCCTCTGCGCAAATCCCAGAAAGTCGCCGTCATCGGTGCTCTTGCCAAAACTCCCCGTTATCAGGGTTCGGGTTCAAGCCACATCAACCCCGTCAAAACGACTTCCTTCCTGCAAGCCATGGACGCCGCGGGTCAGGAATACGAATACGCCGACGGTTATACATTCAAGGGCGACGGCTACAAACCCGCTCTCGTGAAAAAAGCAGTCGAAGCCGCAAAAGGTAAAGACGTCGTTCTGCTCTTCATCGGACTTACGCCCGACTACGAATCCGAAGGGTTCGACCGCAAGCATATCAATATGCCCGACTCCCACGTCATTCTCGCCGAGGAAATCGCAAAGGTCAACCCCAACGTCGTCGTCGTTCTCTCCTGCGGCTCGCCCGTGCAACTCTCTTCCGTCGAACCCGTATCCAAAGCAATACTCAATATGTATCTCGGCGGACAGGCTGTCGGCGAAGCTACATACAGACTGCTTTACGGCAAAGTCAATCCCTCCGGTAAACTTGCCGAAACATTCCCCCTCAAAAACAGCGACAACGTCGTGGCGCGTTATTTCCCGATGGGTCCCCGTACGGTGCAATACCGCGAAAGCATTTACGTCGGTTACAGATATTTCGACGCCGCAAAGAAAGCGGTTATGTATCCTTTCGGTTACGGTCTTTCTTACACCGATTTCGAATACTCCGACCTCAGACTTTCCGCGTCCGACATCAAAGAGGGTGAAGAACTCGTTGCCACCTTCAAAATCAAGAACACGGGAAACGTCGACGGAGCGGAAATCGCGCAGGTTTACGTCAAAGACGTCAAATCCTCCATCTTCCGTCCCGAAAAGGAACTCAAAGGCTTCGTGAAAGTCTTCCTGAAAGCGGGTGAAGAAAAAGAAGTTTCCGTCACGCTCGACAAACGTTCCTTTGCGTACTACAACGTCATCATCAAAGACTGGCACATCGAAAGCGGCGATTTCGAAATTCTCGTCGGCGCGTCTTCGAGAGATATCAGACTTTCGGCAACCGTCAACGTCACGTCCGCAAACCCTGCGGCACCTATCCCCGACTACCGCACGTCAGCGCCTTACTACTACGACCTCACCGAAGAAAACGAACAGAAACGCACAATTCCCATCGAACAGTTTGCGGCTCTGTACGGCGCTTCGATAGTCGACAACACGCCGTATGCAAAAGGCGAATTCGACTGCAACTGCAGTCTCGGTGACGTATCCGTGTCGCCTACTGGCAAATTCCTTTACGGGCTGCTTACAACGGGCGCGAAACTCGTCGCGGGACATACCGAAAACAGGGATATGGTCGTCAAATCCATAACTTATATGCCCCTGCGTTCCTTTATGGGATTTACGGGCGGAATACTCTCCACCGAATCCGTTCTGGGACTGGTCGACATGTGCAACGGCAAACGCGGCGGTTTCAAACGTTTCTGCAAAGGCTTCAAGCACGACAAGACCCTCGACGCGTACAGTCTCAAAATCAAAGGCAAATCCAAAAAATAAACGTCAGCCCGCATAGCGGGCTGTTGTTTTGTTTTTTCGGCTTGCCAACGTATGCTTGCAACTTGCCGCCGTCCGCGAACCCGCTCGCAATCTCGGTCGTGTGTTCCGTCTGTCGCTCTAACCCTCGCTTGCACACGCGTAATACACGCGCGCTAGAAGTATATAATCATACTTTTATCGAGAATATAACTTTACAATAAACCACCCTTGTGCGGTTATGTGCCAACCGCATAAAATTATATGAAAACAGCAAGTGTTTTCCCTTGACTTTGCTCGCGCGAAAGTGTATATATTGCTTGCAATATCAAAGATAAACATTACACCGCCGATAAGGACGTATCGGCAACCGCATCGCGGCTCGGAAAAACTATGAAAAAATTTAACAAGCCTTCCGCTAAAACAGTTCTGCGTGTCACCAAATTTTTCGTCTTCATAACTGTTCTCGCATTCATCAGAGCTCTGGCAACTTACGTGTTTATCGTCCCCAACGCATTCGCGCCCGGCGGCATAAACGGTCTTTCTTCACTGCTTTACAACGCCGTGTTGCCCTTCAATGCCAAACTTGCCGACACCGTGTTCAACCCCGCCGTCACCGGTATGGTAATGAACATTCCTCTTTTCATAGCAGCGTTCATAATCCTTGACAAGAAGTTCGCGTTCAACACTTTTTATTGCGTTTCCGTATATTCGCTCTTCATGGGTATATTCAGTCTGGTGGACTTTCCACAGTACGTTGCGTCAAACTCCGAAAGCGGATATATGCTGCTCGCCTCTCTTGCAGGCGGCGCCGGCGCAGGTATAAGCCTCGGTCTTATGCTCCGTTACAACACTTCGCTCGGCGGAACTGACGTCATCGGTAAACTCATCTACGCAAAGAACCCCATATCCGACGTTCAATGGCTCATCTTCATGTGCGACTGCGTAATCGTCGTTGCCTCCGGCGGCCTCGGCTTTATCGGACTTGACATGAACGCAGGTGCCAACGCAATCATAACAGCCGTTCTGTCGCCTATGCTTTACTCCTTCCTTTCTCTGCTTGCAACGTCGCAGGTTGCCGACGTCATACAATCCGGTATGCAGTCGTCGTTGGTGTTCAACATCATATCCGACGAACACGAAAAAATCGCCGAACAGATTACCCACCAGATGCACCGCGGCGTAACCGTTATGGAAGGCGTCGGATACTATACGGGCTACGACCACAAAGTTCTTATCTGCGTCGTCCGCAAAAAACAAATCAACGTAGTAAAGAAAATCATTCAGGACTGCGACCCCAACGCTTTTACATTCATCACCAAAGCGCGCGAAGTCAAAGGCAACGGCTTTACCGTCAGCAGCGGTGCTTGATTGTTGCGTTTTGACACGATAAAAGTTTTTTTCTGTTAAATAAAGCTGCAATAAGGCACTTCAAACAAACCGATTTCTCCGCTTCGGCGGCAACAAAAAAGCGTCACAACCGTGACGCTTTTTCAATGCTCATAATCTGTTTTTATGACATATGTCCGACTTTTCCTTACGTTACACCGATGTCTCTGCCGACGCTTTGCTCCGCAGAGCGGGCGCAAAAGCGGACGTAAAATTGCCGCTATAACTCATTGCCACGACGAAAACGTCCGAACAACAAAAAAACTTCGGGACTGTGTCGCTCAGAATTCAAAGTCAACAGATACGCTTTTCTCCACGACGGAATGCATATGTTTCTTTACCACGGTTACGTGATACTCGTTGCTCTGATAGGTTTTGAGTGCGTCGAAGTCGTCAAGCACGACAATCAGTATCATATCGTAACTGCGCGGACTGCCGAGAGCGTCAAAACCGACTTCCAGACTTCTGATTTCGGGGACAATGCCCACCATCGAAGTCAGAACGCGCTTGCATTCTTCGAGCGCCTCTTTATTGCAATCGGCAAGTTTGTAGCATACAACGTGTTTAAGCATATTTCACCTCTTTATATGAACGACTGCTGTGCCGTTTCAAAACACATTCAAAATTCCGCAATCCTTTTACACGGGCAGGAACAACTGCACTATTCCGTACACGAACAGAACCGCTATAAGGACGGGACACACAAATCTGATGTTTAAGCCCCACACTTTGCCGAATTTCATAGCGCCTTGACCCTGTTGAGCGTGAGCCGTGAGTTCTTCCATAGCGTTTTTGGGTTTCCACACGTAACCGACGTAAATGCAGGTGCAAATTCCGACCAACGGCAACAGGAAGGTGTTGGAGAACTTGTCGAATATGTCAAGCAAGTCCATTCCGCCTATTCTTCCGCCCTGCGACAGCGAAACCATAACGCCGAACAACGTCGCCGCGGACACGACGAGAATTGCCGCCCATCTGCGCTTGATGTTGAACTTTTCGGAAATTACTGCTACGTTGACTTCAATAAGCGCGATTGCCGAAGTTATTGCCGCAAAAAGAACCAACAGGAAGAACACCACACCTACAATGCTTCCGAGAACGGGCGGCAAAGTATGGAAGACCGCGGGCAACGTTACAAAGACAAGACCTGCGCCTTGTGCGGGCGACTGACCCGCCGCAAAAACCGCGGGCAGAATGGCAAAGCCCGCTATCATTGCCACCAATGTATCCGACACGCATATAAGAACGGTGTTTTTGGTAAGGCTTATACTCTTGTTTGCGTAACTTCCGTATGTCGTGCCTATACCGAGACCGATAGACAGCGAATAAAACGCCTGTCCGAGCGCGGCAAGGAATATTCCGAGCACGCCGCCCGACGCGTCGACACGTCCGAAATCGGGGACGATAAAGAATTTCACGCCTTCGAGTGCTCCTTCCATCGTGAGCGAAACAATCATGACGAAAACCAACATCACGAACAACAGCGGCATGAGCACCTTGTTGATGCGTTCTATGCCCTTCTTGACGCCGAGCAGAATAACGACAAGGCAAACACCCATAAACGCCAACAGACAAAGTATGGGTTGCCACGAGTTGCCTATAAACGAGGAGAACACTCCCGCATAATCGCCGCTCGCCACAAAACTGCCGCCGTCAAAATAACCTGCCGCATATCTTATAATCCAGCCGCCGATTACGCTGTAATAGGAAACTATGATAAAAGACGCTATACAACTGAACACGCCGACAACGCCCCAGCGTCTTTTTTTGACTCCGTACGCGTCGATTACGTTCTTTGCCGCGTGCCTTCCTATTGCAAACTCCGCAATCATCAGCGAAAATCCGATAAGCAGAACCATAACCACGTAGGCAAGCAGGAACAACGCTCCGCCCTGCTGTCCCGCAAGATAAGGGAAACGCCAGATGTTGCCGAGTCCCACAGCGGAACCGACAGCCGCCATCAGGAAACCGAATCTGCTCGACCAGTTCCGCGACGTATGTTGATTGTCAAATATCATATTGTCTTTCATTTCAGTTGTATATTATAAAACACATATCAAGGATTGACAAACGATATTTCGACCGTATAATACCGAAATTATCAAAAAACGCCTCATTTTTTGCTGTTTTTATGCAAAACGGCAAGATATTTTTGCGAATTCAGCTGCAAACTCCCGACAAACCTTGACGCGCACTTTGTTGACACTGTGCCTTGCAGTTGATATAATTATGCGGTAAGGTCACCCGCCCGCAGACAGCAAACAACGCACGGAGGCGTATCGAAGCGGTCATAACGAGGCGGTCTTGAAAACCGTTTGCCTGAAAGGGCACGGGGGTTCGAATCCCTCCGCCTCCGCCACCGAAAAGCACCGAATAAAATCGGTGCTTTTCTTATCTTTGCGGTGCGATTCTCACCTGTTGTTGACGCGGTTTTGCGACCTGCGTGACTTCCGCACGCAGAACAGATGTCCAAAAACTCGCTATTCCGTCACTACGTTCCTTACGAACCCTCCGCCTCCGCCACCGAAAAGCACCGAGTAAATCGGTGCTTTTCTTTTATTTGCGGAGTGATTCTTACCTGTCGCTGACGCGGTTTTGCGACCTGCGTGACTTCCGCACGCAGAACAAATGTCCCAAAACGCGCTTTCCGTCTCTTCGCTCCTTACGAATTCCTCCGCCTCCGCACAACTTATTGTTTGGCTGTTTTTATTTTGCGTAATACATTTTCAAACCTACGTGATTATATGTCAGTTGATATAAATTAGGTTTGGTGATAAAATTTCAACAGAGTGAGCCAACGGTGTTTCAAATCGACATTTCGGCATTTTGTTGTTGTTCAGTTTCTCTTCTGCGGCTGATAAACTGTAGTCAGTTCAAAAGGAGGAACTGAAAATGGACACTGACAAAATTTATGCGGAAGCAATAGCAAACGAATATTCGGTGAAAAACACAAGCAAGGTTGTTGCACTGAAAAAACTCGACAGCAAGGTTAAACTTGCACCCACCGTTTCGGCGTACACCATAGGCATCTTATCCACTCTCGTTCTGGGGCTCGGAATGTGCTTTTGCCTCGGTACTCTCGGAGGCGGCGGCACGGTACCCATGGTTGTGGGAGTTATACTCGGCATTATAGGAATTGCAGGTATAGGCATCAACTACCCCGTATACAGAAAAATCCTCGAACGCAGAAAACAAAAGTATGCCGGCGACATCATTCGTCTTGCAAAAGAAATCACCGACGAGGAATAATAACACCGTACATCGGAGGGCGGTATTATGAACAAATCCGAAAGCAAATATTATAATACTGCCCGTCTGATGGACGAGGCGTTGCTGTTGCTGCTCGAAAAGAAGGATTTCGAATATATCACGGTAAAGGAAATCTGCGAAAAGGCGGGCGTCAACCGTTCGACCTTCTACCTGCATTACGAAACGACGACGGACTTGCTTCGGGAAAGCATCGAATATCTGAACAAAGAACTTCGGAACAAATACCGCGACAACAAAATAAATGTCGACGGCGGTTCCCTTGACGACCTGTTGCTTTTCAAACCCGAATACTCCGTGCCCTATCTCGAATTTCTGAAAGAACACAAGACGGCGTTTATGGCGGCGATATCGAAACCGGAATTGTTCGGCGTAAACCAAACGTTCAACAAAATGTACGAAAGCATATTCAAACCCATACTGCAAAGATACTCCGTTCCCGACAAGGCGAAAAGGTATATGCTTGCGTTCTATATGAACGGAATACACGCCATAATCATCGAATGGATAAAACAAGGTTGCAAAGACGAAATCGCTTTCATTGCCGAACTCATAGTGAATTGCATCAACCACAACTGAAATGAACCCGATTAAAGAAATCATATCGCGCGTAAACACCGAACTCGACAAATACGGTTGGTACCGTTCTTATCGGAACGATTACGGATACCGCACTTTGTTCTTTGCGGTAATAGGTGCCGTCACAACTGCCCTGTTTGCAATTTACAACGGGGTTTTCGGCATTCTGAACGGGTCTTTATGGTATGGCGCATTCGCAGGATACCTGATTATACTTGCCTTTCAACGAATTCTTGTATTGATTTTACGATGGGCGGCAGTGAAAAAACGCGGCGACGACAATGAAGAACTTTTCAACGACAAACTGAAAATCTATCTTGCAAACGGAGCCGTATTCGTACCTTTGACGATAGCCCTTACGGTTATAATTTCGGCTATTTTGTCATCCGATGACCACGGCGCGACAAACAACATAATCGCCATTATGACAGCCACGTACGCTTTTTTGAAAATCGCAATGGCAATTGGCAACCTCGTAAAAGCAAAATCTTACCGCGACCCCATAATTCAGACAATTCGCAACATATCCTTTGTCGATGCGTTGACGTCAATAATAATGTTGGAAAACACTCTTGTCACGACTTTCGGCGAACTGACTTACACTTTCCGCATGTTGATTATAGTTTCGGGACTTATCGTATGTTCCGTTTCCGTCGGCATCGGCTCTTTTATGATAATCAACGCCTGCAAACAGCTGAAAATCGGCTGTAAACAAATATAATGCAACACACGCGAAAAGCGACTGCTTTCGCGTGTGCAACACTGAAATCCGATTATTAAATCTTGGAATTATACAATCCGACAATTATTTCCGAGCACTTGTCAATGCCCAGAGTTCCGCTGTTCAAGGTTATGTCGTAGTTCTGAGCGTGTCCCCACTTCATATCCGTATAAAATCTGTGATATGCCGCACGGCGTTTGTCTTTTTCTTTCAGTCTTTGTTCAACGGACACAGCGCTATATACGCCAGTACGAACCAATATTCCGACGGTGAAATGAGGCATTTGATAATACAATCCGTCCACGATTCAAAGTCGGAAACGCCCGCCGCTTGAGCAATTAACGCGGATAGAATCCAGAAAACATAAAGTTTGAAAAGCAATCTGAATATTTTGCCCAGTTTTAATTTTATTCCGAAATATCCCGATAAAAGGAAGAAGACGTTGACACCTATTATGAAAAAGCAATCGAGAAAAGATGTGCCGAGATACTGACTGGTGAGCGACGGGTCGATGTGCGTTTCAATCGCCGACAACCCTATGTTGTTTATCGTAAGGTGATGCAAAACAATAAACAACATCGCAATGATACGCAACACGTCAAACAGCGCGTTGCGCTTTCTTTCCTTAGGGCAAACCAACAACTCGTTGATTGCAACCTAAGGAGACGTACTGTCAGCCGTCGTTTCGGTTGCTCGGCAATCACACTGTGCGCTCTCGGGCGTGCATACCACATCGCCCGCCGTGCATTCATTACGCGGCAGCTCGTTTTCTGTTAAGTTTCCATCTCCGATTTTCACGCTCATTGCCCGCTGTTTTCGTCCGCGGGAATGTTGCGATACAAATCGGCTATTATGTCAACGCACTTTTCTATGCCGATAACGCCGCTGTCCAAAACAATATGATAGTTGTTGATGTCACCCCATTCGGTTTCCGTATAAAACTTGTAATATGCCGCGCGCCGTTTGTCCTTTTCTTTGAGTCTTTTCAAAGGAGCATCCGACGTTTCGCCGTACAGATTCACAATCCTTTCCGCGCGTTTGTCCATATCGGCACGTACAAAAACTTTAAGGCAATCGGCAACGTCACGCAAGATATAGTCGGCACATCTTCCGACTATAACGCAAGGTCCCTGTTCCGCCAAATCGAGTATGATTTTTTTCTGAACAGCCCAGAGGTAATCCTGATTGGACATTCCGTGATAGGAATGCCCCGCCGCAAACACACTGGAAAACCAACCGTCGTGAGCGGTATATTCACCTCTTTCGGCAACGTATTCCTTGCTCAGTCCGCTTTCTTCCGAGGCGCGCTCGATAAGTTCGCTGTCATAACACGGAATACCGAGTTTTGCCGCGACTTCTTTTCCGATTGTGCGTCCTCCGCTTCCAAACTGTCTGCCGATTGTGATAATTCTGTTTTTCATTGAATTTTCTCCCTTATTACGCTGATAACTGTCGGATTATAAGACATACCGATTACAATTTGCATAACCGATGTATCCAACATTGCTCTTTGAATTCTCTGCATTGCTCTACAATTATATCACGTGCACGCCGCGATTAAAATATATCTCAAAGAAATTGCAACTTATGTATGAAAAAACTCCCTGATGGGAGTTTTTGTCATTCTTCTATAAGCGCCGACGCATTTACCGCTATCGCGCATTGCATACGTTTTTTGAAAAGTTCGCATCCGTATGAGTATATACCGTTTATGTCGCCCGTCGCGTGATAGGAATTCGCGGCACAACCGCCCGAGCAATACAACCTTGCCCAGCAATCGGCACATTCGGGTTTGGAATAGACATTGCAGCGCTTGAATTTGTCGCGCACGGCGGTATTTGTTACGCCGTTGAACACATCACCCATAAGATAATCTTTATCTCCGACAAACTGATGACAAGGATAAAGCTCACCCGTCGGGGTAACTGCCATATACTCCGTTCCGGAGCCGCAACCCGACAAACGTTTATAAATACACGGTCCGTGTTCAAGATCGAGCATGTAATGATAGAACACGAAAGGTGTTCCCGCTCGTCTGCGCTCTATCATTTTCTCCGCGAGAAGTTCGTATTGCCTGCACACGATTTTCTTGTCCTCTTCCGTCAACGCATAAGGCGAATCGGGCGGACATACGACGGGTTCCATGCTCAGCCTGTCAAAACCAAGGTCCAGCATAACCTCTATATCCTTCATGAAATCGGGATTGTTATGCGTAAAAGTACCGCGAATGTAGTAATCTTTTTCACTGCGGGCTTTTGCGAACTTGACGAATTTCGGAACGATTATATCAAAACTGCCGACACCGCCTGCTGTCTTACGGAAGTGGTCATTGATTTCCTTTCGACCGTCCAGACTCATGACGACATTGTCCATTTCACGGTTACTGAACTCTATGACGTCGTCATCAACAAGCATGCCGTTTGTCGTCAGCGTAAATCTGAAACACTTATCGTGTTGTTGTTCAATGCTACGGGCATAAGCGACAAGGTCCTTGACTACCTGCCAGTTCATCAAAGGTTCGCCGCCGAAAAAGTCAACTTCGAGATTGTGACGGTCACCCGAATTTTCGACGAGAAAATCAAGCGCGCGTTTGCCGACTTCGAACGACATGAGCGCACGCTCACCGTGATATTTGCCCTGCGATGCAAAGCAGTACTCACAATCAAGGTTGCAGGTGTGGGCAACGTGAAGACAAAGTGCCTTAACGACGGTCGACCTTTTTGCAAGCTTGTCGACATCGGGACGGAACTTGTCTTCGGAAAACAGTTTGCCCTGCCTTTCAAGTTCTTTCAAATCGTCAACGCATTCTTTTATTTCTTCAAGACTTACGGAGTGTTTTGCCGCGACTTCTTTGAGATAGCCGTCATCACCCGCTTTTTCGTAATTGTCAATGAGTTCGAGCGCAACTTCGTCAACGACATGCACCGAGCCGCTGGCGCAATCAACGGCTATGTTATATCCACATTCAGTAAAAGTATGTACCATAATAGACAAAGACCACCCGAGAGTTATCCCGAGCGGTCGCAAGTTGAATCAAAAACGGATTACTTCGCCGCTTTTTCGCACTTTTGGTTTGCAACGCCGCAGGAAGTCTTGCATGCAGATTGGCAAGATGTTTGGCATTCGCCGCAGCCGCCGTTCTGTTTGCTCTTTTCGAGATTGCGGGTGTTCAGGGTAACGATTCTTTTCATAGTGACGCTCCTTAACGTTTGTTATTAAAGATATTATATTGTTTCATAGCGCTTTTGTCAATAACTCCCACGCTCGCACGTCAAATCTTTTGAACTCGTTCTTCCACACATTTAATTGCATCACACCGCGCGCCATTACAAAACACATTCACATTGCAACAGCATTATACGATTGTCCGCAAGTGTTTTTGCAAAAGACACCCGCATCTGACCGCAATTTACCGCAATTCGTCGCCTGCAACAAAAATATAACTAATCAATCAGTTTTTACGCTTTTACGGCCAACATTGACAACATCCGTTATACATGATATCTTTAAATCAAATGAAAGATTTACAACTTATTGTTTTGTGCTTTATTGTGCTGTATTTTTCGGCAGCAGAGCAAGGTTTTTCCCTTATGACCTTGAAATGTAAAACCGTGCGGCGAAAATAAACCCCATTATTTTCATTAAGCACACAATATCGTCAGGCATTTTCCGTCAAGGAGGAGATTATGAAGAAGTTTTTAGGGTTGATTACAGTTCTCGTCGCACTTACTGTTTGCATGATTTCGCTTGTCGCATGCAATTCAGACAGCGGAAATCAAGCCACCCCACAAAGCATTCAATTTGTCGACACGGACGGCGTCGACCGTTCCACTTTCTGGGACCTCGGCACATTCGAATATGGCACAAAATACGCCGATATTTTGCCATCCTACACGGTCAATCTACACTATTCCGACGGATCGACAAAGATTCTCGCTGCAAGCGAATATACCGTGTCGTATTTCAAAATAGAAGCCGAAGAGGTTCCCATTTCTTCAATTCCCGTCATTCCGGAGGTCGGCTACTATCAGATAGTGTTTGATAAAGATGAGTTTCAAGCGAGAATGATATTCTCGATAACACAAGCGGTGCGTGCCGATTGCACGCTTGCATTATCGCACAACGAATGGGAATACGACGAAGTTCCCGCCGAAGTAACTCTCGGTGACTACACCACTTCCGATGTCGAACCAGTTTATCTTTGTATATCGAAAGAGGCATACGATGTACTCTCAGACGAAGAAAAAGAAGAGTACTGGTTATACACAACTCCGCTTTATAGTTTCGGAACAGAACCTCGCAGTATTCCTGTGGGCGAATACTACGTTTATGCCGAAATTCCCCAAACCGACAACTACATGACTTCTTATTCCGACATCACATCCGCGGCAGCTTTTACCGTAAATAAGGCTGTGTTGCGTTACGATTCCGCAATATCCTCGAATCTTCAAGCTGTTTTCAACTACCGCAGCGGTATTTCGGGCGGAGTAAATCTCGGCGATATATCCATTATTACAATTGATTTCTCGATAGATACAGCACTCAAAGGCAGGACAGGAGCCGAAATAGGTGGCGACTATGTCTGGGCAGATTCATCTACTTTCGTCAGCGCAGACAACGACGGCGACTACTTCCCTGCTCGCTATCAACTCTACTCTGGCAACGAAGCATTTTACACCGTTGAAGACAGTAGCATCGATGTCGTTTTGCAAGTAACCAAAGGATCTGTGTATCAACCTTCTCTCAGCGTTCGCACCGATAAATTCCACAATGAAAACGAGGGGTTCGGACCTTATCCCGATAATTCGCTCCCTTATGTAATCGATAACGGCCTCGGCTACAACGTGTACATCAGTGACTGGGACGAAAACACAATGCAATTGCATGTAACGGCCAATGACGGTAACCCTACATTTACAAGGGTAATGCAAGACTTAAATTCCGATTACTTCCTTAACTGGCTTTTCAAACAAACCGGCAAATACACCGTCACGCTTTCTCTCAAAGACAAAACTAATTTCGTTTGGCACGACGGCACGGCAGACGGAACAACCAGTACAGACGATGTAGTGTTCACTTTCGAAATTAAGGATAAGAAAGCAATATCCATCCCAACCGTACGTTTGCAGGACAGCGCAACGGACCCCGACGGAGTGGACTTTGTCACATATGACGGCGTTGCGCATTATATTAGCTTCACCAACTTTACGGAAAATGCAATAATCACAAATTTTAACGGAGAATCGTGTTATCCCGTAGTAGATCAGAACAATCATGCGTTTTACATTCTACAAGCAGATGAAATCGCGCAAATTATTGACATAAGCACCGGAAAAGGAATAATTACTGTGAGTCTCACACCCGATTCCGAATACACTTGGATCGACGGCTCCGTTACACCCTGGGAATATGTCTGCAAAGTCAACGGCGGCAGCACTTTCTTCCCTGGGTTGAAAGTGCAATCAAATTACACAGAGTTTCAGCCTACCGACGATGTCGAAGCAGTACAATTGATGAACGAATGGTTCGGCACCGATGGAGCGGGCAAAATCGAAAGCGATTACAGCCGATACAACGCGACGGTCTATTTTACGGTATTTCAAGGCTATGAAGGGAAAGCACAATATATCGGCACGGTGTCAAATATACACAGCAACGACAATTTCGGCACATACAATATGTCTTTCGATATTATGGATATCACCGATAAATCCACCCCGCACTATTACAACGGCAACGCCGATGTAAGTTCTGCAGGCGTCAACTCTCAGATATTTGACGAAGACGGTTCTATTACAATACCGTCTATCACGGATTACGACATTGCTTTCTTCTCAGTCGCTAAAATAGATTGCAGAGAAACCGTCCAAAGCGAGAATATTACCTTCGCATATTCCAACTACGGCAACTGCACCTTTATCAAAATCAAAGGGGACAACGGAGGCGACGGCATAACCACGGAAAAAATAATATCCGAAGTTTATCTTATATTCCGCAATGGTGAATATGTGGGACACGAAATAAACACAACGGTAACCATGAACGAAATCTCAACCAAATTCTTCGTGCAATTTGCCATAAAACATTGAGCACGGCTTATAAAAGACAATGCAAAACATCTATATTATGTGAAAATTTATAACAAAACTATAAAACTATTTAAAAATTCAAAATGACCTAAACAGACAGTTTCCATATGGAAACTGTCTGTTTAAGCCTAACGTTATAGTTAATCCGCGACCTTTTCCTTACCAAGGTACAACCCGAAACAAAAGGGGCATTGCCCGCCGCAATATACCCCTTCCAAATCTCCAAAACACCACAATATCTTGTGCTTTTTCTTCTCTAAAATTTTATTGGCTGTCAACGATTTTTGCCTTTTGACAGCCATATACAGCCAATCCCCTTTCCGCACCGTTCTACAACGCCTTCTCTCCCCTTCAATCTGCCCCCTTCTGCCCGCCTCTCACGACGCGCCGAGCAACATTTCATTTCTCCTATTTCGCCCGCTTGTCATACGCCGTTTGTCTATGTTTTCGCATGCCTTTTCTCACTATTAACGAGAAAATGTTACTGCCAATAAAAGAGGTTGTATAAACAAATCCTTTATGGGTTTAATAAAATAGAAAAAAATATATGCGTAAATGCATTGTATTTTTAGATTATTATGATATAGTTAAATTAATGGATAAGCTGGTTGCAACAATAAACAATTGCATCGTCAAAATATCCAAAGGAGATATGCAGGCACTCGACGAATTGTATTCATTGACCTCGCGTATGCTTCTTTTTATGGCAAGAAAATACCTTAACGATAAATCCTATGCCGAAGACATTGTTAGCGAAACATATTTTAAAATCGTAAAACATTCCGAACAGTTTGATAATTCCAAAAACGGTTTAAACTGGATTTATAAAATTATTCATAACGAAGCCATAAATTACAACAGAAAAACTTCTGTCTGTTTTAATTGTGAAATGGTTGACGAATCAACACATAATAACCAAGATATCGTAGATGAATGGTTGGACAAAATTCACATACATAATTCTCTTCAAAATATATCATCTGAGGAAAAAAATCTTATATACTTGCGCTACTGGGAAGGATTTGATTTTCGGGAAATTTCAAATATTACTGGCAAGCCGCTTACGACAATATACGATACTTTAAGACGAACGCTCAAAAAGCTAAACAAGATGATGAAATAAATTTTCCGTATAGAAAATATCAATCAAGTATAATATAAATGAGTATGTTTAACAACGAAAAAAAACTATTAACAAACGACAACATGGAGAAACCCGACGAAGGCGTTCTGAAAAAAGCACGTTCTTCCATGCGTGAAAAAAAATCCAAACAGAGATTGAACATCAAACAAATTTCCGCCATCGCATCCGCATGTGCTGTATTATTGGTTCTCATAATTTGCATTCCTTTTATGTTGCCTGCAAGCAGCGCAATGAGTTTTGTTTACAATTCCGATTTGTACGAAGAAGAAATCGAATCTATAAGCAGCTTTAACGAAATCGAAAATTTTGATATTCTTCATTTCAATACAAGCGATTTGACAACAAAGTATATTTACAACAACTCTATCGTGCTTCTTGAAGAATATTCTACATCTGGCAATACGCACATTAAAATGTTGGTTAAATTTGACGACAATTGTCGCGGTCTATCCTTTCAAAAGGAAGAGGAATACACCGCAAACATGCAAAATTCAAAAGAAAGCGTTATATGTAAAACATCTATCCTTTATTCCGAAAACTGTGACAATGTATGTGTAAATTTCACAAAACACGAATTTTCATACTATGTACTTTTGGTGGGCGAAACATCAAATTGGCAGAAATTTATTGAACAATTGTTAAATTAACCGAAAAAACGCTCCGATATTTTGTAGTTTTTACAGACAACAATTTTCGGAGGATAAATCATGCACAAAACACAATTAATTAAAACGCTGTCTGTTTCAATACTATGCACATTATTGGCAATTATTTTAGCCGTAATAGGCATTTGCGCGAGTTCGACAACTGATATCGTAAAAGCCGAGGAAACGAATTCAAAAGAATCCCGCTTTTTGAATTTTATCGACCAAAATATCGCTGGCATGAATTCGGAATATAAATCGACGGTAACGCGAAATAAGGTTAAAACTCTTTATGATTTTGCTGGTAATACATACACGCTTATCGAATGCAACCCAACGGGATACATGATTATGTGTGACGATTCTGCCACTATGGTTGAATACTCTGCAACCAGCCTTTCACCTTATAAAGATTTTGCGGTAAATTTGTATTATGCAGGACCGTCTTACTTCTATGTATATCAAAACGGTAAATACATCCACACCATAACAGGTGAAGTATTAAACTACCCATCGACCCGCCGTACCGCCACTTCAACAAACAATTCTATTGTATCTGCATGCACCAAAATGCATCAGGATTTAACTTCTAACTCTAATAATGCCGCGCTAAACTACATTAAAACCGGCATACAAACACGTACTGAAATTATAGGATATTACGGTCAGCTATGGACTTGCGTCAATAATATGGCGTTTTTCGCTGGAAAAACAACTCGTGCACAAATTGGTTACAAAGACGGCGGATATTGCGGATATATTGCAGCTGGAATGCTTATAGGCTATTATGACACATTTGTTAGAGAATGCATGGATAATCAGTTTATGACCGGCTCCGGTATAAGCCGACATTTTGTGGGGACGGGACTGACTGACAGAATTTATTCATGTCGTCCAAGCGGGGCCGGAAATTCCACCACATCAACGATAATTCGAAAAACCCTGAATAATTATTTCAAAAAATATCATTACAATCTCGGAAGCTACGACATGATTACGCCTTTCTTTTCGGGAACAACTTTAAAAAATCTGATTGACAAAAGCACCCCCAGCATTCTCTTCGGTGACCTCGGTCCCGCAACCTCTCCAACGGGACCCGATAGTGGCAGCGGCGGAAATCATGCCGTTGTAGTTTACGGATACAAAAACGGTGGCACAGGCGGAGCTCTCTACTCTTTTCTTGTGCATTACGGATGGTCCGGATATTCAATAGCAACCGTCAATTACACCTCATATAGCGTCTTCGGTTCTATGTACAGAATCAAATTGTAAACATTATGAAAAAATCTCTATCATTATTAATTATCTTATTATTATTTCTATCTTTTAGTGTTGTCGCTTGCGACAGCACAAGCGGAAGAAATAACAAAGTATACCTGGATACTTTCAGACACGACGGACAGTTTATACTGCCCGTCAGTGTCACAAAGGCGTCTATTAGTCCTGATTCGACAAAATATTTCCGTAGCAAAATGTCTTTGACTCAAATCTGCGAAAGCGTGAACAATAGCAAAACATACGAAGCAATAATACGCCAGGAGTATGTTTTGGTGCGCGACTTATCTGCAAGCCATCTCACATACTGCATAATAAAGCCTATTTCGTACGATAATTATAATTATTTAATAACAAATATGACTTGCAGATTCCACACGGATAATTCAGACTCTCATGTCGGATATTTTCTCGTTCCTCTTTATATGATATCTGTTTCAATCGAGAACTGTATTGTCAAAAGCGGCAGTGAATACGCATTTTCGGGGACAAAAGAATCTTTGACCGAATTCTACTCGAACAACGGCTACAAAGTCACCGAAACCGAGTCTGGTATTTCTGTTGAGGATATAAAAGGAATAAATTATAACGGTACGACTTATTTTGACGAAGTTGTTAAGCACTTTGCCATCGACATTGGAGATTCGGTCGTAACGTTCCGTCAAAATTCATAATCGAAATATCAAATTGTCGAATCGGCCATACAATGAAAAGCATAGAAATACTCAACCTATCAAAAACTTATTTCTCCAAATTCGTTCTGCAGGATATAACTTGGGATATTCCGGCTGGCAGTATTTCCGCATTGATTGGTCTTAACGGATCAGGCAAAACTACTTTGTTGAGAATACTGGCAGGTCTCATAAAACCCACAAACGGAGATGCTCGTATTTTTTCCGAAGAAGTAACAAACTTTCACAGCATAAAAGGGACGTCTTTTATGTTCGAGCCTTCCCCTATCGACAATATGCTTACCGCCTATCAGAATTTGAAACTGAAATGTCTTATAATGGGCGAACCACTTGGTACAATAAATCAACTAATAAGCATGGTCGGCTTGAAACGCAGCAATGTGTTAGTAAAAAATTACTCGATTGGCATGAAAAAAAGACTCGAATTGGCTTATTCCTTAATCGGAAATCCCGACTTATTGATTTTGGACGAACCTTTCGACGGATTGGACATAACAGGAGTCGAGATGCTTAAAAACATACTGCTCGATTATAAAAATTCCGAAAAAACCGTTTTGATAACAGAGCATAATTTTTCTCTTCTCGAGGACATAACAGACCATTTTGCAATACTGTATGACAGAAAAATAATAGCTTCTTTGTCGCAAAACGAAATCACAAATAAATTTGGCAATCTTGAAACCGCATTCAAAGAAATAATAAATCAATATGACAAATCTGTTGAAATTCGAACTAAATAGACTATGGTATTCTTATGCATTGTTTTATGCTATTCCCTTGTGCATATTCGCGGCGTGCATCACTCAATTCGTCGTTGCAGGAAATCCTCAATCTCCCGCGGTATTCGGTATGTCATTTGAGTTTTTTATTCCGCATTTGCTGATCGTGACGGTTCCCACAGTATACGTGGCAAAAGGTCAGCAGAAAGGCATTGTTCGAACTTCTCTGCTTTCGGGACAAAACCGATACAAGATTTTCGTTTCTAAAGCGTTAGTATATTTTTCTGCAATTTTTATCGTGTTGATTTTTTATATTATATTAGTCTCGTTGATGAATGCCAAAGGAATGCAACTTCAAAAGATAGCCGACGAAAATTCTTTTGTATATTTTCTTAAATGTGCTTCCATCGGGTTTTCTTATTGCTTTATGCTTTCATCTTTACTATTCCTAATTGCCATAGCATTTGGAAACGCGATAATATGTCTATTGGCGGATTTGGTTTTGTTTTTAATTGACTTCATAATGAAATCAACCTTGGATTGGAGGGTATCAGACAAAATTGTGCCTAGCGCTATTATGGAAGCCATCATGAACGATTCGACCGACAAAACAATTATAATCCACTTCACTCTGATGGTGATAATTACTTTCTTTATAGCACTATTTATCTCTATGGTCGTGTTCCGTTATCGCAATTATAAATAACACATCGAATTACCATTACCGATAATTCCGTTACTATATATGAACTCGGCTATGGGACCTTAACTATTATTGCCAAAATATGTTGTTATAATATTAATCACAATACCTTATGTGTTTTTAGATTTGTATTTTACTGTTCTTATCAACCCCGTATTTTGGACTATGTACATGGAAAATATTAAGAAAGTACTCTTATAAGTTTTTTTCGTGGGAAGAATAACAACCTATATCTGCTCCGCCCGACGCGCATGCAGTTATATAATCGGCGCAATCCTGCGCAATTATTTCTCCTTTTATGGCAAGAGGTAGGCCCGAAAACTATGCATTTGAGTTTTGCGGCAATACATCTTTACCGTTTAGCGTTCTCGAATACACAAATTCTTCGTACGGGGTCTCGGCAAACGGCATTACTACCCCACTGTCATCCATTTGTACGGAAGCGTGTACGCCTATAAAATCTTCCTGCTCAAAATAAAACGGCAACGAATCCAGCCATTCAATATTTTCAATTTTATCTTTTTTGTTGTGTAATTAACAAACTGACTGGCTTAATATATCGCAACTATTTATGCTTTTTAGTTTTTTTTCTATCTCTCTTTAGGATAAATTTGTCTTTTATAAATAACAAAATTCCAATGATTAATCCTGCAACCGAAAGTTTATTATATCCTTCTGTATCCCAAAGCAATTCTATAATTGAAATTACCGTCAAAATAGCGCCAACTGTAGTCAATAGCGAAGTTTCGACTTTTTCAACATAATTATTTTTTGTTTCATAAATTTTTTGGAATATTTCGGAATTTCTATTATATTGCTCTTTTAGATTTTCAATTTTAAAATGGTTGCGAATATTTCCAATTGATGATTGCGAAGATGGATAATTCATTTGCACATTCCAAAAATCTATCGTCAAGGCATACATTTCAAGTTGCTTAGTATAACTTTTTAATACACCTTTTGGCGACTTATATTTCATATTAGCCAAAAAACTTTTAATTTGAGAATCAGCAAAACAAATCGCGGCCTCCTCAAATAAAACTAATTCGATATAAAATATCGTTATGGATTCATGTACTATTCGATTTTTTATTAAATCCATTAATCCACTAGATGCTTGAAAAATCACATTAGTATGCATTAAAACATCTGCATAGCTGTATTGCGAGACGCCATGCTCTGAAGAAATCATTTTAACAATCTCATCGTCAACTATGGTACTTAAACCTTCATTCGGTTGATAATACGTTTCCCCAAACATAATTGAAGATAATAATGACTGGTTCACATCTTCTTTATGTTCAAAAGAAGTTATCATCGTTTTAGCAACTCCTACTTTTTGAAGCCCATATTCAACATATAAATAATCATATAAACTCGTCGTTTTATTATCACTTACAACGGTAATTTGATTTCGGCTAACACAATCTAAGTACTGAGTTAATTCCTCCCCAAAAGATAGCACCATAATATGTAATACACAGATATTTGATTTTCTATCTATTGATAAAATTAATGACGCGTCAAATATATTTCCTATATCAGTTTGCGTTGGCTGTTTACCAAACTGATATTGGGTTTCGCTTTTTAACTGTACCTTTATATTCCCTAAACATATGCGATTAATCCGGTCCTTATATCCGCGCTCAAAATAATTCGCAACTGGTATGCCTGATTCATATTCATTTCTAAAATCTAACGCTGAAATCATTACTTTTGAATATAAATCGCCATTCAATTTCGCCTTAGCATGTATAATTTTTATATTTTGATATATCATTGGAATAGACGTGCATAAATCCACAATCAAATTGTCATCTATTTCCTTTCTTTTTTTCATATAATAAGACAAGCTAGAACACTTGTTGTTGGTAACTTGCCCTATTGGTGTGTAATAGATAACATTTATGTCATCAATCTTTATTGCGTTCTCTTTATATTTTGTAAAGTCAAAATAGTTTTCTAAACACAGTAATTCTTTTTTATTGATTTTATAAACAGTTGCATCAGCACTGGCTTTATACCAACTCTCAAAGCAACAAGCACCATCCGATTGTATCAAATTATTGAGTTTTATTTTCTTATGAATTGGATAATGGTCTAACAATTTACTCGAACAAGGTACGGCAACATAAATGTCGTCGCCTTCTATTTCAAAGTCTTCATTCTCAGCCTCTTTTACATAAATACTGTATTTGTCATTATGGCTATTAATTCTTTTAAATCCCATATTTAAACAAACTTTTTGAGATATGGTATCTGTTATATCAGTCACAATTTGGTAATCTCTATAATTTAAAACAAAATTTCCTATTAATTGTGTTGCAAAGCCACGATTTCGATATTGTGAAGCTACTCCTACTGCCATTAAATACATAGTATTTGTTGAACTTACTGCTTCTTCAATAGACGTTAAAGTTTCTTTTAACAAATTAGACTGCTTGCTGTCACATTTATCTGAGAAAAAAAATAGGAATTCTTCCGGTAAATTTTTCTTTAATTCATAATAATCAAATGCCAGCAACAAACCGACAAATTGATCATCATCATTTGCTTGCTGCGCAACACCATATTTTTTGCAAATCTCTATGCTTTTTGTAATAATACGAAAAAGCGCATTATAACCTCGCGTTCCTTTCTTCTTATAAGAGGAGAAGTACTTATTATCTATAAAACAATCTGTTGCAAGTTTAGCGGCATTTAAAATATTGTTTTCGCTAATATTACTTATTTGTATCATAGATAGTTACCTCAAACTTATTTATTATTTCTGATGGATAATACGATAATTTTGCTTTACGTAAACCTTCATTTCCCACATCCTCTTCCCTATTGACATATAAAAACGATTTAACTTTTAATAGTTCATTAATCATAATCCAGTTAAGAGCCTGATAAATCCCTCTAAATTCTCTATTTGCTTTTTCAATATGAACAAACAATGTATCGTCTTGTATTTCTCCAATTGCAAATCCTGCAATTTCACTGTCAATATATATAACTATACCTTGCAAATTAAAAACACTTAAGTTTTCAAGAACTTTGATCGTTTGTGAATTTTCATAATTCTCCAAGTAATTATCCGTTTGACATTGCTGCTTTTTTACAAAATACACTAAATCAGGCACCAGATCCAATGTAAGTGGAGAAATTCTATATCTATAATAGCTACAAAATTGATGTATTAAATTCCTTTTTTTTGCGAATTTTTTACCAGATAATTTAGCTAAGTCAGAAACATTATAAACATAATCGGACCAGTCTCTGTTAAAACTTTTTTCAATCTTAAAATGTTGCGCCAATGTGTCCAAATATTTTTCTGGCACTGCGTTTAAAATCAGTGGCAATTGTATCTCTTGCTTACAAAACTCCAACAGTTTTGCTATATGAGAAATAAATTCACCTGATCTACTTAATGGTAACATATACTTGATTGTATTGGAACTATTTTTTGTTTCACGCAAAAACAGCACTTTATCATCGCAAGAATATTCATAGCCAAAATAATCAATCCACATGTATAAACCAAGGGATGTATAATCGCAAATCTGATTGCGTTGAAACACAAAATATGGGAGAATTTTTTTTAAACTCTCTGTTGTAATTTTATGAAATTCCATTATTTGCACAATTATTGTTATCTATCATATATGAACCATGATCTTTGGGATAATCAGCACATAATATTTCTTCTTCAGGATATTGCTTCGCAAAATCAATTTGTTTCCCACCCAGTTTTATAACAGTTTCTTCCTCATCTTTATCCACATAAGGAAATACTAACGGCCTATCAATTAAGCCAAGCAAAAACTTATAAACCTTGTAGGGTGGCGGAGTTGCAATGCTGTTATGCCATATTATAATGTTTTCGTTTTTCTCTTGTAAAAGTAAATTCCCTTTTGCGTTTTCATTTAATATATTAATATATTCTCCATCTTCAAATACCACATATTGTTTCCCAATGAAATTAAGAATCTTGTCCAAATATATTTTCATAGTCACCTCATATTTATATAATATACCACATCCTTATGTCTTTTTCAAGCATCTTAAAATTATGAGATAATATCTCTCTGACATCATTTTAACGGATATTACCAATATATCAAAATAATGCGAATTAATATAACATAAATAATTTAATGCATTTATCTAATAACTAATTTTGCCGTTTCGGGGGCGGGGTGTAGCACAGGCGGAGCGTAGTCAACGGGCGTAAATTGTCGCTGAAAAATCCAATGTCTTATCACCGCTTCGGG
>OHPK01000124.1_pt1 | contig 49596 bp, 38 predicted proteins | sample 1577661 | NCBI WGS metagenome assembly OHPK01 (sample SAMEA3879556, study PRJEB24766) | human gut metagenome | biome: human-associated habitat; feature: feces | place: USA | collected 1985/1987
AACGATCCTGTGAACGAAACGTAAAACTTTTGCACTTTTGCCTTTTTTGGATGCAAACAGATTGCTGTTTTTTAGGCAAAGAATTATAATGAGAGCAAATGGCAAACTTGAATGCCGCCTGCCGAGGGGTGGGCAACGAAGGGTTTTGCCCTTGGAATTTTGCGAGAGGAAAGGTGAAAGACATGACAAACAACAAGCATGTGTTGACCTGGCTGGACGAGATGGTCGCCCTGGTCAAACCCGACAAGGTGGTTTGGATCGACGGCAGCGAGGAGCAGCTGAAGGCCCTGCGGGACGAGGCGCTCTCGACCGGCGAGATGGAAGCGCTGAACCAGGAGGAACTGCCCGGCTGCCTGCTGCACCGCACCAAGAAAAACGACGTGGCCCGCGTGGAGGGCCGCACCTACATCTGCACCAAGAACCGGGACGACGCGGCGCCCATCAACAACTGGATGGAAACGAGCGAGATGAAGGCCAAGCTCACCCCCATGTACGACGGCGTGATGAAGGGCCGCACCATGTATGTGATCCCCTACTGCATGGGCCCCATCGGCAGCCCGTTCAGCAAGGTGGGCGTTGAGCTGACCGACAGCATCTATGTGGTGCTGAATATGGACATTATGACCCGCATGGGCCAGAAGGCCCTGGACCAGCTGGGCGATTCCAACGACTTTGTGCGCGGCCTGCACTCCAAGGCCGACGTGGACGAGGAGAACCGCTACATCGTGCAGTTCCCCGAAGAGAACACCATCTGGTCCATCAACTCGGCCTACGGCGGCAACGTGCTGCTGGGCAAAAAGTGCTTTGCGCTGCGCATTGCCAGCTACCAGGGCTTCAAGGAAGGCTGGATGGCCGAACACATGCTGATTCTGGGCATTGAAGCCCCGAATGGCGAGACCAGCTACATCACCGCGGCGTTCCCCTCGGCCTGCGGCAAGACCAACCTGGCCATGCTCATCCCGCCGGAAGTGTATGCCCAGCAGGGCTACAAGGTGTGGACCGTGGGCGACGACATCGCCTGGATGCACATTGGCGAGGACGGCCGCCTGTACGCCATCAACCCGGAGGCCGGCTTCTTCGGCGTGGCCCCCGGCACCAACGCCAAGAGCAACTACAACGCCCTGGCTTCCACCAAAAAGAACACCATCTTCACCAACGTGGCCCACAACCTGGACAACAACACCGTGTGGTGGGAAGGTCTCGATAAGAATCCTCCCAAGAACGCAATCGACTGGAAGGGCAATCCCTGGACGGAAGAAGACAGAGCAAACGGCGTGAAGGGCGCACACCCCAACTCCCGTTTCACCGCTCCCGCAAAGAACTGCCCCTGCATTTCCGACGAGTTCGAAAATCCCCAGGGCGTCCCGCTCGATGCAATCATCTTCGGTGGCCGTCGTGCCAAGACCGCGCCCCTCGTTTATGAAGCGAGAGATTGGGCAAACGGCGTGTTTGTAGGTTCCATCATGGCATCCGAAACCACTGCCGCGGCAAGCGGAGCAGTCGGTGTTGTCCGTCGTGATCCTATGGCAATGTTGCCTTTCTGCGGATATCACATGGGTGATTACTTCCAGCATTGGCTCGATATGGGCGAAAAAGTTGCGAAGAAGCCTAAGTTCTTCAACGTCAACTGGTTCCGTACCGACGAAAACGGCAACTTCCTGTGGCCCGGTTTCGGCGACAATATGCGCGTACTCGATTGGATTATCCGTCGTACCGAAGGTACCGTCGATGCAGTCGAAACTCCTATCGGATACGTTCCTCGTCCCGAAGACATTAACCTCAACGGCACCGACCTCACCACCGAAGACGTGGCAAATCTCCTTTCCGTTGACAAGGAACTTTGGAAAGAGGATGCCGAGGGTATTGAAACCTTCTATGCGAAGTTCGGCGACAAACTTCCCGCACAGCTGCGCAAAGAGCTCGATACTTTGAAGGAGAACCTCAAATAATCATTTGATTGTAACGTAATCAAGCGAAAATTCACAGTCCTTGCCGCGTTACGGCAAGGACTGCGATATTAACGCGAGAAATAAATTAAAAGGAACTTTTATGGAACTGTACCAAAGATTTTTGACCGAAAACGTTGACAAAAACGGGATGCTCCAAAGCGTTGACTTTCATGCTCCCGACAACTTCAATTTCGGCTTCGACGTGGTCGACTACTACGGCACCGAGGAGCCGGATAGAAGAGCCATGATTTGGGTGTCCAACGAGGGAGAAGAAAAAGTTTTCACCTTCGGGGATATGATGCGCAAATCCGCACAGACGGCTAACTATCTCAGAGCCCTCGGCATTATTAAGGGGGACAGAGTCCTGCTCGTCCTCCGCCGTCACTGGGAATTCTGGCCGATTATCGTCGCTCTTCACAAAATCGGTGCGATATGCATACCCGCAACCGACCAACTGAAAGAGAAAGACTTTGTGTACCGCTTCGACGCCGCGGGCGTAAAAGCCATTATCTGCACGGCGTCGGGGAAGGTTTCCGATGAGGCGGAAGCAGCGATAAAACGTTGCCCGCAAGTTGAAATCAAAATCATTGCAAACGGTACGAAGGAAGGGTGGCGTTGCTACAACAGCGAAGTCGAATGTTATTCCGACGTTTATCCCCGTCCTACGGACGACAGTTGTCCCATGCGCGACGAACTTATGTTGATGTACTTTACGTCAGGTACTACCGCATATCCGAAAATCGCGGCGCACGAACATACTTACGCGCTTGCGCATTTCCTCACCGCAAAATGGTGGCATAACGTTCGCAAAGACGGTATCCATTTCACGGTTGCGGAAACCGGTTGGGGCAAAGCAGTATGGGGCAAACTGTATGGTCAGTGGCTGTGCGGGGCGTGCGTGTTTACGTACGACTTCGAGAAGTTCGACCAGGAAAAACTGCTCGGAATGATTGAGAAGTACCGCATTACGACTTTCTGTGCACCGCCTACGATTTACCGTTTTATGATCAAAGCCGACCTCAGCAAACACGACCTCAGTTCGCTTGAGTATATAACCACGGCGGGCGAAGCCGTCAACCCCGAGGTGTTCAATCAACTTAAAGCGGCAACAGGACATACATTGATGGAAGGATTCGGTCAGACCGAAACGACACTGACCATTGCGAACCTTAAAGGTATGATTCCGAAGCCGGGCAGTATGGGTAAGCCCACGCCTATTTACAAACTGAAACTCGTGGATGCAAACGGAAACGACACGCCCATGGGCGAAGCGGGCGAAATCTGCATCGATATAAGCGAGGGCAGACCTTACGGACTGTTCCGTGAATATTATCGCGACCCCGAAAATACGGCGAAAGTCATGCACGACGGATTGTATCATACGGGCGATATGGCATATCAGGACGAGGACGGCTATTTGTTTTTTGTCGGACGTACGGACGACATCATCAAATCGAGCGGATACCGCATCGGACCGTTTGAAATCGAAAGCGTGCTTATGGAACATCCCGCCGTTCTGGAATGTGCGGTCACGGGCGTGCCCGACCCGACGAGAGGGCAGGTTGTAAAAGCAACGATTGTTCTGACCAAAGGTTATACAGCGAGCGACGAACTCAAAACGGAAATTCAGCAGTTTGTCAAACGGCTTACTGCACCGTATAAATATCCCAGGGTAATCGATTTTGTGTCGGAATTGCCGAAAACGATATCCGGAAAGATAAGAAGAACGGAACTCAGAAGCAAATGAAAATAAGCGGCAAGAAATTGCCGCTTTATTTTTTTCTGCATTGGGGACGGAGCAAAAGTGCAAAAATTATGCAAAATAGCTCCGTCCCCAATGCATAAAAATGTTGACGTGGAGAGGAAAAGAAAATATAATGTGGTAAAGAGGTGGATTATGTCGAGAATTGCAAGAAAAAATTGTCAGAGCAGTTGTTTTCACATCATTGTTCAAGGTTTGGACAAGGAAAATATTTTTGGTAGCGGCAGAATGAAAAGAGAGTACCTTGCCGATATCGAAAAGTTCAAAGACGAGCACGGTGTGAAGGTTCTGGGGTACTGCGTGATGAACAATCATTGCCATCTTGTTCTGTTTTGCGAAAATATTGAAGAACTCGGGAATTTCATGAGAAGGGTGAACGGAAGATTTGCCCAGTTTTATAATTATACCAATAACAGAACAGGGTATGTCTTCAGAGACCGTTTCAGAAGTCAGGCAATTACCAACGACGAATATATGACAAATTGCTTGGTTTATGTGCACAATAATCCTGTTAAAGCTGCGATTGTGTCAGATTGTGAAGATTATGCGTATTCAAGTATGCGCTGTTACACCGAAAGACACGGGCTTGTTGATTTCGATGCCGCGGCTAAGTTTTTTGATGTAGATGCAGAAAACGTAAGGGCGATTATGGAAGAAAAGTCTGCGGCTTGCGATATAGATTGTCCCGAGTGGGCGGACATCAAGGAAGAAACGGACAGACAAGAAATGATTGAAAAAGTCCTTAGACGGAACGGATACAATGCGGCGTTTTTCAAGAAGGATACGGAGCGTTTTGCGAAATTGGTGAGGGAGCTGAAAGAGTGTGGAATGTCGCAGACGGAAATTGCTGCGGCGCTGAACGTCGGAAGGGGAAGAGTGCAGTACGCGTTGAAATGATTTTATGCAATGGGGACGGAGCAAAAGTGCATAAATTATGCAAATTTGCTCCGTCCCTATTGCAGGAAAATGGGAAGATTAAAGAGAGCTTAACTGTAATTAACACTTTACGAATAGAAAAAAAGCAATGATAATATAAATATGCATATAGTTTTGCTCGCATAGCGTACGCGCGTGTAAGCGTAAAGGGGCGTGCGCGAGAGCGCGGGCAAATGGGAAGAAAGGCTAAATAGAGGTGGGATTATGAGAAACAACCGAAACAGCTCGAGAAACTTCTTTGTCAACTTTGTGCGCTTCGGCATGCTGGCGATGTGTTTCGCCCTTGTGTTTGCGCTGGTTCTGAGCGGCGGTATTTTTGATTTGGGTTCGTCTACAAATGATGTTGCTTTTGCTGCTCATAACACTGGCAGTTCTTCAACATCTATTTCTACAGATTCTCCTGTCAGTCTTGCGACATTAGGATTTCCTGGAACTTCGGCGGGAAAAACCAGTTGGTCACAAACAGCCTGGTTTAAGAACTTCGGGTTTTCGTGGGAAAATGTTTCTTTTGCCACTGAAAATGATAATTTGGATTCGGTCAATATTTCTGCAAAGCCTGCGGGAGAAAACGGAGGTTTTGTTATTGATGCAAACGTAGGTGGAAGTTGGATTAGTTGGAAATCTAACACGGTTGGTGTAGTTTTCAATTACTCGATTCCAGAGGAGTTGCTTAATCTTTCAAAAAATACGAGTTTCGAAATTACTGTTACTGGTAATTTCGCTTTGATGAAAAAAGATAGTTATAATGCAGATTTTGAAAGAGTGGGTTTTAAGGCCTTTAACGGCAGTTCTATGCTGAGTGCATGGGATAGCGACGCTGTCATTGCAGGACAAAATGCTGATGCAAGAAATAGTGCAGGGTATCAATTCCTTGGAGTTGATGGCGGTAGTTGGGGTAATGCTTCTTTCAGCTTTGTTGTAGATAGCGGAAAACCTATTATTTCTCTAGCTGTAGTATGTGGTGAACAATTTGGGACTTTAGGTTTTGGGTTCTCCAATTTCAGTTTAAAATTTGATATTTCATACAAACCTGGTGATTCTGCAAGTACATATTGGTGGGATGGAGCGTCTCCGCAAAACGAAGGTTTTTCTGCTGCAAACGTTTTTCCTTATCGTACCACGGCCGATGCTTACAATTGGCCGGTGCAGAGCGATGCGGTAAACAGTTTGCTTGGAATGGCACTTGATACAGATGTCTCTAAATTAGACGAGTATACAAGCAGGATAAGTTTGGCATCTTATACCAATGAGATGAGGAATGAAAATTCCATCAACTATTATAAAAAAATTGGTTATGAGATAGTCGATTATTATAATTATGCCAATGCAAAAGATCCTATCAGAGGTGACTCGGTAGACGCTAACTATGCATCAGGCATAAAGACGATTCAAGTTGGAGACATAAGCAGCATTGAAGGAGAAGAATCTGCTGATGGTAAAGCTGCTTATTTTGAGTTGTATGCAATCAGTGACAGTACACAGAAAACAATTTATGTTGATGGTGTGGCTGTCGGCGTTGCCATAATAAACAAAACCAATAGGGCGAGAGTAAGTTTAACGCTGTATTTTACTGAAAATGCTTCTTTCAGAGTTATAGTTTCCGATTACGGTGATGGCAAAAATACAATGAACTTCGATATCGCTGGAATTGATAAAACCGCGCCTGAACTTCTCGATTTCAATACAGCCGAAGGATATTTTAATAAGTTGGGCGAAAGCGATAATGCTTTCGGAAAATGGTTGACAACCAATACAAGTGGAAGTGTATTTTACATTAACAGCTTGTATACTGAAGATGATGGATTGGAAAGTTTTTCGCCTTATCTTTGGTATTATGACGTAAAGTTTTCTGACAATACACCTTCTGCCGAATGGTTTGTGCCCGCGGGTAATTGGGAAGAAGATGCGAATCAGTTGAAAACTAAAGTGCCTTTTGCAGCATCCCAATTTGAAGAGTTTTCTTACGATTTTACCAGAGGAATAGCCAACGGCGTGGCGCCTTTGAGCACTCAAGACGGGGGAGTTGCTGCCCCCACAGGAGCAGGTTACTATCTGTTTACCTTCTATGTGCTTGACCTTGCCGGCAATATTAACGCAAGCAGCGTGTCTTACTATGTGAAAGTTGATAACGTTGCGCCTGAAAACACCGTTACCGTAAATGCGGGTGACATTAAAATTGTTCCTTCTGCTCCCGCAGAGGGGCAGCTTGCCAACGGAAGTTGGGTAAACCAGAACATTACTGCGACGGTTGCCTGGAATATGAACATTTCCGGCAACAAGATTTCGTTTACATATAACGAAGCGGATTACGTTGTGTATTTCCGTAGGGAAGGGAATACTTTCAAAATTGCAAAGATTACCAGTACGACAGGTAATGTTGACTGGAGCGGAGGAAATTCCTACACATTAAAAGACGGTGAAACCGAACTGTTCACTTTCAATTTCTCCGAAAGCGGCGGAAAAGGTACGTTTGCTATAACTTTCACGGGTTACAACTCCGATCCCGAAGTACTAGACTACTTGCTTGATGAAACTATTTCGTTTGAAGTAAGAAACGACGGCGACAATAACGAGGGTGAAACCGGTCTTCCCAGTTTTGACAAAAACTGGAATTTTGGTGGTCAGAATGGTTATATCGCGATTCGCATTGACAAGGTTGCTCCCGCGGATCCCGTTCTCACCACGGACAATTCCGAAGAAATGACGGACAACAAGTTTGTGAATATCGATTTCGACGGAAATCTTTATGTGCCCGAAACCAGAAACTGGTTCAATTCCGCTTGGGACGTTTACGCGTTCCTGCGACTTGCGGGTGACGTTGACGTAACGGCGAACGAGCTTGCCTCTCTGCAACTTTGGGTAAAAAATTATACCGACATTGCGGAACTCGAAAAAGTTAATTTGAGAGTTTTGTTTGAAACGGAAATGCTCAACGCAGAAGGTAAATCATGGGATTATTCCAAGACGTATGGTGTTGAAGATATTCTCGACAACAACGTTTATATCGATTTCAAAGAAACGGCAGGTGAAACCGCGGGTCTGCGCGTCGTGTTCGTACAGCTTACGGACGCCGCAGGCAACAAGAGTGCGGTGCAGGCGTTTGTCATTCTGGTTGACGCAAACGTCTACACGCTCAACGCCGAAATCGCAGAAGAATATCTCGAATTTATCGACGGTATCGGTAACGTAAACTTCAGATACACCAACACCAGCGGCAACACACAGACCGAATTCAGACGCGGCGAATGGTCTCGTCTCGAAATTACGGGACTTGACGCCAAGTACGTTCCTTATCAGATTTACAAGGACAATTTCAACGAACCGCAATCGTTGATGTACAGTAACGAAACCACGACGAAAGAGTTCTTTACCGAAGCAATTCGCGAAGGCTTGCTTAATTATGTCAGAGTAAACGGACAAAATGCGAACATTATCGAAATGGCGATTGACCGCAGCGACTCTATTGCGGCGTTGCCTTTCGGTGAGGGTTATGCAAAACTCTGGATTTCCTTCCGCGAAGTAGTCACGTACGAGCCCACAAGCACCAACGTTGAGTATACGGGCAAAGAAACTGTGGTTCCGTTTACCGTTTCCAACGAAATTGCACGTGACCTTGTTATTATAGACTGGGAAGGCGACGCAACGCCTGTGACGGTCGGCACGTACGGTTTGTATCTCGAACTCGATACAACGCACGAGCTGTCCAAGTTCTACGTGGGCGATAGAACAGATATAATAACTTATAATATTATACCCGGTAACATTATTATTACCGCGCACGGAACGTCCGTGTACGGGTCGAAAATAAATATAACCGTGGATATAGACAAACCCGAGGGCGTGGAACTGACTTCGGGCATGTTCGGCGTTGACAACCCCGAGGCATTCCCGTTTGTCGGCAACTACAATCTCAAAAAAGTCGAGGATTACGAGTTTGTCAATCCGGATGACGCGAAAAACTATAAAATCACTTATATTCTCGGTGTATATACCGTAACTCCCAGAAATCTCGAAATTACCTTCCTCGGCGCGACAAAAGCGTACGGTAATGTTGACCCGAAGATTTCGTTCAGTTTTGCAAAAGGAGATTATCAGGGCTCGTTTGCCGGAATATTCTCCGGTGAGGGGGTTACATACAAAGAGGACGGAGACAGACTGATTGTCACCGTTCCCGCTTCCGCTGTAACGCGCGAAAGAGACTTCAACGAGTTCGGTTACGAAAACGCGGGCAAATACGCATATAAGGGTATTTCTACTTCCGCCATCGGTCTCAACAAGAACTTCACGATGTCTATGGCTCTTTCGGGACACGGCGTGTTCGAAATTACAAAACGTCCGATTACCGTAACTCCCGTTGTTGACCAGGTTCTTTATTCGCTCGACGCGAAAGTGGCATACAAACTCGCCGAACAGGACGCGGCATTTGCGCCTCAACTTGCGGGATTGTTCCTTGCGGTAGGCGATAAAGTAGGTTCGGAAGGCAACACTTATCAGATTGCTCCCGGCGACCTTTCTGTGCTTGATAACTTTGTAGTCACCGTTGCGACAGGTTATACGGTAACGGTTGTTCTCGACGACGGCGACAACGTCATCACTCTTACCTTCAAGGATAAAGAACTGTTGCAAATCCTCTTCGGCGACGTGTTCGATATCAGCGTGCTCACAAATCTGCTCAATTACAGCCATTCGGGTGTCGGCGTTGACTTTACGCTCAAACTCGGTGCGGAAGTGGTCGGATACGATTTCGGCGCGGACAAGTTTACGAACGGTGCAGGCGCGTATGCAATCAGAGTGTACGTCGAGAGCTACAAGGACAAGACAGGCGCAGACGTCAAAGACAAATATAATTTCGTGTTCAAGGATTGCGAATATTTGTTTGTCAATCCCGCAACCGTAACCGTCACGCCCGTACTTGAAAACAACAAGAAGATTTACGGCGACATCGACAACTGGAACTTTGCGTTCACGTTCTCCGGTGCGCTCGTCGATGCGGGTTACATGCCCGAATCCAACCAGGTCGGCGGCAAAATCGTGCGTGCCCTGTATCGTGCAGACGGTATGTTCGTGCAGATTGGCGGACAGTTTGACCGCGCAAACGATCTGGACGGCAACATTACCGCACAGGGTCACTACTACGGCGCGTACGTGCTCGAAACCCTGTATTCTTCCGACCCCAACATCGTGCTCGAACTCGACAAGGAAGCGTTTGACGCGTTGCGTTTCACCGTTTCGCCCAGACCTATCAATGTGAACGACGCAGTGTTTACGGGTAAGGACAAGAACAACGACGGAACGAGCTATGTTGTCTATAAAGGCGAGAACGAAAAACGTACCGCAATCAACATCGGTGAGCTTATCGCAAGAATTACCGACGACGTCTGGGTCGATTTCGTTGCAAACTACGTTGACGGAAACGGCGCGGAACAGGCGGGTCAGGGTAGCTGGAACATCAACTTCCACGATTTCGTCCTAAAAGGCGACGACGCGCGCAACTATATTCTTACGGGCGACGCAAACGTTGTTCTTACGGGCGAGTTCAAGATCAACGGTACCACGGTTGCCGAAATTACAATCACCAAGAACGATTTCAGCGTGAACAAGGTTTACGACGGTACGTCTTCCATGACTATCGACGATATCGACATCGCGCTCAGTTCTCCTCTTTGCGGTCTTAACGTGGTCTTCTCCAAGGGTAGTTTCGGCACCAAGGACGCAGGCGTTGACATCTCGGTCGGTTCTATTACGCTCATCGTAAAAGGTGTTGTCGGCATCAAGACGCAGGATACCGACATCTCAATCACCGACGACGGCAAAGACAGCACAATTACAATCAACAACGTATTTGCGACAATTCAACCCCGTACGATTGACCTCGACGAAGTCATTCTGCAAATTCCGTCCGAACGCAACTACAACGGCACCAACGAAGTCGCGATAGGTTATATGCTTTCGGGCAACGTCTTGCAGACGGGCGACAGCATCGAAACTCTCGGAGCGAAGTTCCCAGCTACCGTTCCTTCCAAGGACGTTCAGGGCGACAAAGAAAACCCCGAAGCACAGGATATTACGTTCGGTGAACCTACTTTGGCGACGGGCAACTACGCGTTCGGTTTCACCGCTGACGACATCAATGCGGCGTATGCGGACGTAACTCTTACCATTATCCCCGCAGACATCTCGCTTGACATCATCGCGGCAGGCAAAACCTATTTCGGAAGTGCGGGACTTGTTTACGGCGCGGATATCACCGTCAATGGCATTAAGGTCAACTCCGAACCTATCGTAGGTTGGGGCGATACCGATAACGTTACCGTAAACGGTCAGGACAGCGCGACTTACACCCTGTGGAACCAGAGCACGGACAAAGAAGATTTCTACGTGCAACTCGGTGCGGACGGCAACGTCAGACTCCACGACCTCAAAGTTACGGGACTTGACATCGAAATCACTGGTAATCCCGTCAACTATAACCTTACGATAAACGACAGCAACGAGTACGTATTCGGTGAGATATTCCCGCTCAATCCCGTCAAGGTCAGCATCAATCTCAACGACCTCTCCGTAAAAGACAAGGTTTATGACGGTACTATCGATGCGGAACTCAACGATGTCGACCTCGGAAATTACGGCGTGACCTTCAACCAGGACAAAGATTATCTGTCCCTCGGTTATAAGGCACAGTTCAACACCAACAATCCCAACGTTCAGAACGGTGCGGACGTCAAAATCAGTTCCGTTAAACTCGTAAGTGAGAACGCGGGATTGCTCGCAAGCTACTACATCGACATCGCAAGCCTTACCGGTACGCTCAAAGCGGCAGGCAACATCGTTGCGGCTCCTCTTGCGGTTGACTTCGACCTTTCCAAGACTTACGACGGAAACGTGTTCGAAAACGTGTCCGTGAATTATACGCTCAGCGGATATGCACAGACCGCCGACCAGAGCGGATATTCCGTCAACTTTGTCACGGGTGCCTTCGATGACCCCAACGTTGCGAAGGACATCAACGGAGATTTGACCACCGTAAACGGCAAGGTGTTCGGTTTCGAACTCGTCAGGAACAACGGCGTAAACAACTACAGACTGGTGTTTGCGTCCACAACCGATAACCTCGAAGGCTACACCAAGGTTACGGAAACGGGCAGTCTGCCTGCGACCGACGATCAGGGTAGACCGCTTTACTACTATGAGTTCAACGCAGCAACCGAACGCATAGTCATAAAAGAAGCAGATTGGAACGGTTTCACTGACGAAGAGAAAAAGACTGAGGAAGGCAAAGCAGTCAACATCGTTGCGGCATATGTTGAAGGTGACGTTAAATATTATGTGCTCGACGGTACGCCCACAGGCGGAATGACGTCCACCAAGTCCCTGAACGAAAGCGGCGCGGACGGCATAATCGAACCCGCACTCATCTCTTACACCGTAAACGTCAATCCCGCAACGGCGGAAAGAGACCCCTTCAAGAAGGTCTTTGACGACAGCAATGCGACAATCAAAGCAGATGCGGAAGGCGGCAACGGTTGGTATTACGGCGGTCGCGGTGCGGAAGGCAACGACTTCGAATTCGTGCTCGGCGGCGAATACGGCTTCGAAATCAAAGATTTCTCCGTATACTATGAATCTTCTGCAGTCGGCAACGGCGTGAACGTGGTGTTCAGAATAGATTCGTTTGAGATAATCGGTGGAGGTTCTATCGAAATCGGCGAATCCAACAACTTCACGTTGCTCGGCGGTGAAGGCTACAAGAAAGCGGTCGGTACAATTACGGCAAAATCCGTTGACGTGGCGTTCGGAAATGTCAAGGAAGACGGCAAAGTCCACTTCACATACGGCGACACTCACGAATATACTTACACCTATACCACCGGTGGCAAGGAAATCAAACTTGCAAAAGACGCCGACGGTAAGACTTACGGGTATGTTGCGGTAGCCGATTACACGGCGGCAGGTTTTGCGGCAACCGATTACACGGGCAGACGCTACAACATCAACGAAGAAACGGGTGCATTTGAACTCAACGAAGAAGGCGCATACATCCGCATAGCCGGTACGTTCGGCGATATTGCTCCTGCAAACGAAGCATCCATCGTCAACGCAGGCGAATATGAAGTCAGCAATGTAAGCGGCAAAGCAGACAACTTCACCTACGCGTTTGTGGCGGGTACGGTGGTAGTTGACAAAGCGGCGCTCACTGTCGGTGTAAGCAACGAGAAACTGCAAAAGGAATTTGCCTCTTCCGTCTATCCCGACCTTGCATTCGTAATCTCGACCGGCGAACTTAAACTTTCCGATACGGAAGCTCAAATTCTCGCAGAGTTGAAGAAAGGCGCCAAGTACTTCACCTTTACGGCGGAAGGCGTCAAGGGCGGTGCGGTCGTTGACAGGTCTATGATAAGTGCAGACCTCGAAGGCGGCGCGTATTATGCGCTCGACGTAGAAGGTGCGCTTCAAAACTACGACGTCAGACTTGACAAGACTTATACGCTCGACATCGTTCTTCCCGAACTCACGGGACTCTCGACTGCCTCCGGTGTGTTCGAAAAGACTTACGACGGCATAGCGGTTGACGACGCGAATGAGTTTGCTGCGAAGTACATCAAGGGAACGCAGTCCGGTGATACGTTCTCGCTTGCATGGGCTGGCGGCACGGTCGCGAAGAATGCGGGAGATTACAACTGGACTATCACCGTAAACCGCAGCCTCGGCAAAGATGCAACCGATGCGAAAGAGTACACCATAAGCGCAACGATAAGCGGCGAATATGCAGTTCTGAAACGCAACGCAACTCTTACTACAAACGAGAAGTATGACTTCACTTACGACAAGACGGACAAGAAACTCGACGAAAGCCAGTTCGTAGTGTTTGGAGCCGTTAATGGTGAAGATGTTGCGTCGGCAATCAAGGTTTCCTACAAATACGGCGATGTCGTAACCGACGTGATGCGCGATGCAAAGACTTACGGTGTGGTTGCGGAAATCACCGACGCCACCATGGCAGGCAACTACAACCTCATCAACGGTATCGGCAACGTAACCGTCAAGAAAGCAAACATCACGGTTGCAGTCAATCCCGAATCCAAATATCAGTATGTCACGGGCGGCACAACAATGAATCCCGCACATATCGATTTCACGGTTCCCGAAGGATTTGACAAAGCCGACTTCACCGTCAAGTACACAGCATCTTCTACGGGCACGGTGTCTTCCGTCAACGAACCCGGTGTGTACAGCTACACCATCACTTACGTTGACGCAAACTACAATATCGTCGGCGGCATCGGCACTCTGACGGTTGCGATGAACGAAATTGTGTTCGTCAAGGACGATACGGTTTACGCAAGCATCAAGTTTACCGACGCGGTTACTGTTCCTTACAAACTTAACTACAACGAAATCACCGAAGACGGCAGCCTCAACAGCCAGACTTACTGGAACTTCGTCAACGATTATGTCGTTGCAAACCTCGGCGACAAGAAGAACGAAGCCACTACCGAAGGCGTTGTCGCGGTGTCGCTGTCCAACGGTTCGACGGAAATTCGTCGTCTTGACCAGCAAATGACGGTAAGCGTGAGCATGCCCGCAAACGTTGCTTCCATGGATGGCTACAAGGCATACTATGTCAACTCCGACGGTCAGCTGGTGGAAATTTCGGACTACGAAGTTGCAAACGGCTACTTCACTTACACGACGGATTACATCGGCGACCTCGTGTTCGTCAAGTTCGCGGCAATCGCGCTGCCTATGTGGATCTGGATACTTGTCGGCATTCTCGCACTGCTCATTATCATCGCGATTATCCTTGCGATAGTGATCAGCCAGAAACGCAAAAAGATGCCCATGTACGTTGAAGCTCCCGCGGCGGCAGACGCTTCCGAAGCGGCGGCGGACGTCGAAATCATCGAGTACTATGACCCCGACAGACCCGAAGTCGTGAACAAGAACAAGAAACCGCCTATCATCGGTATCAGAAAGTAAGGCAAACTTAACCAAACAGAATATGCACCGCGCTCAAAGCGCGGTGCATTTTTTTCAAAACGGACAATGTTGCGACGATGTTAATTATCGTAATTTCGGTATTGCGCCCGATATTTTAATGTTGTATAATAATTATAATATATTATCAGGGGGTAATATCCTTATGAGTAAAATCGCCATAGGCTGTGACCACGGCGGCATAGTGCTGAAAGACAGCGTTGTTGCCACTCTCAAAGAACTCGGCGCAGAGGTCGTCGATTTCGGAACATACGACACTTCTTCCGTCGATTATCCCGTGTACGGGCTCAAAGTCGCGGAAGCCGTTGCTTCGGGAGAGTGCGACGCAGGCGTGCTTATGTGCGGTACGGGTATAGGAATTTCCATATCCGCAAACAAAGTCAAAGGCATACGTGCGGCGGTTACCACCAACACGTTTATGGCAGAAATGACCAAACGTCACAACAATGCGAACATTATTTCTCTCGGCGGCAGAGTAATTACGCCTGAAGAAGCACACGATATTGTTGTCGCTTGGTACACGGCTGAATACGAAGGCGGCAGACACCAGAAACGCCTTGATATGATTGCCGACATCGAAAGCAAATACTTCAAATAACCGAGGGGTTTATGATTGAAGAGGTTCTGAAAGAGATAACCGAAGCCGAAGAACAGGCGGAAACCAAACGCCGTGAGGCTTTTCAGCGCGGAAAAGAAATTGTTTTGCAGGCGGAAACGGAAGCCGAAAAGCAGAAGAAAATGACCGCGGAACAATGCAAAGCCGACATGAAAGCCGCGCTTGCCGAAGCGGAAGCCAAGGCGGCGGCGCGTCGTACGGTTATCATCGAAGAGGGCGAGGCGGCGGCGAAGAAGCTGGTCGCGTCCAAGAAAAAGCAGATAGAGAAAGCGGCGGACGAACTGCTCGCCGAATTTGTCGGAAAATACCGTTAGTATGATTGTTGAGATGAAGAAGCTGGTGCTTGTAGGGCACCGCTCCGACAGACACAAACTTTTCAAGGCACTCCACAAGAGCAGAATTGTGGAGATTGTTTCGAGTGGCGATTTTCCTTATACCGAACGGCTGAACAACGCGGCGAAAACGGAAACTCTGAACGAGAAAATCGCCCGTTTGGACGCCGTTTTCGCATTTCTGAAAGAGTCCAAACGTACGGCAGTCAGACTTGAAAAGAACACCCGAAAGAGCGATGAACATTTCGAGTACGAGCCGCCCAAAAAGCCGCTTATCGCGCCGTCCGTGATGCGTATCGATTACGACGGGTTCATGGGTATTGCAGACCGCGAAGCCGATTTGCTGTATGAGGTCGAGGAAATCGAAAACGTCATCGCCGAGCAGAACGAACTCAATTCCCGCAAAATCAAGTTGCAGGCGGAAATCGAGCGTTTTGCGCTTTACGAAACGATAGACGCGCCGTTCTCGTCATATGCGGACACCGCGCTTGCGTCGGTTGCTCTCGGATACGTTCCCACCGTTCAGCGCGCGCAGGTCGAGGCAATTGCCGAAAAGTTCGACGACTGCGCATATTTCGAATTTTACGAACCCACGAAATTCCTGCCTTTCGTCGCAGTAGTTTCCAAGGAAAGAGCGGACGAAGTCTATCAGGCTTTGCAGGAGCTCGACTACACCAAGAATTCGTTTGCGGACGAACTCACTCCCGCGCAGGCAATAGAGCAGGCAAAGAAAGAAATATCCGCTCTTGAAAAATCCAAAAAAGAGTTGCTTTCCAAGGCTCTCGAAAAAGAGAGTTTTATCGAAGAACTCAAAGTCCTTTACGACTATTACTTCTACGAAGTGCAGAAATACGAGGCACTCGACGGATTTGCGGCGACCGAACGCAGTTTCGTTATGGAAGCGTGGTTCCCCGCAGAACAGGAAGAAAAAATCGTGGCAATGCTTGACGAAGTTTCTTCCGCAATAGTGTACGAATTCCGTTCCCCCGAAGAGAACGAAGTCGTGCCCACTCTGGTGCGTTCCAAAAAGCTGTTTGCGCCTTACGAGGACGTCACCAATATGTACAGCATTCCCAACTATCGCGAGGACATAGACCCCAACCCGATTATGGCGTTTTTCTATTTCCTTTTCTTCGGCATTATGATTGCCGACGCGGGGTACGGAATACTGCTTGCCGTTGCGGGATTTGTGCTTTACAAACTCAAAAAGCCCGTTCCCGGAAAGGGCAGACTGCTGCTTATCGTAGGCATGGGCGGCATTTCGACCGTCATATGGGGCATACTGTTCGGCGGTTGGTTCGGACTTACGTTGCCGACGGGCGGTTTCCTCGATACGATAAAATGGTTCAATCCGCTTGACGAACCAATACTCATGCTCGGACTGTGTCTGGGGCTCGGTCTTTTGCAGATTGTGTGCGGTATGATTATATCCGCAATCAACAAAATCCGTCTGCACAGAGTGGGCGACGCAATCTGCGAGGACGTAAGCTGGGTTGTTGCGATTGCGGGTATCGGTATGCTTGCGCTCTCGCTGCTCGTGGTGAAAAACGATGCGCTGAAATATGCGGGTATAGCGTTTATCGCACTCGGACTCGGCGTTTTGGTCATAGGCAACGGCAGAAAGAAGAAAGGCGTAAAAGGCAAGGTTCTCGGCGCGGTTACCGGTATAGGCAAACTTTACGACGGCGTGAACATTCTGTCCGACGTTCTGAGTTACTCCCGTCTTTTCGGTCTGAGTCTTTCGGGCGCGGTCGTCGCACTCGTGGTCAACCAGATTTGCCTTACCCTTATGGATATGCTGCCCGCGGTCAACGGAATTCCCGTTGTCGGCGTTATAGTGTCCATTCCGATATTCATGATAGGGCACCTTTTCAACATCGGCATTTCCACTCTCGGCGCATACGTTCACAACTGCCGTTTGCAGTACATCGAATTCTTCGGCAAATTTTATACCGGTGCGGGACATATGTTTATCCCGTTCGGCTCTAAATCAAAATACACTTATGTAGATATGCAGGAGGTAACAAAATGACATTAGGTACTTTCCTTGGTATGCTCGGCGCGGCTCTTGCGGCTTTGCTTGCGGGCATAGGCTCGGCAATCGGCGTCGGTATGGCAGGTAAAGCGGCGGCGGGCGTAACCGCGGAAGACCCCGACAAGTTCTCCAAAGTTCTTGTTCTGCAACTTCTTCACGGCACCCAAGGCATCTACGGTCTGCTTATCGCGTTCCTCGTCTTCATTCAGATCGGACTGTTCGGCGACATCGCGGCACTTTCCACGCAGGCGGGTCTTACTCTGTTTGCGGCGTGTATGCCCATTGCGTTCGTCGGTCTTTTGAGCGCGATTTATCAGGCAAAAGTCGCAGTCAGCGGCATTGCGCTGGTTGCAAAGCGTCCCGAAGAAAGCGGTAAAGCAATCATTCTGACGGTCATGGTCGAAACCTACGCCGTTCTCGCACTGCTGGTATCCTTCCTCGGCGTTATGATTCCTCAGTACGCGTAATATGTCCAAACAAGCGATAATCGAAAAAATCCTGTCCGACGCGGACGCGCAGGCACGGGCGACAATCGAAGAAGCCGAAAAAAAAGCGGACGAAATAATTTCGCTTGCGGCGGAGCAGTGCAAAAGTTATCTTGCCCGCAACAAGAGCGAGATTGACCGCGCGGTCAAAGAGGTTGCCGAACGCGCCGAAACCGTAGCGGAACTCGACGCACGCAAACTGCTGCTGAAAGCCAAGTCCGAAGTGCTTGACGAGGTTTACGCGCTTGCTTTGAAAAAGGCGCGCGAACTCGACAAAGCCGACTATAAGAAAGTCGTCGAAGGAATGCTCAAATTCGCAGAAGACGGGGATAAAGTTACCGTTTCGGCGCGTGAAAAGGGCATTGTGACCAAAAAGATGGTCGACGATGCGGCAAAAGCAAAGGGCGCGAAACTTGCGCTCGACTCCGAATACGGCGATTTCGACGGCGGCGTGTTGCTTACGGGCAACGGTATCGACAAGAACTTCACCTTTGAAGTCGAGTTCGCTTTGCTCCGCGACGCGACGGAAGCCAAAATAGCCAAGGAACTCTTCGGTTGATTATGTCTGACAAATTCATTTTCCAGAACGCACGGATAAAATCCATGGAAAACCGCTTGCTCGGTCAGCAGCAGCTGCAACGGCTTGCGGAGGCTTCTTCCGTGCGCGAAATGCAGAAGGCGCTCGGCGAAATGGGGTTCGGAATTGCGGCGGCAGGCGAAAACGCAGGCGTTGACAGAATGATTGAAGCCGAAGAGAAAAACGCCCTTGCCGTGCTCAAAGAGTTCAACGTCGACGGCGCGCTGGACGCACTTGTTCTGGAAGCGGACTATCACAATCTCAAAGCATTGCTCAAAGCCTCTGTCACGGGCGAGAAAAATCCCGTGCTCGGTGCGGAAGGGCTTTACAATACGGAAGTTCTGCGCGACGGAACGGAAGGCGACTACCACGCTTTGCGCCCGTTGATGGCGGACGCAGTGCGCGCGGTGGAAAAGAGCCTTGCGGAGGGACGTCTTACTCCTCACGGCATTGACTGCACGGTGGACAAGGCTATGTTCCGCGATATTTCCGAAACGGCGAAAAAGGGCGGAGAAGCGGTCAAGGAATATTATGTGTTCAAGACCGATTGCGTCAACATTTCTTCTTTTCTCCGTTGCCGCAGACTGGGACTTCCCGAAAAGCTGTTCGAAGAAAACTTTATGCCGGGCGGAACTCTCGGAGAGGATTTCTTCCTTTCCGTCTACGACGCTTCGCTCGACGTGTTCCGCGACAAATTCAAGTTCACGCCCTATCAGTCTCTCGTTGCAGAGGCGGTCGACGGCGGCAATCTCGTTGCGTTCGAGGTTCAGGTGGACAATTTGTTGCTGGATATGTGGCGCAAACGCAAGGACGATATGTTCTCGTGCGCGCCCGTTGTCGGCTACTACTTCGGCAAACTCGCCGAAATCAAAGCCGTAAAACTGGTGTTCGCAGGCGTTAAAAACAACGTCGAACCCCGTTTAATCAAAGAAAGGATGCGTGATATTTATGGTGCGTGACGGTATTGCGGTCGTCGGTGACAAGGACTCCGTCCTCGCTTTCAAGGCGATAGGTCTGGACGTCTTTCCCGTCGAGGGCGAAATGGAAGCGCGCGAGAAGGTCAAACAACTCGCCCGTTCCTATTCCGTTATTTTCGTCACCGACCAGATTGCAAAGCAAATCAGCTCGCTTTTGTTGAGATACAAGGCGCGCCCTTATCCCGTCGTCGTTCCCATTCCTTCCGCCGAAGGCAACTCCGGTTTCGGTATGCAGGGAATAAAAGCGGACGTCGAAAAGGCTATCGGCGCGGATATTCTGTTTGATAGAGAGGATAACTAATGCAAGTCGGAAAAATTGTCAAGGTTTCGGGACCGTTGATTATCGCCGAGAATATGGCGGAGAGCAAAATGTACGACGTCGTGCGCGTCAGCGAAAAACAGCTCATCGGCGAAATCATCGAACTCAGAGGCGACCTCGCTTCCATTCAGGTCTATGAAGAAACCAGCGGACTAGGTCCCGGTGAAAACGTATATTCCACGGGTTCGCCCCTGTCCGTCGAACTCGCTCCCGGTCTTATCGAGAGTATTTTCGACGGGATTCAGCGTCCCCTTGCCAAGTTGCGCGAGGTGTCGGGCGACAGAATCGCACGCGGCGTCACCGTCAACGCTATCGACCACGAGAAAAAATGGGATTTCGTTCCCGTCGTCAAAAAAGGCGACAAGGTCGAGGCGGGCAACGTGCTCGGTACGGTGCAGGAAAACGTGCTCGTGTTGCATAAGATTATGGTGCCGTTCGGAATTTCTGGCACCGTCAAAGAAATAAAGAAGGGCAGTTTCAACATAGAACAGACCATCGCGGTCATCGCCACCGAAAGCGGCGACAAGGAAGTTTGTATGTTGCAGAAATGGCCCGTCCGTAAGGGCAGACCTTACGCCGAAAAACTCGCTCCCCGTGCTCCGCTTGTTACGGGACAAAGAGTCATCGACACGCTGTTCCCCATTGCAAAAGGCGGCGTGGCGGCGGTTCCCGGACCTTTCGGAAGCGGCAAAACCGTCGTTCAGCACCAGCTTGCAAAATGGGCGGACGCGGATATCATCGTGTACGTCGGCTGCGGCGAACGCGGCAACGAAATGACGGACGTTCTCAACGAGTTCCCCGAACTTGTCGACCCTCACAGCGGACAGCCGCTTATGAAACGTACCGTCCTTATCGCAAACACTTCGGACATGCCCGTTGCGGCGCGCGAAGCGTCCATTTATACGGGTATCACAATCGCCGAATATTTCCGCGACATGGGTTACTCCGTGGCAATCATGGCGGACTCCACGTCGCGTTGGGCGGAAGCGCTCCGCGAAATGAGCGGTCGACTTGAAGAAATGCCCGGTGAAGAAGGCTATCCCGCATATCTGTCTTCCCGTCTTGCCGAGTTCTACGAAAGAGCAGGACTTGTCAAGGTTCTGGGCGGCAACGGTCGCGAAGGCGCAATTACGGCAATAGGCGCGGTTTCGCCTCCCGGCGGCGACTTGTCCGAACCCGTTGCGCAAAGTACGTTGCGTATCGTCAAAGTCTTCTGGGGATTGTCCGCGTCGCTTGCGTACAAACGTCATTTCCCTGCGGTCGACTGGCTGACGAGTTATTCGCTGTACGCCGACAGACTGGGCGACTGGTACGCCGAAAACGTCGGCGACGACTGGGTTCCGCTCCGTTCCGCGGCGATGAGAATTTTGCAGGAAGAAGCATCTCTTGACGAAATCGTCCGACTTGTCGGTATGGACGCGCTGTCGCCGTATGACAGACTTACCATGGAAACGGCAAAGTCCATTCGCGAAGACTATCTGCACCAGAACGCTTTCCACGAAGTTGACACTTATGCGTCACTCGAAAAGCAAAGACGTATGCTCGGGCTCATCATCGAGGAAGACAAACTCGCAAGAGAGGCTCTCGAAAAGAACGTCGACATAGAGGACATTCTCGAACTGCCCGTAAAAGAGCAGATAGGCAGAGCGAAGTATATTCCCGAGGACGAGCTTGACAAGTTCGACGCGCTCGAAGTCGAACTCAAAAAAGAAATGCTTGCACTCTCCGACGAAGGAGGAATGTGACAATGTTGAAAGAATACCGTACAATACGAGAAATCGTCGGACCTCTGATGCTGGTTGAAGGCGTCGAGGGCGTAAAGTACGACGAACTCGTCGAAATCAGACAGGAAAACGGCGAAATCCGAAGCGGCAAGGTGCTGGAAATCAACCGTGACAAGGCGCTTGTCCAGTTGTTCGAACCGTCGCAGGGCATAAAGATGTCCACGTCCAAAGCGCGTTTCCTCGGCAGAAGCATAGAACTCGCCGTGTCCGAAGAAATGCTGGGCAGAGTTTTCGACGGTATGGGTCGTCCCCGCGACGGCGGCGCGCCCATCATCCCCGAAAAGAAAATGGACATCAACGGTCAGCCTATCAACCCCGTTGCGCGCGACTATCCCAACGAGTTCATTCAGACGGGCATAAGCGCGATTGACGGGCTGAATACGCTTGTCCGCGGACAGAAACTTCCCGTGTTCTCAATGTCGGGTCTTCCGCACGCCGAACTTGCGGCGCAGATTGCAAGACAGGCAAAAGTCATAGGCTCCGACAGCAAATTCGCGGTCGTATTCGCAGCAGTCGGCATAACGTTCGAAGAAGCGGACTTCTTTATTTCAGACTTCCGCAAAACGGGCGCAATAGAACGTGCGGTTATGTTTGTCAACCTTGCAAACGACCCCGCAGTCGAACGTATCGCAACCCCGCGTATGGCGCTTACCGCGGCAGAATATCTCGCATACGAAAAGGATATGCACGTTCTCGTCATAACCACGGACATAACCAACTACGCCGAAGCACTGCGCGAAGTTTCCGCCGCCCGTAAAGAAGTCCCCGGACGCCGCGGATATCCCGGATACCTTTACACCGACCTTGCGACAATGTACGAAAGAGCGGGACGTATCGTCGGCAAGAAAGGGTCGATTACGCAGATACCTATTCTTACAATGCCCGAAGACGACAAAACCCACCCGATACCCGACCTTACGGGTTACATTACGGAAGGGCAGATTATGTTGTCGCGAGAACTATACAAGAAAGGTCTGACGCCGCCTATCGACGTTCTGCCTTCGCTCAGCCGACTGAAAGACAAAGGTATCGGCGCAGGCAAGACCCGTGAAGACCACGCGGACACAATGAACCAGTTGTTCAGCGCGTACGCACAGGGCAAGGAGGCAAAGGAACTTAGTTCAATTCTCGGCGAAGCCGCCCTTACCGAAGTGGACAAGAAGTTTGCTCGGTTTGCAGAAGAATTCGAAAAGCAATACGTTTCGCAGGGTTTCCACACCAACCGCACGATTGAAGAAACCCTTGACCTCGGCTGGAACCTGCTGTCCCTGCTCCCGAGAAGCGAACTGAAACGTATCCGCGACGCATATCTCGACAAGTATCTCAAAAAGTCGGAGCAATGACCGACTTTACCAAAATAAAACGGTAAACTATGGCAAAACTCAACGTCAATCCAACGAGAATGGAGCTGAGACGGCTCAAAACCCGTCTTAAAACTGCCACCCGCGGACACAAACTCCTGAAAGACAAGTCCGACGAAATGATAAGGCAGTTTATGCTCTATATACGCGAAAACAAACGCCTGCGTGAAGAAGTGGAAGGCGAGCTTTCGCAAGCGTTGAAAGAGTTTATGCTGGCGCGTGCGGTGTCAAGCGACGCTGTCATCGAAGAAGCGGTCGCAATGCCCGGCGTCAAAGCCGAACTCAAAACGTCGGAGAAAAACGTGATGAGCGTAGGTGTTCCCGAATTCGAAATCGTCGAACACGAAAACGCAGACCTTTATCCGTATTCATTTGCGGGCGTAACTTCCGAACTGGACAATTCAATCGCCACGCTGTCCACGCTGCTCGGCAAACTTTTGAAACTTGCCGAAGTGGAGAAGACGTGCAATATGCTTGCGGACGAAATCGAGAAGAACAGACGCCGCGTCAACGCGTTGGAGTACGTAATGATTCCGCAACTCGAAGAGACGATAAAGTATATCACTATGAAACTCGACGAAAACGAGAGAAGCGCCACGATACGACTTATGAAAGTCAAGTCGATGATAGAGAACAGATAATCTGTTTTGCTGTCGTTTCTTTTCGTTGCATTACAGTGACAACGAGAGAGTGCAAACCGCAACGAACCGATTGTCGAAAAAGCAATTTCAAATCAGAACAACCGCCCGCAAACTTGCGGACGGTTATTATTTAATCGTAAATAATCATTCTGTCGGGAAGTCGGGGAAACCGCAACCGCAGTAGTGTTGACGGTAAAGTCCGTATTCTTTGCAAAGTTTAACAGAAGTGAGATATCCGTCTTTTTTCTTGAAATCGGAACATAGATATTCGACGCCGAATTTCTCTCCGCATTCTTCGCCTATTGCGTTTATCAGCTTTGCGTTTTTTCTGGGGCTTACAGTCAGAGTGGTTGCAAAATAATCGTACTCGTCCTTGTGTGCGGCAAGATATTCCGCCGTTTTGCCGAGTCGCAGTTTGAAACATTCCGTACATCTTGCGCCGCCCTCGGGCAAGGTTTCCATACCACGTATAATGTTCGTGTATTCGGTTTCGTTCTGTTTGGGGACAATGAGTTTTACTTGCGGGAAATGCGCCAAAAGCTGTTTTAATGTGTCAAGACGTTTGATAAACTCCGATTTCGGCAAAATATTCGGGTTGTAATAGTAAAGCGTGACATCGAAGAAGTCCGCGATTGCAGGAAGTACGCCAGCGGCGCACGGTCCGCAGCATACGTGCAACAAAAGGCGTTTGGCTGCGCTTTGGATTTCTTTTGCCTCGTCGACGGTTCTCATATTCCGATTTTAGCACTTATGCGTGCTTTTCACAACGGATTGACGCTTTTTCATTTTAGAGTATTTGCCGCGACGGGTTGAGCGCGCGCGCATTGTATGATATAATCGCTGTGAGGTGAGTTATGGGCAATTCCATTCTTAAAGCGGAAGGTATCCGCAAAATTTACGTTTCCGATACGGTGCAGACGGAAGTGCTGAAAGGCGTCGACGTCAGCGTGGGCGAAGGGGAGTTCGTCGCCGTTGTCGGTGAATCCGGCTCGGGCAAATCCACTTTGCTTTACATTCTTGCTGGCATTGACAAGCCGACGGACGGAAAAGTCGAACTTCTCGGCAAAAACCTCTCCGAAATTTCCGACGACGAAATGGCGGCGTTGCGTCGCCGTGACGTATCATTTGTCTATCAGTTCGACAATCTCGTTCCTCATCTCACGGCTTACGAAAACATAGTTTTGCCCCTTCTTCTCGACAAGAAAAAAGAAAAGGATTTTGCGGCGGAAGTCCGCGAAGTCTGCGAATTTCTGGGGATTGCCGAAAGATTGCGCAATCTTCCGTCCCAACTGTCGGGCGGTGAACAACAGCGTGTCGCGCTTGCCCGCGCTCTCGTGACTTCGCCGAAACTCATTTTTCTCGACGAACCTACTGGCAGTCTGGACAGGGAAAGAGGTACGCAGGTTATGGAACTGCTCAAAAAAATCAACACCGAAAAGGGTGTTGCGCTCCTTATGGTCACGCACTCTGCGGCGCACGCCGCTTACGCTTCGCGAACCGTCGAAATCGAAGACGGGCGCATAAAAGACTGATTTCCGAAACACGGGTATGGTATTCTCCCTTGCGCTGAAAAACATAAAAGCAAAACCGCTCCGTACGGTGGCGACGATTGCCGTCATCGCGCTTTCGGTTGCGATGTTTTTCTGTATGTTTGCGTTCGGGGACGCCGTGTACGATTATATTTACGCCGTTGAAACCGCGGACGCGGGAAACAGCGACCTCAAAATCGTGGGGAAGAGCAACGGCGACAGACTTGCTTTCGTCGACCCGCTTTACGACGTCGAAGGCATTGAAACGATAGTACCGACGTTGTCGCTGTATGCACTCGTCAAGAGAGAGGGAGCGGCGGACGAGTATGTGCGTTTGCGCGGCTTTGACGCCGACCGCACGGAAGCGTTGCAAAAGTTCAACGTCAAAGAGGGCAATGCAAGCGACCTTGCCGCAAATTCCAGCAACGTTGTCATTTCCGAAAAAGCCGCGGAACATTTCGGACTAAAAGTCGGCGACGCCATATCAATCGTCAGCCTTTATTCCGCTTTGCGCACCGTTTCTTTCCATATCGCCGCAATCGCGGAAAACGACGGATATTTCCTTTCCGACTCACCGTTCACAATAATCGGTACCGTCGACGACGGTATTGCGCGTCTGCTTGTGCCGGGCGGAAATCCTCTTTACAACGAAATTTACGTCAAAGTCGCAGACGGCGCGGATATCGAACAGGTCAAAAAAGATATTGCCACAATCGACGACTACAAAGACCTCAAAGTCGATTACAGCTCCGATACGGGATACGTTCAGACGCAAGCCGACGGCATTGCCGCACCGATAACAATTTCGGGCATTGCGGTGGCGTTGCTGTGCGTAGTGAGCGTTGTACTCATATTCGTGCTCGGGATTGCGGACAAGCGCGCGTATGCCGCAAAACTTGCCGTAATCGGTGCGACGCGCAGGCAGCTGTTAGGAATTTTCCTTGTCGAAAGCGCGGTGTTGGCTTTTGCGGGCGCCGTTCTCGGCGCAATCCTTGCAAGCGGCGTTTTCGTGTTGCTTTTGCAAGTCGTTTTGTCGTCGGTCATTTCCTTCTCTGTCAACGGACTTTTGCTGTTCGGAGCAACCGTGCTCGGATTTGCCGTGGCGTTTGTCGCCGCGCTTTATCCTCTCTACAAAGTATTTTCTTCCACCGCTCGAGAAAATCTGCTTGCGGTTTCGAAGAAGAGCAGTGCGGGACTTGTCGTTGCGGCGATTGCAACCGCACTTACGGTTGCGTGTTTTGTTGCAGCGGAATTTGCACCTGCCGCGTCGGGTGCACTGTCCGTCGTTGCCTTGATTGCGCTTGTTGCGACGGTTGCGGCGTGGATACCGTATGTTGTGCGCGGGGCTGCAAAGCTTATGACAAAATCCTCGTCCCCGCAAGTCAAAGTCGCAGGTTACGCCGTGTGCCGCGAAAAACGCGCCACGCGTACGTCGCAGACTCTTGTCGTCGGTGTGCTCGTCGTAATGTTGCTGTTTATGGCGTGGTCGCTCACGACTTCCATTTTCTCCGATTTCACCGCCGAATTCGAAAATATGATACTTGTGACCAACGTTCCGTCGTCCGTCGAGACCGAAGATTTCAAAAAGGTGGACGGAGTGGAGTCCGCAACGCTTATGGTTTGGCGGCAGGCGGAAATTCAAGGCGCGGGAATGGATTTGCATACCGTCAATATGCTTGGGTCGGCGGACGCTCTCGACCTTATAGATTTTGAGTACATTACGCCGCGCGACACGGTTGAAAAACGGCTTGCCGAGGGCGGTTATGTCATTCTCGACTACTCGGTGTCCGACCTCTACGGGGTGAAAGAAGGCGACGAAGTGAGCCTTATCGTGGACGGCGAACAGAAAACGTACATCGTAGGCGGAATAGTGCAGCACGCGTTCTTCGGCGGAAGGTACGTCATTATCTCGCGCGATACGTTGGAACAGGATTTCGGAGTTGCCGCAGACACGGTCGTTCTCTCCGTATCGGGCAACGTGAGCGAAGTCGCCGAAAACGTGCGCTCGGCGTTTGCGGACAACAACTACTACGCCGTGCCCGCGATTGAAGCATACAAGTGGGATACGCAATCGCTCGACAACATTTTCGACCTTATCGGCACGCTTGCTTTTGTGCTTGCGTTGCTTGTTTACATTGTAGCGTTGTCGGGTGTCGTCGTCGGACGGTCGCATTCCGAACGCACACGCGGAACTCTGCTTTGTGCGGGTATGTCGCGCAATATGTTGCTCGGCAGTGAAATCTGGGAACACGCGATTGTCGCTCTTTGCGTATTTGCCGTTGCGCTTCCCGCGTCCGCGCTCGCAACTCTCGCGCTTATCGGCGCAATCAAACTTTTCGGGCTGTATTACGCATTCACCTATCAGGCGTGGGTGGTCGTCGTTGCGGGACTTGTCATGTCATTGCTTTACGTCGCAATTCCGCTTATGTACGGGTTCAAGCGTAAATACGGTATGAGGAGGTCGTAATGGCAGGTTACGGATTTGACCGCTCGGGATATAAAGAAAACCGCGGAAATCGCACGGGGCGTTCCGTACGGTTTTGCGTGGTTGCGTTGTTTGTCGCTCTGGTGGTCCTGTGTGCGGCGGTGCTTACTGCCTGCAACGACAACAGAGATACGACCGACTACCGTCGCAGAGCCACGGACGGTGTGACGTCCAACCTCGTCGCCGCGATAAACGAGAACTGGTCTTACGCAATGAAAGACGAGGATATCCTGAAAATGGACAATCCCGGCACTTACGTCGTCGCTTGTATCTGGGCGGAAAGAGCGGGTAGCTTTTTGTATTCTTCCGATATTCAGACCGCAAAGATTCAGTCGCTTGCCGATTTTCTCGCAACCGACGAAGGGAAAAACGTGGTGCGCGAAACCGCGGACAATCTCGACGGTATAATAACTATGATGAACACGGTCGGATTTACTTCGGGCGACGTTCAGGAAACCGTGTTTGACGGGGCGATTTTCGTTGTGAGTCAAGCGCAGAACATTTACGAAACCGCAAAAGACAAACTCGATTATTTGCTTGCACGCGCCACGGGAGCGGCAAGAACAAACATAGAAAAAGCATTGCAGAACACGGAAAACGTGCTTGCGGTTTACCGTGAAAATCCCGATTTCGTGTCGGATACCGTCGCCGCACTGAAAGAGGCGGAAACGGGTATAAAGGCGCTTGCCGATTTCAGTTACCGTACGGCGTGGATTTTCGGCGGCGGTGAAAACGGCGACAATCTGGGCGGATTGCTCGGCGCATTCCAGTCGGGTGCGTTGGCCAACATTTCCGACAGAGAGCTTTTCGTGTATCTTGACGGTGTGGTGGGCGATATTCGCGACCTGCGCGCCGCGCTTACCGACCAAGAGATTTCCGCATTGTCGAGCGCGTTGCAGGCAGTCGAAAATATGTTGTCCACGGCGGTGCTGCCCACCGAACTTTTCGAAAACGTGACGGCAAGTTCGGGAACAACCAGAATGGACAGCCTGCTCAAACAGATTTCAAATATGCAGTTTGCGGTCGACTGGTTGCAGGACGGAACGGATTTCCTTCTCGCTGCCTGCGACTTGATTTACGAGAAAGACGCCGACGGGCAGTACACTTATCGATTTGTCAACAGAGTGAAACAGGCAGTCGCTGACAAGGAAGACAAGTACACGAGTGTGAACGGGTATATTCTTTTTACGGAAATGCTCGTGAAAGCAATGGAGAGCACCCCGTGTGCCGATTTGCAGAACGCCGTCGGCAGATACGAAGCGGAAACCGACCTCGGCAAACTTGCGGTTATGTTCGGGGCGGAAGGCTATCTCAAACTGCTCGACATAGCGCAATCGGGAGAAATTCCCGACGGACAAGACCCCGAAAACGACGAAATGCTGTTTGCTTTCAGATATTATGCGCTCGAAACTTTCAAAGCGTCCTACCGCACTTATCTTGCGACGGGCGACAAAGTGGGGAGCAAAATCATGGGACAGAGCACCAAAACGCTTACGGACTATATTGCGGTGTCGGGCATTTATCACACTGGCGATGCGAACGGAAACATAACGCAGGAATGGTATGACGTCATAGTCAACAAAACCGTGGAGAAACTGACGGCGGACGCAGAGTCGCGCAAAGCGGCGGTAGTCGCGGGACTGCAGAGCAGGCTGGCGGGCTGGTACGGCGATATTGACAAGCTCAGAACGATTGCGGCGCACGGAATGCTGACGGCAGAAACTCCTGTCGAAACAATCGAGCAAGTTCAAAAAGACATTGAAAGCGCGCCCGTATGGCTCAACCTTCTTATGCAACTGTTCTTCGGTGGCAAGTAAGCCGAAAGCAAACGAAAGCGAATTTCCGTGCCGAAGCATTTTGTCGAGCGGAACAAACAGGACGCGGCAAGTTGACAAATGCGGCGGAGCGGTATATCATAATCACACAACGGCAATCCCAAACGATGACGTAGTTCGGAGTGTAAGACGGCGGCAATAGAAAGAAGTTTACCCGAAAGGGATTTTTCGCCATCGTCTTTACGGTGGCGTTTTTGTTTGTCGTGGGCATGCAGACCGCGACAGCGGGAAAGAATTAAATAAACGACGGAAAAAGAGGCAGTTATGAAAAGGATAGGTGTAGTCGGAATAGTTCTCAAAGGCGACAGAGCGGTAGCCGTGGAAATGCAGAAAGTGTTGTCGGATTTCGCCGACATAATCGTGGGAAGAATGGGCGTGCCGCGCGAAGAAGCAAACGCAATCGCGCTTATCGTCGAGGGTTCGCAGGAAAGAGTTTCGGCACTTACGGGCAGACTCGGCAAGTTTCCGGAGCTTTCCGTCAAATCCGCAATGACGTCTTTCGAAATCGAATAATACGCAAATCAATATGTTTAAGTGCCTGAAACGACACATAAAGAGGTGAATATGAAAACAAACATCAAAAAAATCGCGGCACTCGCGCTTGTTGCCTTGCTGGTTGTGGCGCTTTCCGTAGGTCTTGTGGCGTGCAATGACAATAAAGGAAACGGCGAAACCAAAAGCGTAGAAGTTGTATATTACGCCGACGGTGCGGCGGTGCAGGCGGCACTTGCCGCAGGCGTTATAGATTACGGCGTGGTCGGCGAACCCGCGGCAACCGCGGGCGCAAGCAAAGGCTTTACCGTCGTTATGGACATTCAGGCGGAGTTCAACAAAGCGACGGGCGGTACAAGCGGTTTCCCCATGTCTTCGACTTTCGTCAAAAACAGTCTTGCGGCGAACAAGGATTTTGTCGACGCATATCTTGCCGCGCTCAACGACAATCTTGCATATATTCAGGAGAACGCCGCAAACATGACGGCCTTGCTCAAAGCCGCGGGCAGCAATTCGGCATATCCTGCACCCAGCATTCCCAAGTGCAACGTCGGAGTATACTCGGGCGATGACGTAAAGACTGCGGTTGCAGATATGATGAAAACCCTGCACGGTACGCAGTCTGTCCCCGACAGCGTGTATTATGACGAAACTGCCGCAACCGCACAGGGTGAGGGCAGCGGAACTATTAAGATATACGTCCCCGACGGAGCGCCTTTGCTTGCCGTGGCAAATCTTGCGACAAAGAACGTGGCGACTGTAAACGGTTATTCCGTTGAAGTTATTGTTGCTGCGGCAAACGAAATAAGCACTGCAATGGCAAGCGGCAAAGCGGATATAGCGATTCTGCCCGCCAACGCAGGCGTAAACCTCATCGCAAACAAAGGTGCGGCTTACAAATTCCTTTGCTCCAACACGCAGGGAATACTCTATATGCTTGCGAAAACCGAAAATGCGAACGGCACGATTGTGCCTGCCGACCTTGCGGGCAAGAAAGTCGGTTGCATAGGTTCGGGCGCCGTTCCGCAGTACGCCGTCGAAAAGGTGCTGACTGCGGCAGGACTGAAACTCGCATAATAACCTAAACTAACAAAATAACGGTAAAACAACAAACGACAATAAATCGGTATGCTGAAAACGGCAAATGTAAAAACTCCGTGCAAAGCGGCAATAGGCAGATTGCTCGGCAACGTCTTTTATCCCGTGTGTGCTTTTGCGTTCGTAATCGCGGTGTGGGCGATTGTTGCGGCTGTCAAAAATCTGCCAATACTGTTCCCGTCCGTGGGAGAGATATTCCGCGCGCTCGGCGACATTCTGTCCGACGGCGAAAGCTGGCGGGCGGCGGGTATGACGCTTGGCAGAATAACGGGCAGTTTTCTGTTGTCGTTGCTGTTTGCCGCGGTACTTGCCACGGCGGGCGCTTTTGTAAAACCCGTTCACAAGTTCGTGCGCCCGCTTGTGACCGTTTTGCAAGCCGCGCCTACAATGGCGGTAATTCTGCTTGCTGTTGTGTGGCTCGACAACTCCGAAGTGCCGTTGCTTGTCGGATTTTTAATCTGTTTTCCTCTGCTGTACAACACGTGCCACACCGCGCTCGAAAGCGTGGACGGCGAACTGTTGGAAATGGCAGACGTCTATCATATGCGACCGGTTGACAAGCTGACGGGCATATACCTTCCCGCCGTTTTCCCCGTTGTGACGGAAGGCGCGAAAAGTGCGGTTTCGCTTACGGTAAAAGTCGTCATTGCGGCGGAGGTTCTTGCACAGACTCGCGTGAGTATCGGATTGCTTATGCAACAGGACAGCGTTATGTTCGAGATTGCCGACCTGCTTGCGTGGACGGTGTTCGCGATAGTATTGAGTTTCCTGTTGGAAGGCATTATAGTCGGCGTTCAGAAGCTCAGGGAGGTGCTGAGATGAGCGGACTTCGGATTGACAATCTCAAAGTTGCATACGGCGAAAACCGCGTTTTCGACGGGTTCGGCATATCCTTCGAACAGAACACCGTAAACGTAATTCTGGGCGGTTCGGGCGTCGGCAAAACGACACTGCTCAACGTGATTGCGGGGCTTGTGCCGTATAGCGGGAGCGTGTCGGGTGCGGACGACAACATTTCTTACATTTTTCAGAAAGACAGGTTAATCCCTGCAATAAGCGTGTATAAAAACCTTGATTTGGTGTTGCGCAACAAAATAAAGGACAAGAACGAGCGCAAAGAAAAGATAGAAAAAATGCTTGCCGAACTGGAAATTCTGTCGGAGCGCGACAAACTTCCGACCGCCCTCAGCGGCGGACAGGCGCAACGCGTTTCCATGGCGCGGGCGTTTCTTTATCCGTCAGATATTCTGCTTATGGACGAACCGTTCAAGGCGTTGGATATCGGGTTGAAAAGCAGGTTGTTTTCCGCCTTTGACAAGTTGCTTGCGGAGTCGCCCAAAACCGTGGTGTTCGTCACACACGACGTAGAGGAGTGCCTTTTTGCCGCGGACAGATATTTTGTTCTCGGCGGGTCTCCCGCGGACGTTGTGCTTTCGGGGGAGATTGCCGTCGGCAGAAAACAAAGAAAAGCCGATATGCCCGAACTTGTGTCGGCACGTGCGCGTCTTTTCGGCGTTCTCGGTGCGTACGGTTCGGACGGCGGCGCGGAAAACTGATTGCCGCGGTTTTTGTTTTGTGTGTGATTGGCGGGGTTCGGCGTGTGTTTTGAGTTGCGCATTCGGGCTCTGCCTTTTGCGTACTTTCTGTGTTTAGTGGGCGCATTTGCTTGACAGTCCGCTTGCGTATGGATATAATAAAGAAACTTTATGTCATATGCGCGTAGCTCCTTTGGCGCGTGTGGGCGTAAAAATCAGTAAAAAACAGGAGTAAACTATGAAAGAAGGCATCCATCCGGATTACCACACCGTCACCGTGCAATGCGCGTGCGGAAATACGTTCCTTACGGGCACGACCAAGAAGACCGACGTCCTCAAAGTCGAAATCTGCTCCAAGTGCCATCCGTATTTCACCGGCAAGCAGAAACTCGTTGACACCGGCGGTCGTGTCGACAAGTTCAAGAAGAGATACAATCTCGACTGACAACGATGAAAGATGCAGACTGCACCGCAGTCTGCATTTTCGTATGCGCGCGCGAGGGCGCACCGCGTAAACACGCGAGGGCGCGGAGCGCGATTCGGCAAAAAACCAAGTTACAGCATTTATTTTTATGCCCGACGTAAAAGAGGACGGAATTTCCGAAAAGAAATCGAAAAAAACGCGTAAAGCCGAAGTCGGCAAGGTTGTCCGTCGCACTTCTATCGGCGGTCAGGCGGTGCTCGAAGGCGTTATGATGAAGAGCGCGACTTCGGTTGCAACCGCGGTGCGTACGGAAACGGGTGAAATCACCGTCGAGTCCAAACGCCTCAAAGACCCCAAGAAGAAGAGCGTGTTTTTCCGTCTGCCTTTTGTACGCGGGGTTGTCAATCTCTGTTCGCAACTTTATATGGGCATCGGCATTCTGATGCGCTCGGCGGAAGTTTACGGCGATTTTGCCGAACCCACGAAGTTCGACAAATGGGTTGCCGAGAAGTTCAAGGTCAATCCGATGCACATTCTCACCGTGTTTTCTCTGGTGCTCGGTCTGTTGCTTGCGGTGGGGCTTTTCGTTTTCCTGCCCAACTTCCTTACGGGGCTCATTTTCGAAATACCCGGAGTAGTGCAGCATCCCGCATATTACAGCCTTTGCGAAGCAGCGATTATGCTTGCCATTTTCGTCGGTTACATTTTGTCTATCACGCTTATGAAGGACATTCGCCGCGTGTTTATGTACCACGGGGCGGAGCATAAGGTCATAAGCTGTTACGAACACGGGCTCGACCTCACCGTAGAGAACGCGCGCAAAATGCGCACGGAACACAGCCGTTGCGGAACGACGTTCATGTTCTTTGTCGTGGCGGTCAGCATAATCGTTTTCGCGCTAGTCAACTGGATGCTTGACGAAATAGGCTGGACTTCGGACAGCAGCGTCGTGAATGCATTTATCAAACTCGGCGTCAAACTGCTGTTCCTGCCCGTCGTTGCGGGAATTTCCTACGAATTGCTCAAACTTCTTGCAAAGTCGGACAACATAATATTCAGAATTCTGCGCGCGCCCGGTATGCTGTTGCAGAAACTCACGACCAGACAGCCTACCGACGATATGCTGGAAGTCAGTCTTACGGCGTTCAAAACCGTGCTCGCAATGGACGAGAACCCCGATTTGCCCGAAAGCAAATTCGACGTCAAAGTTCCGATGAAGTTCGTGCGTACAAAGATTGCGGAAATCGCAAAAGGTGCGGACGAGAGCGATATAGACTGGATTATCGTCGAGGTCACGGGCAAAAAACGCAGTGAACTCGCGCTTGCGGGGTCGCTTACGAAAGAGCAATTCGAAGCGGCAAAATCCGTCGCGCAGAAACTCGCGGACGGAAAGCCGTTGCAATACGCGCTCGGAACGACGGAGTTCTACGGCATAAAACTGTCCGTCAATCCGTCCGTGCTTATCCCGCGTCCCGAAACCGAAGAACTTGCCGAAAAAGTCGTGAATTTTGTAAAGTCCAAAGGTGACGCCGCAAACGTGCGTGTGCTCGATTTGTGTACGGGCAGCGGGGCGATTGCGATAGCAGTTGCGCTCAATACCGGTTGCAAGGTTGTTGCGACAGACATATCCGCCGCGGCGGCGGAAGTCGCAAAAGCCAACGCGTTGAGCGCGGGCGTTTCCGTCGACGTGAGAACGGGCGACCTTTTCGACGCTGTCAAGGGCGAAAAGTTCGACATCATCGTCACAAATCCGCCTTATATTCCCTCGGCGGACATTGCCACGCTGGACGGCAAAGTCAAGGATTTCGAACCGATTTCCGCTTTGGACGGCGGTGCCGACGGGCTTGACTTCTATCGCAGGATTGCCAAAGACGCGGCAGACTATCTCGCGGAAGGCGGGGAGTTGTGGTGCGAATTCGGAATGGGACAGGCAAACGAAGTTGCCGCGTTGTTCGACGGGTTCGACACCGAAATTTTCAAGGATATGGAAGGCGCAGACAGAATGTTGCGCGCCGCAAAAAGGAAAGATATATGAAAATCAGCGAAGGAATGCTCGCAAAACTCCAAAAAATCAAAGCCCGTTATCACGAAGTAGGTGATATGCTGGCGCGTCCCGAAATTATTTCCGACCAGTCGGCGTTCAAGACTTTGTCCAAAGAACATTCCGATTTGCAGCCGATAGTCGAGTGTTTCGAAGTTTACACCACTCACAAGAACCACTTTGACGAGTGCACCGAAATGCTGTCCGTAGAACAGGACGCCGAAATGCGCGAAATGCTTAAAGAGGAGCTCGACGAGTTGCGCGAAGCTCTCGACCGCGACGTGAACGACCTCAAAATTTCCATGTTGCCCAAAGACCCCAACGAGGACAACAACGTCATCATAGAAATCCGCGCGGGAGCGGGCGGCGACGAAGCAGCACTGTTCGGCACGGAACTTATGAAAATGTACCGCCATTACGCCGACCGCAACCGTTGGAAGGTGGAAGAAATCAACATGAACTACACCGAACTCGGCGGCGCGAAGGAGCTCGTGTTCATGATTGCGGGCAAGGGCGCGTACGGTAAACTCAAATTCGAAAGCGGCGTTCACCGCGTTCAGCGCGTGCCCGAAACGGAGTCGCAGGGCAGAATTCATACGTCTACGGTTACGGTTGCCGTTCTGCCCGAAGCCGAGGACATCGAAGTCACAATCAACGAAAACGACCTCAAAATCGACACTTACCGCAGCGGCGGCGCGGGCGGACAGCACGTCAACAAGACGGAGTCCGCAATCCGTATGACGCATATACCCACGGGTATAGTCGTTGAGTGTCAGGACGAGCGCAGCCAGATAAAAAACAGAGAAAAGGCTATGAAGGTGCTCAAATCGCGTCTTTACGACTACTACCAGTCGCAGGCGGATAAGGAGTACAGCGAAACCCGCCGCGCGCAGGTTGGTACGGGCGACAGAAGCGAACGTATCCGCACCTACAATTTCCCGCAGGGCAGAGTTACCGACCACCGTATCGGGCTTACGCTTTACAGCCTTGACAAATTCATGCTCGGAGAAATGGACGAAATGATTTCCGCTTTGTCCATTGCACTGCAAAACAAAATGTTGGAGAACATCGATTAAAGGAGACGGATTATGATTGTCAAGTACAACAAGAACCATCACGTCATCGAAGAACACGCCTACAAGCCCAATCTGCAGGACGTAGCGCACCCCAATCTTCACCGCAAGATTTTTACATACGGCGAAATTCCGAAAACGGCGTTCAATATGCGTCACGTTCCCATGGAATGCCCGAAAGACATATTCATCACCGACACGACTTTCCGCGACGGACAGCAGGCGTGCAAACCTTTTGCAGTCAAGGACATCGTCAATCTGTACAAAATGCTCCACCGTCTGGGCGGTCCCAACGGACTTGTAAGACAGAGTGAGTTCTTCCTTTACAGCGACAAGGACAAGGAAGCCATAACCAAGTGCCTCGAACTCGGATACGACTTCCCGCAGATTACCTCGTGGATACGCGCGAACGAAAAGGATTTCGAACTGGTCAAGCAGTTCGGCATCAAAGAAACGGGCATTCTGGTGAGCTGTTCGGACTACCACATCTTCAAGAAGATGAATCTTACCCGCGCGCAGGCTATGGAGAAATATCTCACCATAGTCAAAAAAGCCCTCGAACGCGGTATCGTTCCGAGATGCCATTTCGAAGACATCACGAGAGCGGACTATTTCGGATTTGTCGTGCCGTTCGCAATCGAGCTCATGAAACTTTCGCAAGAGAGCGGCATACCCATCAAAATCCGTGCCTGCGACACTATGGGCTACGGCGTGACTTATCCCGGCACCGCGCTTCCGAGAAGCGTACAGGGCATAATCTACGGTTTCCGTTATTATGCGGAAATCCCGTCCGAACAACTCGAATGGCACGGACACAACGATTTCTATAAAGCGGTCACCAACTCCGCAACCGCGTGGTTGTACGGCTGTTCTTCCGTCAATGCTACATTGCTCGGCATCGGCGAAAGAACGGGCAATACGCCGCTCGAAGCCATGGCAATCGAATATGCGTCGCTGCGCGGTACGACGGGCGGAATGGATTTGTCCGTAATTACGGAAATCGCCGATTATTTCGAACACGAAATGGGATTTGAAATTCCCGAACGCACGCCTTTCGTCGGCAAGAACTTCAACGTGACCAAAGCGGGTATTCACGCGGACGGAATGTTGAAAGACCAGGAAATCTACAACATTTTCGACACCGAAAAAATCCTCGGCAGACCCGCGAGAGTGGTCGTCGACAGTTTCAGCGGAATTGCGGGTATTGCGTTCTGGATCAACTCTTACTATTCCGTGCCCGCCGATATGAAAATCGACAAACGCGACCCGCTCATTGCGGCAATCAAAGAGCGCGTCGACGCGCAGTACGCTCTCGGCAGAACCACCGTTATCAGCGACGAGGAACTTGCGGAAATGTTCCGCGAACTCGACCCCGAACGTTACGCGCAGTTCAGCAAATTCGAATAACAGACAACGACTGCGGCGGCGGTTCAATCCGCTCGCGGCGCGCGTGCGCATCAACGTGCGCACCAAAATAGGGCTTGTATTTCTATAATATTTTTTATAGAATATAAGCGGAGGTGACTATGATAAAACTCATCACCGGAGCAAAAGGCACCGGCAAAACCAAAATCATCATCGATATGGCAAACGACAACGTCGAAACCGCAAAAGGCGACATTGTCTTCCTCACCGACACGGACAGATATATGTATTCGCTCCGCTATCAGGTACGCGTCATCAACACCGACATTCTGAAACGCGCAGGCGAAAAAGTGTTGAACGAACGCGAACTCATCGGCTTTATCAAAGGCATTCTCGCGGGCAATCACGATATAGAAAGTTTCTACATCGACGGCGCGCACCGTATGCTCGGCAGAAAAGTGACCGAAATGGAAGACTTCTTCACCGACATTTACGCCGTTGCCAAGAACACCGAAACGAGATTTATTCTCACAGTCAGCGAAAACGAGGAGAATTTCCCCGAATTTCTCAAAAAGTATCAAGGAGAAGTATGAAATATCTCAGCACCAGAGATTCTTCCAAAGTCTATACGGCTGCGGAAGCAATCGTTAAAGGTATATCCGATGACGGCGGACTGATTGTTCCGTCGTCTTTCCCGATTATCGACGGAAAACTGCTCGACAAACTCTGCGATATGGACTATCCCGAAAGAGCGGCAACCGTACTCGGAATGTATCTCGAAGAGTTCTCTTACGACGAACTTCTCGACTACGCGCGCAAAGCGTATTCCCGTTTCGACGGTGACAACCCCAGTCCGCTCGTAAAAGTGGAAGACGGTCTTTATATGCTGGAACTCTGGCACGGACCCACGTTCGCGTTCAAGGATATGGCGCTCACGCTTTTGCCGCATCTCCTCGTTGCGTCCAAGAAGAAGCTGGGCGACAACGGCAAAACCCTCATTCTCGTCGCAACCAGCGGCGATACGGGCAAAGCGGCGCTCGAAGGGTTCAGGGACGTCGAAGGCACGGAAATAATCGTATTCTATCCTGCGAAAGGCGTCAGCGCGATGCAGAAACTGCAAATGACCACCCAGCAGGGCGGCAACGTGCACGTGGCGGGCATCAACGGCAACTTCGACGACGCGCAAACCGCAGTCAAAGCCATTTTCACGGATAAGGAAGTAATAGACAAACTGAAATCCCACGGCATCGAAATGTCGTCGGCGAACTCCATCAACTGGGGCAGACTGGCACCGCAGATTGCATACTACGTTTCGGCGTACTGCGACCTGCTGACAAGCGGCGAAATAAACAAAGGCGACAAAATCAACTTCGTCGTGCCCACGGGCAACTTCGGCAACATACTTGCGGGTTACTATGCCTACCGTATGGGCATTCCCGTCGGCAAGCTCATTGTCGCGTCCAACGCCAACAACATTCTCAGTGACTTCTTCAATACGGGCAAATACGACGTCAACCGCAACTTCTTCAAGACGATGTCGCCTTCCATGGACATTCTCGTTTCCAGCAACCTCGAACGCTTGTTGTTCGAAGTGTCGGGCAGAGACGCGAAGAAAATAGCGGGCATTTATTCCGACCTTAAAAAGTTCGGCAAATTCGAACTCGATATGTCCGAACTCGACGTGTTCGAGGCGGGCTGGGCGGACGAAGAGGACACCCGTGAGGCTATGGCGAATTTCTTCGACCTCGACGACTACGTGCTCGACCCGCATACGGCGGTTGCCGTCAGCGTGTACAGCGACTACGCGGACGAAACGGAAGACGAAACGCCCACCGTCGTAGTGTCTACGGCAAGTCCTTATAAGTTTGCCTGCGACGTGTACAACGCCGTCGCCGACGCTCGCGAAACGGACGTCGAAAAAGCCGTTATGAAATTGCAGATGTTCACGGGAGCGGAATGTCCCGAAGGTATTCTGCAACTCAAATCCCTGCCCGTAAGACATAAAACCGTAATCGAAAAAGACGGCGCAAAACAGGCTGTCTACGATTTCGTGTTGGACAACGAAAATTGACGTTTTGACACAATCAGGAGTTTATATGCCCGAAAATAACGATAAAACGCAAGTTGAGAAAAAGAAAATCGTACTGAGCGGCATTCAGCCTACGGGTACGATTACGCTCGGCAACTATCTCGGTGCCGTTGCCAACTGGGGCAAAATGCAGGAAGAGTTCGAGTCGGTGTTCTTCATCGCAGACCTTCACGCCCTCACCGTAAAACGCGAACCCGCGGAGTTCAGACAGGCATGCACGAGTTTCTTCGCGCAGCTGCTTGCCTGCGGTATCGACCCCGAAAAAGCCGTGCTTTATTTCCAGTCGCACGTTCACGAACACGCCGAACTGCAATGGATTCTCAACTGCAACACCTATGTCGGAGAAGCGTCCAGAATGACGCAGTTCAAGGATAAGAGCGCAAAGCACGCCGACAACATAAATATGGGACTTATGGATTATCCCGTGCTTATGGCTGCCGATATTCTGTTGTTCCAGACCTCGCTTGTTCCCGTCGGCATCGACCAGAAACAGCACCTCGAACTCACGCGCGACATCGCCATAAGGTTCAATAACCGTTACGGCGATACTTTTACCGTGCCCGAGCCCTATATCCCGCGTACGGGCGAGAAGATATGCTCGCTGCAGGACCCCACCTCCAAGATGTCCAAATCCGACCCCGACGCCAATGCGACGGTATCCGTCATCGAGGACGAGACGAGCATAATGCGCAAGTTCAAACGCGCCGTCACCGACAGCGGCACCGAGATAGTTGCCCGTGCGGACAAGCCCGGCATAACCAATCTGCTCACGATATATGCGGCGATAACGGGCAAGACCGTTGCCGAGGCCGAAAAGGAATTCGCCGGGTGCGGTTACGGCACCTTCAAGACGGCGGTCGGCGAGGCGGTGGCCGCGGCGTTCGCGCCCATACGCTCCGAATACACGCGTTATCTTGCGGACAAAGCCTATATGTCGGAGGTCGCAAAGGATTGCGCCGCCAAGGCGTCCGCGTTCGGCAGGCGCACACTCGACAAAGTGAAACGCAAAGTCGGACTGGTATCTTTCAAATAGCCGCATTTTCAATGAAATATTAAGGTGCGGCGGTTATAAGAGCAGAGGAGAGCGCAGTGTTCGGATACGTCATTCCCGACAAGGACAATATGTACATCAAGGACTTCAACGTCTTTCAGTCGTACTATTGCGGTCTTTGCAAGGCTCTCGGGAGAACGGGCGGACCTCTCACAAGGTTGTGCACCAATTACGACGTGACGTTTTACAACGCGTTGCTGCACTCGGTTGCGGACATACCCGTGGCGTTCGAGCGCAAGGTATGCCTCGTCAATATGCGCAAAAAGCCCGTTATAGTGCCGGACGACCTCACCCGCAAGACTGCGGACATCGCCGTTCTGCTGGTGTATTACAACGCCGACGACGACGTGCGGGACGGCAAGAAATCGCGCGCGGCGGTCAAGGCGAGGCTGTATCTCAGGAAGCGTGCCGCGGCAAGGCGCCTGCCCGAAATCGACAAGATGATGAGGGACAGTTTCGCAAAACTCGCCGAGGTGGAGAAGCGTTTCAGTCCCAACATCGACGAAGCGGCCGACAGTTTCGCTTCGCTTATGCGAGACATAACCCGCGCCCTCGTCCCCACGGACGAAAACGTCGACACTTTCACCTACAACCTCGGGCGGCTGGTGTATCTTTTCGACGCGGTGGACGACGTGGGAAAGGACGCCGAAAAGGGCAGATACAATCCGCTTGTCGCCGCATACGGCAAATGCGCCTCGAAGAGCGAGTTCCTCGAGAAGAATGCCGAAGACCTCGACTTTCTGTTGCGTTCGACCTATAATAAACTCGTGGGCGCCTACAACGCTATGCACATAGTAGTCTCCGAGGGTATGTTGTCCAACACCGTTTACCTCGGGCTTGTGAGGCAGATGAACCGTCTGCTTAAAGGAGAAGATAAATGCCAACTGACCCGTTTGTGATTCTGGGAATTTCCAAGGAATCCTCGCAGAGCGAGATACTTGAGGCGTACAAGAAAAAGCGCGAGTATTATCAGGCGCACGTCTTCGACGAGGGAGACGCCGGCGCGGAAGCCGCGCGTATGCTCGAAGTGCTGGACAACGCTTATCAGGACGCTATGTCCTATTGTCACGAGCACGCGGTTGTCGACGGCGAGGGCAACAGCGATTTCGACCTTGTGAAATCTGCAATCTCCGCCAAGGATTTCGTGCAGGCGCAGACTTTGCTTGACGATATGTACTACCGCGGAGGGGAGTGGCATTACTATCAGGCGATAGTTTTCTACGAAAAGAACTGGCTCAACGAGAGCAAGAAGCAACTCGAACTTGCCGTCAATCTCGACCCCGACAACGCCAAATACAAGCGTGCCCTCGAAAATATGAAAAAGAAAATCGACGGCACGGGTGCGTTCGCGGGCGGAAACAAGGGCGAGAGTTTCCAGAACGCCCAATCGGGCGGCAAGTCGCAGGGATACAATCCTCAGCAGGACGCCGCCACTCAACGCACCTATCAGCAACAGCAGGCGAACGCCGCCGACGGTTGCTGCACGGCTTGCCAGTGCGCCATTTGCGCAGATTGTTGTTGCGAATGTATGGGCGGCGACCTTATCCGCTGCTGCTGAGATGAGAAGCGGGGGCAGGCACCCGATTAAGAAAAGAACTGCCTATGCGCTGGCGCTGGCGGGCATATCCGCGGCGCTTGCGCTTTTGTTTGTGTGGCTAGGCGTGGTCACCCGCTATGTGACGATAGCCTTTTACGCGGCGGCGGGACTTGCCGTCAACGTGCCTCTTAGCAAGAAATATTACGCCTCGAGCATTTTCGCCCTGCTGGTGTCGGTGGGGCTGAGTTTTCTGGTGGGCGACGTGGCGGCGGTTTCGGGATACGCGCTGTATTTCGGACCTATGGCGCTGATTTCCGCGATAATGTGGGAAAAGAGGGTGAAGTGGTATATCGCCTACCCCGTTAAAGTGGTGTGGATAAACGGCGCAATCGCCGCGCTGTATTTCGGACTCAAAGGCATACAGGTGCTTGCGCCCGACCTTGCCGCCGCGCTTCCTTATTGGGCAATAGCCGTTGTCGGCACCGTCGCGTTGCTGCTCATAGACCTGCTTATGAATTATGCCTACCGTAATCTCAAGACCGTGGCGGCGAAAGTAATTCGCGACAAAGACGAACGCGAGGTGACCGAGGAGGAACTGCGCGCGGCGGAAGAGGACGACGCCGACCCTTTCGAGAGGGACGGGAACGGTGCGCAAAAAGCAAACGGCGTGCAATCGGACAGCCCTTTCGGAGAGAGTGACGACGAACGCGAATCGGTAGGCGCGGAGACCTCTCCCGATAAAGGCGAAGACGGAAATCCGTCTGCCGACGGCGACGGGCAATGACCCTCGCGGCGGACGTGCGAACGCACCGAAAACTGTGGAAACAACATTTTATAATGCAAAACCGCGCGATTATTGCGCGGTTTTGCATTAAGGGAGAGAGTGTTGGGGTAAGCGGGATTACAGGTTGAGGAATTGTACTCCTGCGTACATCACGTCTTCGATTTTCCTGTTTTTGAGGGAATAATACACGATTTTTCCTTCTCGTCTGGCGCGCACGATATCCGCCGCCCGCAACAGTCTGAGTTGGTGCGAGCAGGTTGTCTGATTGAGCGCCAGCACGCGGGAGAGGTCTCCCACGCACATTTCGGATATGGACAGCGCACATATTATTTTTGCCCGCGTGACGTCGCCGCACGCCGAGAAAAATTCCGTCAGGGCGTGCAGGGTGGCGTTGTGCGGCACATAGTCGCGTATGAGTTCCACCGTTTCTTCGTCAAGCAAACTTTCCATAGCCGCATTATAATTCGGCGCATCGCGCAAAAAACAGCGGTCTTTGACCTATTCCCGCGCAATTTGTCATTGTGCGCGGGCGCGTCGGCGAGCGTACGGCGCGGGAAGAAAGGGGGGCGGGGGCAAAGTCGCGACGAATCGGCGGGGAGGGTAAAGTGCGACGCGGCGCGTGCGGAGAGCGGCGCGTGTCTTGTCAGCGGTTGCAGAAACAGTTGCGGGAGTCGTCGGTGTCGTTTTCCGTCGAGTCGCGGGGGACGAGCGTGGGCCCCGCCACCGTCAGCGCGAAGAGTATGGCTATCATAACGGCGGTCTCGGTGGTGGACACCGCGCCGTCTGAGGCAAAGACCGCCATTACGATGAGCAAAAACAAGAACCAATTTTCGTTGAAAACCATAATCCTCTCCGCGTTTGTATCACGATATGCCGAGGAAACCCGATGTGTTACAGCGGGTGGCAATACTTTGCCGACAGCCCCGCCGCGGAGGCCGACGGGAGGAAACCGTGCGGAGAGGGGAGCGCGCAGGGGCAGGCGCGCGGGTGCACTAAAGGTGTACCTTTTTATATTTACTATTTCCGCGCGGGCGGGTATAATAATCCCGTGGACTTCAAAGCGAAACTCAGAGACGTGCCCGAGTTGCCCGGCGTTTATCTTATGTCGGACGACCGGGGCGAAATAATATACGTAGGCAAGGCGAAGAATCTGCGCGCGCGGCTCCGTCAGTATTTTTACGAGTCGGGGAACCGCACCGCCAAGGTTATGGCTATGCTCGAGCACGTCGCCGATTTCCGCTATATAATCTGCCCGAGCGAGGTGGACGCGCTTCTGACCGAGAACAATCTCATCAAGAAGCACAAGCCCCGCTACAACATTCTCCTCAAGGACGACAAGGCGTATCCCTTTCTCAGAATCGACCTGCACGAGGAATATCCGCGTATTCAACTTGTGCGCCGCCTGAAAAACGACGGTGCAAAATATTTCGGCCCGTATATGCAGTCCGTGAACATACGCGACATATTCGACCTTATTCACACGGCGTTCAGGGTGCGGGATTGTTCAAGGGATATGACTAAGCCCTCGCGTCCCTGTCTCAATCTTCACCTCGGCAGGTGTCTTGCGCCGTGTTCCGGCAACGTGACGAAAGAGGAGTACGCCGAGGAAATAAAAAAAGTCATATCTTTTCTGCGCGGCAACGACAAGGAAGTGGAGCGTGTGCTCACGGAAAGAATGGAAAAGTTCGCCGCCGAAGAAAACTTCGAAGTGGCGATAAAGTACCGCCACAAACTCAAAGTTCTTGACGGATTGGTACGCAAACAGGTCAGCGCGCTTCCGCAGGACCTCAATCTGGACATTTTCGCATACGAGACCAACGGGGTGTTGGGTGCGGTGAATATGCTTGTGGTGCGCGGCGGGAAACTGGTCGGCGGCGACAACAGAGTGTTCAGGGCGGCGGACAACGACATAGATTCCTTCCTTTATCAGCATTACTCCGCGACTTTGCCCGTGGCGGACGAGATAGTCACGGACGGGGCCGCGGACGGCGAGGCGCTGGAAAGCGCGCTGTCGTCGTTGGCGGGCAGAACGCTGAGGGTAATCACGCCTCATCAGGGCGTGCGCAGGCAATTGCTGGACCTTTCCCACTCGAACGCCCGCGACGCTCTCGAAAAACACGGCAGCGAGGAGGAGCGCAAGACGCTTCGCACCGAAGGCGCCGTCGTTCAACTTGCGGAATTGCTCGACTTGCCCGTGTTGCCGAACAGAATCGAGGCGTACGACATTTCACATATTTCGGGCACGGACAAAGTGGCAAGTATGGCGGTGTTCGAGGGGGGCGCTCCGCGCAAGTCCCATTACCGCAAGTTCCGCATAAAGACGGTGGAGGGCAACAACGACTTCGCCTGTATGAAAGAGGCGCTGACGAGGAGACTGCGACGTCTTGACGAGGGAGAAGACGAAAGTTTCGCCACGCCCCCCGACCTCATACTCATCGACGGCGGCAAGGGTCAACTCGCATACGCGCTGGAGGCTCTCGACGAATGCGGCAGGCGCGACCTCGAAATTCTTTCGCTGGCCAAACGCGAGGAAGAAGTGTTCCTCGGGTCTCAGCCCAAAACGAGCATTATTCTGCCGAGGGACAGCGTGGCGTTGCAGATGTTGCAGAGGGTGCGCGACGAGGCGCACCGCTTCGCAATCACCTATCACCGCAATCTGCGTTCCTCGCACATTTCGGAATCGGTGCTGTTGGGTATAGACGGCATAGGCAAAAAACGTGCCGCGGCGTTGCTCAGGGCGTTCGGCTCGGCGGAAAACGTCAGGCGCGCGCGACGTGAAGACATAGCCGCGCTGGAGGGATTTTCCGAAAAGACGGCGGACGATATTCTTGCGGCGCTGAACGGCGCGGCGGAGAAGGGAAAATTGCCCGCTCCCGCGGACGACGGGGAGGGCGGCGACAAACCGACGGAGGAGGAGTGATATGACTACTCAGGTCAAGGGCACCAAGCCCGTGGAAGTGAAGATAAGCGCGGATAAGTTCGCGGCGGACCTAGGTCTGGAGGTGGTGTGGGCGCCCGACGAGGATATATGTTTCCGTTCGGCGGCGGTCAACCGTCCCGGAATGTTGTTCGCGGGTTTCGAGCCTCATTTCCCCGCCAACAGGGTGCAGGCGCTCGGCAACGCCGAGACCGCCTATCTCGACAGCCTCGACCGTTCGACGAGGGCGCATCAGTTGGAAAGATTGTTTTCCAAAAGAGTACCTTGCGTAATAGTTTCGCAGGGGCACGCCGTCGACGACGAGACGAAGGCAATGGCAAGCACCTACGGGGTCGCCCTGTTTGTCAGCAACGCCGCCACTGCCGCGGTGGAAAGCGATTGCGTTCAGTACCTCAGCACGGCGCTTGCGGAAACGGCGGTCATTCACGGGGAATTGCTCGACATCAGCGGAATAGGCGTGCTCCTCATAGGCGAAACGGGAATAGGCAAGTCGGAGACGGCGCTCGAACTCGTTCACCGCGGACATATGCTTGTCGCCGACGACCTCGTCGAAGTCAAACGCATAAAGAACAAGATTTACGGCTATCCCTCCAAAGTCACCGCCAATCTGCTGGAAGTCAGGGGAGTGGGGCTCATCAACGTCGAAGCGATGTACGGCGTGGGCGGTGTTCTCAACCAGAAGCGCATACATCTCGTCATCGAAATGGAAAAGTGGGACGACAACAAGGTTTACGACCGTCTCGGCGACGACAATCTTACCTATGACATCCTGGGCGTGAGTTTTCAGCGCATAGTGGTGCCGGTGTCTGCGGGAAGAAACCTTGCCGTGGTCATCGAAGCGGCAAGCCGCAATTTCCGTCTGAAGAGAATGGGCAGGGACGCTCTGGACGAACTTTCCCTGCGACTTATGGAGAAGAACCGCCCCAGCGAGGAAGAGGACTGGTAAGGCGGGGCGAGCGCGGCGAGCGCCGCGCTGTGCGTGACGGCGGCGTGCAAAGACGTTCGTGAGCGGCATATTATGTCGTGTGGACGGACGGGAAAACGAACTTCGCAACAAAGAAGCGGCCGCGGCGGCGGCACTGGGCGTGGCTGTCGTCGAAAATGCGGACGGCGCAAAACTGACCTCGTACCGCGGCGGCGGCAGAATAGCGAAACTGTATGTGCCCGACAGCGTGAAAGTCTTCGGCGCGTTGTACTCCGCGCTTGTGCAATCGTCGGGAGACGAGGTGTTCGTGCTCGGCGGCGGGTCGGACACGCTGGTGGATGACGGCGTGGTGCAACGTCCCGTTATCCTGACGCGGGGTATGCGACGCGTTGCGGTCTGCGAGGACGGCACGGTGTATGCCGAATGCGGAGCAACTCTCGGGGAAGTGGCGGCAACAGCGGCACGCGCAGGATACGGCGGACTGGAGTTTCTGGCGGGCGTTCCCGCGACGGTAGGCGGTGCGTTGGCGATGAATGCCGGGGCTTTCGGGGCGGAAATAGCGGATTATGTGGCTGAAGTATACATATTAAGCCCGTATTCTGGGGATATGCGCCGCAAGGAGCGCGGCGAAATATCCTTCGGGCACCGCAAAGGGGTGCGCAGTACGGTGGCGGCGGCAAGGTTTTCGTTGCCGCGGATGTCGGGGGAAGAGATTGCGGAAAGAAGACGGTTTTTCCTTTCCGAAAGACGGAAGAAACAGCCTGCCGCTCCCTCGCTCGGAAGCGTATTCACGGGCGAAGCGGGTGCGGCGGGGAGATATATAGACGCCGCGGGGCTGAAGGGAGTTCGCGCGGGCGGTGCGCAGATTTCGCCCGTACACGCAAACTTCATCGTCAACGTCGGCGGGGGCAGCGCGGGGGATTACCGCTTTCTCGCGCGGTTGGCGAAAGAGGCCGTGAAAGACCTGTACGGCATCTGTCTGACGCCCGAGGTCGTTCTGCTCGGCGACGGGCGGGACGGTGTTGCGGACTGAGTGCGGAGTCGGCTTTGCGCGGACGGAGGATAAAGGACGGAGGGGAACGGAAGATATGGAGATTTTCGCGGATTATCACATTCACACCTGTGCGAGCGACGGGCAGGGCACGGTGGGCGACAAGTTCGCCTGCGCCAGTTCGCGCGGGCTCGGCACCATAGCGGTTGCCGACCACGGGCCGGCGAGCATAATTTTTCATCAGAACGGCAAGAAATTCGCCGAACAGAACGCCGACGTCGCCAAAGCCAATCTTATGGATTCCGTCAGGGTGTTGCAGGGGCTCGAGTGCAATCTGCTCGGAGACGACGGCGAACTGGACGCCACCCCCGAGATGATAAGCAGGTGCGACGTGTTGCATTTCGGGTTTCACAGGCTGATAAGCCCGTCCTTTTTCCGTCGTGCACCGCGTTATTTTCTCGTCAACGGCTGGGGATTCCGCGCCGCCCGCGAGGAAGAGGATATGGTGGAATACAATACGCGGGCGGTAATCGCGGCGATGAAACGTTACCCGGTCGACGTGTTGTGTCACCCGTGCCACAGGGCCGTTCTGGATATGCGCGCCGTGTGCGCGGCGGCGGCGGAGTTCGGCGTGTACATCGAACTCAACGAGAAACACATCGAAACGATGGAAGGCTGCATTGACACCGTGTTGTCTTCGGGAGTAAAATTCATACTCGGTTCCGACGCTCATATGACCCGTGACGTGGGCAAGTTCACGCGGGTGCAGGCGTTTGTTGCCGAGCACAAGATACCCGCCGAAAGAATATGCGGCGCAGGGGCGGAACCCGTGTTCCGCAAAAAAAACGGAGGAAAGTTATGAGCGGCACTTTCAAGGAAAAAGCCGTAGGCGAGTTGCTCACCGTATTGCCCGTCGACAAACGCGAAGTTTCGGCATTCGTGGCGGGCGTGGCGCGGGCGGCAGGCTCCCTGCACCTCAGCAACAGGCGCAAAAATCTTGTCTTTACGCTGTCGTCCTATGCCGAGTGTCTCGCTTTGGTCGGACTGCTCAAGACCCTTTATCCGGCGGAGTTCGAGGTCTCCGTCGAACATATCCGTTCGGGAGTGCGCAAGGGTGGCACCAATTATACCGTCGCCGTGCCCACGGGATTCACGACTCAGGCGCTTGAGGACATCGGAATGTTCGGCGAAGAGGGCAGCGAACCGCTGCCCGAAAGCGTAATCACCGAACGCGCTTCCGCAGAAGCGTTCCTCAAGGGATTGTTTCTCGGGTGCGGCAGCATATATGTCCCCTCGGCTTCCGAGGGAGAAAAACGCGACGGATATCACTTCGAGTTTGCTCTCGATTCCGAGTCGCTCGCGGACAGCGTGGCGGCGCTTCTGCGCAGTTTCGGCATCAACCCCAAAATCAGCGAGAGAGGGCAAAGCGTGCTCGTCTATCTCAAGGACAAGGACGAAATCCTGCGTGCGCTCGCTCTGCTGGGACTTGCCGACTGCGTGCTTTCACTCAAGGCGGTAATCGACGAGCGCGAGACGGCAAACAGCATAAACCGCGCGACCATATGCGAGACCGCCAACCTCGACAAAACCTACACTGCGTCGAGCGCGCAAATTGCGGCGATAAACAAAATCAG
>OHPK01000126.1_pt1 | contig 49038 bp, 48 predicted proteins | sample 1577661 | NCBI WGS metagenome assembly OHPK01 (sample SAMEA3879556, study PRJEB24766) | human gut metagenome | biome: human-associated habitat; feature: feces | place: USA | collected 1985/1987
CTGCGTTTCCGCCGAGACGCTGGCCGACGGCACCTACAAAACGGGGTTCGTCACGGAGACCTTGTGGTCATACCACTTGCCCTTCGTGCCGATGATGGCGACATCGAACTCCTCGTCCAGCGCGGGCACGGGGATATCAAAGCCATTGACCTCCTCGCTCAGGCCGTCGGAATAGGTGACGGTGTCGGTCGTGGGCTGCAAGAGCGCCGCGCCATCTTTCTGCGCGTCCTCCGCCGTGCCGCAGAAGAGGTTCAGAATGCTCTTGGACGGCAGGCTGATGTGGATCGTCATCTGGCCGTTTTCGACCGTCAGCGTACCCTTGCCCTCGCAGGCCTCGTTCACGTGGAACATACTGCTGTCGGTGTTGAAGTCTGCGGTGTAAACGCCGTCGGCGAGCGCGGACTCAGTGTTGTTGTCCTGCGGATTGCCGTCCTCATTCTTCTGCCCGCAGCCGAAAAGCAGCGTGCAGAGCACCAGGGCGGTCAGCATCAGTGTCAGTGTTCTTTTCATTGGGAAATACCTCCATCCGGAAAAGGCTCCGAAGCGGTGCACAATCGCTTCGGAGCCCTTTGGGTCTATTTACGCGTTCAGGGCGTCAATGGCGGCCTGGGTGTGGGCGATGTAGAGCGCCTGCACATCGGCAATCTCGCCGAGGCCCGCGATCTGGCAGTCGACGGTGAAGTCGGCAGCCTCGAACATAGTCTTCCAGGAATCGTCGTCGCTGCCGGCCATGTCGTTGTTGGCGTGATCACCCGCAACGACCATCAGCGGGCGCAGGATGATGTTGGTGTAGCCCGCGGCCTTGACGGCCTCGATGACGGACTCGCAGGAGGTCTCCTCCGGCTCGCCCTCGACCGTGCCGATGAAGACATTCTCATAGCCAAGGTTCTGCATCTGGGCGCTCATCTGGCTGTAGCTGACCTTGGCGACGTGTGCGGTGCCGTGGCCCATGAAGACGAACGCGGTGCCGGCTTCCTTGGCAGCCTCGAGAGAATCAAAGCCGCTTGCCTCGACCGCGGCGGCGGTGATGGCCTTGGCGACAACTTCCTTGTCGGCGTTGATGACGGTCGCGTCGCTGCCGACCTCGCCGAGCAGGGGCTCCGCGATGGAGACGGACTCGAACTGATCGCGATACTCGTCGATGGTAGCACACATTTCGTCATACTCCGCGCCGTGCATCAGGTGCGTCGGCTGCACGACGAGGTTCTTGACGCCGTTGGCCACAGCGCGGTCGAGCGCCTGGGTCATGTTGTCGATCTTCTCACCGTCGCGGGCCTGAATGTGGTTGATGATGATCTGAGCCGTGAAGGCGCGGCGGACGGACCAGTCGGGATAGGCCTCCTGCAGGGCGTCCTCGATGCTCTTGATATCGTTGACGCGGCTGTCGTTGTAGGACGTGCCGAAAGAAACGACCAGAAGCTCGTTCTCGCCGATGTCATCCTGGTTGCGGGGATCGTCCTTGGACGCATCGCCCGTATCAAGGCCGAAGTACTCAGGGCTCGCTTCCTCACCCTCGACCATGGCCTTCTGCTCGTCGGTCAGCGCGTCCCAGGCAGCCTTGGCGGCCTCGCACTGCGCGTCGGTCTCATCGGTGCGCTCCTGAACGTAGATCGCGTCGATGAGCGCGGCGACATTGTCGGCTGCGGCCTTGTCGGTGTCCTCCGTATTCTGCGTGTCGTCGGCAGCGTCGTCCTTCTTGCTGCCGCAGGCGGTCAGCACGCCCAGCAGCATCACGGCTGTAAGCAGGATTGCAAGTGCTTTTTTCATGTTTCTCTTTACCTTCTTCTTCAAAAATCGTTCTGAAAGAAATATAAAAGCGGCCATGGTGACCCACAGCCGCTCTCACGATTCCAACCAGCAACACCGCGCCGCGAAAAAATCGCGCCGCGGGTAAACTCGCAGAAATATCAGCCTGTGTGCAGCGGGCTTGAGATTTCTCGCAGAGGCAGGTCTCCTGACTTCGTTCATCGCGGCGCTGCCCTTCCCAGTTTCCCAGTGGCTACGCAGGCCGTTCCCGTACACAGTGACTGCATCGTTCCGGATTCGCACCGGATTCTCTATTCTCCGCCTCGCGGCGGCACCTCTGCGATACAATTTTACATTTTTTCAGACATAGCAGATTATAGCATTTCCCGTCGAATTGTCAATGAGAAAAGCGCGGCAGCACACGCTGCGTGCGGCAAAAGTCCCGCAGGCCGGGCGAAATGATTTACATCTTGTGCGCGTCATCGGGTGCGATTCGGCGTTGCTTTTTTGCGCAGGAGAGGCAACCGCTTACACCACACCTGCCGTCAGGAGAAATCTGCCACTCGTGACCGCATGTACTGCACTTCCACCACACTTTTTATTCGAGCGCGCAGTAACCTCTTGCGGCGGCTTCGCGTTCTTCTCATAATCCCATTCCTTCAGCAGATCAGGGCGCTGCGCCGCGATGCTCCTCAGTCTTTTAGAACGATCTGCACAGTACGGACAATTATGTCCTCTTCTGCTTCGGTTGCTGACAGATGCCTCCCATTCATTGTTTCTTCTCACAGCGCTACCAGCTCTGGATGCGTCACAGATAGCCGCAGGTGTTTATGATAATTGCAATACCGGCCCATCTTTTTTCTGGCGGTCTTTCGCGCTTACCTGCCATACAACCCCCCCGTGCTGCCACCAAAATATTTTGTTGGACCGAACTGTTACGTCCTCCGGTACGCGCGGCAGATTTTTAGTTGGGTGCCAAATCTGCACAAGCGGAGAATCAGCCAGCCAGTCCTTGGTTTCGACATAACAGTCAGGGCATCTGCTTTCACGGGAGCTGGTGTGGGAATAAACGCTCGTCTTCCAGACATGGCTCTCTACACATCGCCAGTATGCTTCTCTTTCAGAGCCAAAAACGACATCACGCGGCCTCAAAGGAAAACAAGCTGCTCCAACGGCAGAGGTGTCTTTGCCATCAGCTAAAGATTCCCCCCCGAAAACTCCGCTGTACAGAGTCTTCGAGGGGGAATCTTTGGTGTCAAACAGCATGTCTATCAAGGTACCGCCTTATATGGTCGTTTTGCTTTGCCGCTGATCATCCGGAAACACAAAGGTCGTCGATCACTTCGACTTCTTTTTTCTCCAGCAACTTCTTTACCCAGCCGCGGTCAGCCTTTCCGGCTTTGGTCGCCGCTACCTTAGCTTCATCCTTTTCGTGATAGACGCGAGCTGCCTCCAGCACCGTCGGCGCATCCTTGATGGGAATGGCGATCACACCGTCGTGGTCGGCAAGAATGATATCGCCGGGATACACGCTGATCTCTCCGCAGGCGATGGGAACGTTGATCTCGCCCGGGCCTTCTTTATAGGGTCCGCCAGGCGTGCTGCCCGTCGCATAAATGGGAAAGTCCCACTGTGAGAGCTTTTCTATATCGCGGATTGGTCCGTCAAGCACGATGCCGGCGATCTTCTTCTCATAACGCAGATAGGTCATCATGACTTCTCCGATCAACGCGCGTTTGTCATCTCCTTCATTGGAAACGACAAGCACGTCGTCCTCCCCCGCCATTTCCATCGCGGCGTGGATCATCAGGTTATCGCCTGCCCTGCATTTGACCGTCAGTGCAGAACCGACCAGCGGCCGCTTAGGCGAGCTGATGAGATGGATGCGCGGGTTCATGGCGCAGGAGCGGCCCATGCAGTCAGCCACATTTGCGGCAGGCAGCTCACGGAAGCTTTCGATCAGCTCCGGTTCAGCCAAGGTCCGTTTGGTATAGATTCTATTTCCGCAGGACATTTTCTTCACTCCCTTCCAAGCTTTTTCAGCGCTTCCGCCATTCTGCGCAGCGCTTCCTGGATATTCTCCATGGAGTTTGCGTAGGAAATGCGCAGATAGCCGTTCATGTAAAATGCTTCGCCGAACACGACGGCGATCTCCGCCTCGTCCAGCAGGTAATTGGCAAGGTCCTTTGAGCTGTTGATTTGATAATTCTGATACTGCGTACCAAAGTACGAATCAACCTTGGGGAACAGATAGAACGCGCCGTGCGGCATTTCCAGCTCCACGCCCGGCATCGCTTTCAGTGCACCAAAAGCATAATCGCGGCGGCGTTCATATTCGCGGCGCATGGCCTCCACAGAATCCTGCGGTCCGGTCAGTGCCGCAACGCCCGCGCGCTGCGCAATGCAGTTTGCCGCAGAAGTCGCATGACTCTGGATGGATTTGATGCTGGCGGCAACTTCACCGACGGCGGCAGAATAACCCAAACGCCAGCCGGGGATGGCATAGGCCTTGGAAAAGCCGTTGATGGTCACGCAGCGCTCGCGCACCTCTTCGGAGATCGATGCAATGGAAAAGTGCTTTGCATCTCCGAAGATCAGCTTTTCGTATATTTCGTCCGCAATGATGTAAAAGTCCTTTTCAACGGCCAGCGCCGCGAGCGCGCGCAGCGTCTGCTCGCTGTAAACCGCGCCGGTGGGGTTGTTGGGCGTGCAGATGATGATCGCCTTGGTGTGCGGCGTAACAGCCGCGGCAATGTCATCAACATTGAGAGCAAAGCCCGTCTCCGCCTTGCAGGGAACAAACACGGGCGCAGCACCGGTGAGCTTGACCATCTCGCTGTAGCTGACCCAGCATGGCGTGGGGATAATGACCTCATCGCCCGGATCGCACAGCGCCATCAGGGCGTTCATCACAGCCTGCTTTGCGCCTGTGCTGACGCAGATCTCATTGGGAGAGTAAACAAGATGGTTGTCCTTTTCCAGTTTTGTGCAGATTGCCTTGCGCAGTTCAATGATGCCAGGGATCGCCACATACTTGGAAAAGCCTTCTTCAATGGCGGCGACTGCCGCCTCTGCAATATTTTCGGGCGGGCGAAAATCCGGCTCACCAATATTGAGCTTGATAACGTCCTTGCCCTGTGCTTTCAGCTCCGTAACTTTTGCAGACAGCTCACCGGTAACAGATGCGACAATATTTTGTGCCCGCTGAGAAATCATAGAAATCGTCCTTTCCGTTTCAAACATCCAGGGGATAGGCCGAAGCATAGCGCTGCAAAAGGTCCTTGACCATGGGCAGCACCGCCTTACAGTTGTCCCGCGGATATTTGTGGGTAATATAATAGGTGCTTCTTGGGGATGGGGACGAGGTCATTTGCAGGCGATGCACATGCGGCTGTCTGGAAAGCTGCGCGGCTACGCTCAGCGGTACGACCGTCCAAAGTCCTTCCTCGCAGAAGAGCATTCTTGCCGGAGTCTGCGGATCGACCCAAAGATAGCTTTTGGCAGTGTGGAACCAGTACTCATGCCACTGCCGCAGAGAATATCCGCTCGGAATATAGAGATTCTTGCGCACATCCAGCGAGTCCGGAGTGACCGGCGCGGATGTGTCCACCTCCTTTTCCGAGTAGAGCAGCAGCTCGAACGGTTCCGTCAGCAGCGGCGTTACGATCAGGCTGGGAGAATGAAGTTCCACGGTCACGATGCCTACATCGTACTGCTTGCGTTCCACCATCGAATAGATATCGGGAGACTGCCCGGTGAGAACCGAAAGCTCCAACTCCGGATCCGTACGCAGAAGCTCCTGATAGATCGGCGGCATCAGCGTATTGTTCAGCGAATCCACGCTGACAATGCGGATGCTCGTGCGGTTGTGCTCCTTCATTCCAATGATCTGACCGTGCAGATTCATCCACTCCTCCGCCAGCGGGACAAGCTCCTAGCCGCTGGCAGTCAGCTCTATCGAGCGCTGACCTTTGTGGCGCACGATCAGCTCAACACCGATCTCCTCTTCCAGCTGGCAGATCCATTTGCTGATGCTCGACTGCGAGACATACAAGGATTCCGCCGCCTTTGATAGGCTGTTGGTATTGACCACTGCCAAAAATGCTTCAATATAACGATAGTCGATCATATTTCCTCCGGTAAACATTGGTATAACGAAGGATACCCCATGCAGCATGCGCTGCGTTATGTCTGGAGTATACCATCCGCACGCGCGGAACAAAAGAGAATAATTTTAGCATTAAATATTCCTGTACGCGATATTATGACAGATCGTGCAACTTTTCGCAAGAACGTCTTCCGTTATTTTCATGGATTTGTCAAAATATTCTCGTGCGCAATATTTTCGTCCACAAATCGGCGCTTTTCATTGGGCGCTGTGCGTGGTATGGTTCACTTACCCCATGAAAAAAACGCGTGTACTGTGTAAAAGCGCAAAAGGAGGAAAACGATCCATCATGTATGACATCATCATCCGCAATGGCCGTGTGATCGACCCGCAGAACAAATTCGACGCCAAAGCGGACGTAGCCATCTACAACGGAAAAATCGTCGGCGTCGGTGATTATCAGAATGCAGAAAGTGACCGCGTTCTTGATGCCGCAGGGCACATTGTTACCCCCGGCCTGATCGACGCCCACGCGCATCTGTGGCCGCTGACCAAAATGGGCATTTCCACAGAATGCACCTGTATCCCCAGTGCCGTCACAACGGCGATCGACGCCGGCAGCGCCGGCTGGGCGACTTACGAGACGAGCCGCGGCTTCATCAACACCTGCAAGGTACGTGTAAAAACGCTGGTCAACGTCAGCCCTATGGGCCTGCCGTGCAACGGATACCTTGAAAATGTTGACCCGGATTATCTCGGCGGCGTATACGAGCGGGAGATCGAGCAGCTGTTTGATCGCTATCGCGGCGAGCTGATCGGTATCAAGCTGCGCGTCAACACCGGCGTCATCAAGGACATGGGTGAAAAGCCTCTGCTGCGGGCGCTGGAGCTGGCAGAGCGCTGCCATACGCGCCTCGTCATCCACTCTTCAGAAACGGCGATCCCGTTCGGGCGACTGTGCGATCTTTTGCGTAAGGATGACATCCTGACGCACATGTACAACAAGCGCAATGACTCGATCCTGCTCGGTCCTGACGGTAAGGTCCGTCCCGAGGCATGGGAGGCGAGAAAGCGCGGCGTTCTGTTCGATGTAGGCCACGCACAGGGACACTGCGACGTTTCCGTCGCTAAAGCGGCCATCGAGCAGGGATTCCTTCCCGATATGATCGGCACCGACGCCTGCGAAGAAGGCGCATTCCGTGAGCACCTGATGTTCTCCATGCCGTTTATCCTGTCCAAGATGCTCAGTCTGGGTCTGAGCCTGACGGATGCGATCTCGGCCACGACTGAGAAGCCTGCCAAATGGATCGGCATGGAAAATCAGATCGGATGCTTAAGCGTCGGTTCTTTTGCAGATGTTGCAATTTTTGACCTGAAGGATAAAGACTTTACCTATCGCGACCGCGGCGGAGCATTTTACACCGGCCACCAGCTGCTCAAGCCGGTCGCTACGATCAAGGACGGACAGGTCGTTTACCGCGACCTTGAATTCTAATCAGACATCACAACAGGAGGGAAACATTGTGAAAAAGCTAAGCTTATCCACGCGAGTGTTTATCGGCTTCGGCTTAGGTATTTTGCTCGGCGTTATCTTCGGCGAAAAGATCCTTGTCATTAAGATCATCGGCGATATCTTCCTCAAGCTCATCAAGATGCTGACGGTTCCCCTGGTATTCTTCTCCATCATCAGCGGCATTACCAACCTCACGGACGTCAATAAACTCAAGCGCATGGGCGCGAAGATCCTTGGCATGTACGTCGTCACCACACTGCTGGCTGGTTTCATCGGCCTTGGCATTGCACACCTGATCAATCCCGGTGTCGGTTTCCAGATCGATTCCTCCGCAATCGGCTCCTATGAAGCCACCGCAATGAACAGCGTTTCCGACACGCTGCTGGCCATGGTTCCGGATAACATCATCAATGCAATGGCCAACACCAACATGATGGGCATCATCATCTTCTGTGCGATCTTCGGCTGCGCTATGGTCATGCTGGGCACCAAAGTCTCTGTCGTCAAGGATTTCATCGTTCAGACCACGGATATCATGTACAAAATGACCGCCATCATCATGGAGACCTCCCCGTTCGGCGTCTGCGCCTTGATGGCCTGTGCGATTGGCCAGTACGGCACAAAGATCTTTGGGCCCCTTGGCAAGTTCATCCTCTGCGACTATCTCAACTGCGCCGTCATCGTCTTTGTCATGTACTTCCTGATCCTGAAGTTCATGGGCAAGGTCAAGTTCCCGTATTTTATGCGCAAGATCCTGCCTCTGTGGGCCATGACCGCGGCGACCACCAGCTCCTCCGGCTCTCTGCCCGTCACCATGCGCATCACGCGCGATGACTTCAAGGTCGAAGAAGAGCTCTACGGCTTCTCTCTTCCCCTTGGTGCGACCATTAACATGAACGCCGGCGGCGCATACTACTCCGCGGCTGTCGTCTTCGCGGCTCAGATCTACGGCGTGCCCCTGACGCTCACGCAGGAGATCACCATCGTCATTCTCGCGACGCTTATCTCCGTCGGCTCTCCCGGCATCCCGGGCGGCGGTATTGTGATGACCATCATGCTGCTCACCACCATGGGTCTCCCCGTCGACATCATGGGTATGATTGCTGGCATCTATAAAATCATCGACATCGCGCACACCACCATCAACTGCACCGGTGACGTTGTCAGCACTATCGCCGTCGCCAGAAGCGAAGGCATGATCCACGACGAGTACAGCGAGAAGCACACCGCCGCTTAACACTGATTACTTTTTTCCATACGTTCTCTTTAAGGCCCGGGATCTGCAAGGCCAGATCCAATCGATCCCCCGGCTCAGCCGGGGGATCGATCATTTGTCGCCACACCTTATACTACACCAATCGTATTGTTCTCAGCATTCTATGCAGAAAGTAGTACCGCTTTGAAAATATCTTTTCAGCAAAAAGCCACCTTAAACTTGTCGTTTAAGGTGGCTTTTTTGGTACGCCCGACAGGATTTGAACCAGCGGCCTTCAGAGTCGGAGTTATCAGGCCGTCAAACCGGAAAGCCTTGCAGTGCAACGGTTTGATTGGTATCGCACAAATTTTCGGCATTTTGAAGAAAAACCTCAGAAGCCTTGCAGGGCAAGACTTCTGAGGTTTTTCGCGATAGTAGTCAAATAGTAGTCTGCACGCCTTGCGTGTCACGCGACTCGGTTCATTTGCGCAACCTTATCAATGAACTCTTTCATATCCTCGATGTAGGTGTATGGCGCGTACTCAGAATAGATTTCGGGAGAATCCAGAATAACGATCTGCACCCCATCCGCCCTCAGCGCTTCCAGCGTTCCGGGAAGGCAGCGGGCCTCGTTGAGCGTCTTGCAAAGGTAGGCAAGGCAACCCTGCTGATCAAAGATTTTTGCAACGATGTATATCTTTTTATCGCCCATTGTCACACGCCTCCAATCTCTTTTGGAAGTCCTGCTCAGTTTTGATCAAACCGGCAATATACTCCTGATAAAGCTTTTTCCCGATTTCCGGGCTTTTGTACTTGTAGACATACTGGTGGCTCCAGAGGTTAAAGTGGTAATCCTTTCCACGCTACAGCTGCACCTCTATCGGGTATGCTAAACTATCTCTCTGATAATAAAGGTGAATCGCACGATAACCATCATCTACCTGTTTTCCGTTCCGCAAATCAACAACTCTGAAATAGTCTGGGAAGCTAACTGGATACTCATCAAAGCGAAGCCGAAAACCAAGCACATCATTAAAGCACTGCTTAAAGCCGCCGTGGTTGGCGAGCGTCTTTTCATATTTTCGCATGATGGAGTCATCGCTTTTGAAGCGAGAACCTATTAAATTTTCCTGAACTAGTGTATCAATATACCCTGCTCTATACTTTGCAATATCATCGAGAATCCTATCGATCGGTGTTGAGCTTAGAGATATTTGTTTCAGGCTCTGCCCAAGTGTCGATCGATAAGATAGTAAGTTCAGAGTGTCTTTTGGAATAAACAAATTCATATTAAAACACCTCTACTGAATACCTCTGCTGCTATTTATAGTATAGCATGAAATGTCCGAGAGTAAAAGGAATTTCACGTTTGCCTACACAAATCACTATTCTTTGCAAAGAATCCAGCCTTTAGAACAACATAAACCTCCTGCGACGAATTACATGCTGAAAGATCCGCAATCCTTTCTACACTATTTTGAAGATAATGAAAGTCCACTAATCCGCTATAGCCGTTCCCCCATACAGCATCGCTCAGCTTAGAAAAGGCGTAATAACAGTCGGGTGGGCATTTATCATTAATCATTTCCTCACTTGTCAAATCTTTCAAGCTCATGTCTTGAAGCAAAGCAAATATTTCGTTCACTTTTTCTATTAGTGCGATTCTATACTTTTCTACAAGCTTTTTGTTTTGCATAGAGTGTATCTCAACAGTATAGATAAGCCTCAGTTCTTCTAACGCAAAATTGTAGTAATCATTGTCAAGTCGCACTTTTGACTCATGGATTAAGATTTCTATTTGCTCTACCACAGAATTTACTCTACGTATTCTCTTATTTTTCCATTCATTGCAATAGTCTACAGTTTGACGGTCAATTTCATCCATCAGATTACTAAGATAAGCGTATCTTTGTTCGGCAAATCGGAGCAGCTCTGAAAAATAAATGTCAAGGAATTCCGGATTTTTATCTGGTTGGTTACTATATAGAATTACAGAAAAATCCCCTTTTCCAAACCCTCCTCCCGACCAACTTGCGTATCGCTGCTCTACCTTTTTTTCTCCGGAAAAATCATCCTTCAGATTTACTGGATGGGTAGCAAAGCAAGCTCTAATGGTTTTAAAGTACTTATTATCTGTTGTTGCAAACTTCTTATGTTGAAATACAGATTTTTCATTTACAAACGGTATATTCTCAGTGTTCAAAAGCACTCGATGTAACTGTTGAATAGCCTCCCAAAGTACATCAATGCATACAATAAAAGTCATTACTCGTATGCTCGAATCATTATTGTTTTTTTAGAAAGCTTTCTTACATCAATTTCACCAACAACAACGCTAATCCAATCCATCGCAGAACATATAATGCTCCATTGGTTTTTCCCATTATTATTGCAATATCTATGTAGAATCAAATCAGCCCCATTATTGTTTACTTTTTCTCTAAAGAGATCAATTAATTTGCTATCCAAATTCCGTCCCCCTATGATGGCTCTGATATTTCTCCGTACTTCTCTTCCGAAAGTTTTCCAACAAGGTAGTTATTCATTCTGTTTCCTGTCCTGATGCACCTCTGAATATTCTCGTTATCCGTCCCAGCAAGGAAGATAGTCAAATAGCTGTCTGAGCCTCTCGCAGGTCATGCCAATCTAATGGAGCCGCGCCCGTTTTCAGCATACACGAACTGCATACTTCACGCGATTCCCATACCGCGTCGATTTGAGCAGTCCCAGCTTCTCAAATTTCAGGGCAAAACTGCGGATCGTCGCATAGGCGGCGTTTCCAAAATCCTTTTCCAACTGCTTGGTGGAAAATTCCGTGTCGCCGTAAGCCGACAGGACAAACTCCCACAGCGATTTTTCTTTCTCTGTGACTTGTCCGTGGGACAGGGCTTCTTGGAATGCCGCGGTCGTCTGAGTAGTCGGAAGCACCCCGTTCAGCTTATGATATACATTTTCAATGAAGTAAACCAAAAACGGTGTTGCGTCCACCATGCCGCTGATGGCCGCGTTCTCCTCCACCAGCGTATAGGCGTTATAATACCCCTTGCGGCTTTTGTTGATATACTCGGAGAGCGGCACAAACAGCGCTGAGGAATACCCTTGCTGCACCAAATACCACAAATGCATCAGCCGCGCCATTCTGCCATTGCCGTCAAAGTACGGATGCAGATACGCCATATAGAAGTGGATCAACGCCGCTTTCAGCAGATCGTTGATCTCGGATTCTTCATGGATAAACGCGACCAGCTCTCCCATGCGCTCCGGCAGCGCCTGCCAGGGAAGGCCCGTGTGCTCCACCTTTGCGCCGACCACATACACGCTGTCATGCCGGTAGAAATGACCGGGCAGCAGCCGGGCTTTCTCGGGGAGATAGGCCCCGATGGCCATTTCATAGAGGTGGTGAATGGTCTCCTCCGTGATTTGGTTCGTTGGGTCGCTGATAAACTCCAGCCCCTTTTTCATGCCCCAAATACGGTTTTCGCTTTCGTCTGTGGGAGCAAGGCCGGAGAGGATCTTGCGGACGCTGTCGCGGGTGAAGTCCACCTGCTCAATAGTGAAGGTAGAAACGATCTCCTCCTCCATGGCCTTGACGCCGTAAAGCTGTGTGCTGTTCTGCGGTGTCAAAAGCACCTTGGCAGCGGAAAGGCGCACCTGCGCAATGCTGCTCAGATAGACGAGGTTCTGCCCGGAGAAGTCCTTGAGCGGCAGCGAATGATAGAAGCCGTTTTTCAGCAGCTCTGTGAACTCTTTGATGTTGGCCTGCGGGAATTGATAACCGAGCTTTCTCAAATCCAGAACATTTTTATCGGACAGCATCTTGGTAAACAGCGCAGCATCCATGAAAGCACCTCCGTCGCTGATTGCAATTAGTATCAACAAGTATCAGTATAGCAGAGTGTGCCCAAAATCACAAGAGAGAAAACAGGTTTTTGATCATTTTCAATGTGTCGCCTTAAGCGCTTTCCGATCCTGCACACATGGCTGTGCAGACAGCAAAGGTCCTCAGACCGCTGCGGTGCAGCGATCCGAGGACTTTGGTTTGCTTGTGAGCGCCTTATCTCTTCTTGTAAACGACCAGCTCCGGGTTTTTGCCGTTTTCCTCATAGGTGCAGACCAGCAGAAAATCCATATTTGCGGCAATGCTGAAGCATCGATCTCCGCCAAATTCACATTCCAGCTGGTTGCTAAGATAGGTTGCCCGGTCGTCAAGGAATTTGACGGTTTCCCCGTTGGGAAGGCGGTATGCAAGGTTGATGTACTTGCCTACAAGCGCGTTGAGCTTTTCCACCTTGGGCATCCCGTCAATGTGCAGATCGTTGAATTCGTCCATCAGCGCTTGCTTGTATTTCTCAAACGCCTCCGCGCCGCCGAGGTTTTCATATCGTTTCCAATAATTGAGTTTGGGCAGCGTGTCCTGCAAATAGGCCCGCGCCTGCTCGGCGGAAAACTCCTCGCTGGCCATGTTCCGCACGCAGACCTCGATCAGGTCGTCTAAATCGTGGTACATATATTCGCCGTCGGCATAGCACCATTTACAGTATTCCTCATTGAAAAAGCCATCCGTCTCCCTACTGATGTCGCCGTCCGCAAGCGGCATCCCGCAGCATTGGCAGATAAGCTGTCTCGGTGAGCCAAGCAGCGTATTGATGGAGACATCAAAGAGCTTTGAAAGCAGCTTCAGCGTTTCCGTATTCGGCGTCGTCTCGCCGTTTTCCCAACGGGAGACCGCCTGACGGGTCACAAATACCTTTTCCGCAAGCTCGTCCTGTGACAGTCCCATCTTTGTCCTGAGTTCTAAAATCACATTTTTGGTATCCATACGATCATCACCTCGAACCCATTATAACGCAGGCTCGGTCGACGGGGCAAGCAACGCACTGTTGCGGAGCCGCGCCGCAGGCTTCATTTATCGCACAGCCTTTTCTCTCAGTCGTCTATTTCCGCCTCGTGCTTGAGGATCGCGCCGGTGGCAGCGTCGATCTCGTAGTCATATTCCATATTGCCGGATTTGAACTCGATTTCGTAGACGAGCTTTCCGTCCTCATCATCCAGCTCAATGTCCATGTCATACGCCTGATTTTCACTCAAGCCCGCATGGTTCAGGGCGATGGACTTTGCCTTGGCGTAGCCGATATCCTGCACCGTTCCGGACGGCGCGGGCTTTTGACCAGAGGGCTTCGTCGTTTCATTCGATGCGGAAACGGCAGCCAATAAATCTTTCTGCCCGCTGAGCACCTTCCCTGTGTAGGCATCCACCAGATACTCGAACTCGCCCCATGCCGTTTGTAGCTCTACTTCGTAGTGTGCAGGGGATTCGTCGAGTTCGGGATCGACCTCCGCTGTAACGGAATCCACCGCCGTCGTTCCGGCATACTCCTCCGCAGCGGTGCGGGCTGCATCCATACCGATGGGCATGGCAGGTGCACCCGCTTCGGCGAGGTCCTTGAGCTCTTCGACCGAGAGCTTTGCCAGCGCGTCAAACTTCAGCGTGGCGTTGAGTGCAAGCACACGGTTCACCAGCGCCGCCTTTCCGGTCGAAATGCTGTTTTCCCGCGCCTGCTGCGTAAGTCCCGCGTCCTGCGTAAGCGTCTGCGTCAGGACGGACGCCCTCGATTCGCTTGTCTGCAAAACACCGTCCACGGTGCTCGTCAGCTCGCGCTGGAGTTTTTCCGCGCGAGCGGTATCCTTGTCCTCCACCGAGATCATGATGGCGGAGGAAATGCTATTGAGGTAGCCGTTTCGCACAAGGCTGCCCACGATGGCGTTTACCGCCACATCGAGCTTCGCGCCCTTGAGGTCTGCTCCATTACTCATATCCGCCAGGATGGCTTTTGCATCCTCATTGAGCGGCGTGCAGACGAGGACCTTTTCGCTCCGATTCACCTTCAGCTCAATGCTCGGGTTCACATCCAGTGACACCACGGACGCAACCGCGTTCGCTCGCTGGTAGAACAGTCCCCCGCCGCCGAGCAGCATTACCGCAAGGCAGGCGGCAATGAGCGATGTCCATCTTCTCTTCGTCGTTTTCTTTGTTGTCATGGGAATTACCGTTCCTTTCCGCTCTTCGCAGCGAGAGAGAACGCCGTTCACATCGTTTGGCGCGGTCTTTTCGACCGCCGCGGCCAGACGTTGCTCCATTTTTTCGTTGGTCATCAGGCGTCGTCTCCTTCCAGAAAAATTCGCATCTTTTTCAATGCTCTGTGATATTTCGACAGGACGGTGGGAAGCGGCAGTTCCAGCAGTGCCGCGATCTCCCGGTGCTTCATGCCCGTGACCGCGTGAAGCAGCACAATGCACCGCTCCTCGTCAGCGAGGCTTGCCAGCGCGCCTTGCAGCAGTGCGCGCTCGTCGGCGTTCAAACCGCATTCCTGTGCGGGAATGGCGTCCCACTCCTCCTCGCTGAGCGCGGCATGGCGCTCCTCGCGCCGCAGGCGCATCAGACACAGGTTGCGGCATACGGTCAGCAGCCACCCCATCGGCGAGCCGGTGGAACGGTACTGCGCTGCGCAGTCCCACACCTGCACATAGACATCCTGTGTGAGATCCTGCGCGTCGTGCGCGTTTTTAAGGTAGGAAAGCGCTAAGCCGTACACCGCCGCGCGCGTGCGCTGATACAGCTCCGCCAAAGCGTCACGGTCACCACCGGCAATGTGGAGGAGCAACTGCTGCAGCTCGTGTCGATCCTCTGCCGGAGCGTATTCGGTTGTCATCAGCAAGCTGAGCATAGGCTTCCGTCTCCTGTCATCCATGTAATGCACGGAAAGGACGATTTATTGCAGGGCAATTGCATTTTCTTTAAAATGTGAAAATCTGTCGTTATTCGGTTCTCCATTGTGAGGCTCCCCTACATAGCGTTTCACCTATACCCAGGTTCTCTGCGGTGTCGTGTAGTACCCCGCGTCCATCTCTGCTTCCGCTATGGCGGCACGGATTGCTTTCTGCGCGGAGAGCCACCTGCCGTAGGCACCACCGTACAAGTCCTTTTTCAGCTTCCGCAGCGCGGTCTTGTACGCCTTCTCTGCGCCGCTGGGGCCGTTGTAGTTGAGCCGAATGGCCAGCTCCTGAAAGGTCATGCCAGCCTCGTCCGGCTGACCGATGCCAAGGGAGCTTCGCACCAGATTTAGCTCTCTGGGCGTCAATACTTGCTCCATCCGCTGCATCAGCAGCGTCCGGCGCATCAGGCGGTCATAGGCCACGGCAGGATCGCCGCCGCAGCTGACGGAGAACACATCGTCACCTAACTGCCGTGCGCAGCACAGCGTCCGGTATTCTTTTATCAACGCCCCAGCTACCTTGGCAGATACATTCAGTTCTCCGCACACCACCTTGACCAACTCAGCATCAGAGGTATTCTGCGCCTCGGCGCGGAGGTGCGCCACGGTGCGGATCTGGCTGCCGCGGCTGGTTGGGACGGACAGCGGAAAGGCGTGCTGCGCGGCATAGTCGGACAGCGCCGCTTCTATCGCGGGCGTCGCATAGGTCAGCAGCTTTGTTCCGTAGGCGGAGTCAAAGCGCCCTGCCGCGTCCAGCAGTGCCAGCGCCGCCTCCTGCTTCAAATCCTCCGTCTCACACCACGGCGTGTACGCCCGCGCCAGGTCGGTGAGGTAACCCTCGTTCTGTGAGACGAGCCGCTCCGCGGCGTTTTTGTCTCCGGCTTGAATCCGCAAAGCAAGCTCTTCATTGCAGGGGCCGTCCCCGGCAACGGTGTACATATTTTTCGCCACGGGAACGCCCCCTTCCTCATTTCAGTCGCTTTTCTGCCTCCGCGTAAATGTGTTCCAATTCCATGTCCCGCGCATATCCGTCAGCGGCATAGTCGTTGTCCATCAGTGCCTTGTCCCGGTAGCTCCCCGCCAGATACAGTGCCTCCCGCCGCAGGTCATCGGAGACCTTCCCCCTCTGGTGATGCTTGCGGATCGTCCCGGTTCGTGTATTGAACAGACGGTAGACCGGGTGCTGTTTGTTCTGCTCCTTTTGGTGCATCATCGCGCCGTACTGCCGGCAGGTATAGCGATTGTCCTGCGGCGCGATGCCGTCGCAGTATTTGGGGATATGACCGTTGGTGGTCAGAAAATACTTCCCGCAGCCTTGGCATTGGCTGGGCGCGTGACCGTGGTGCAATCCGTTCATCAGGTCATAGGTGTAGAAATCGGTCAGGCGCGGAAAAATCACCCGTTCCACAAACACCATTTCTTTTTCGTTTTTAGGACTGCGGGCAAACACATAGGTGGAGGACAACTTCGGGTAGACCGTGAACGGCTCCATATCCAAGCTCTGCAGGCTCTGCATCTCATCCCAAAACTGCTCGCTGTTGAAGCAGTCATGCGCGGCCACGGCGAAATGTGTTTCGTTCCGTTTTTTCAGACGGCGCAGATAGTCCAGTTCAAAGAACCGCCCCGCTGCATAGAAGTGATACATGGCGATAGGGATGCGTATGATCCCGACGCAGAATCTCAGAAACTCTGTCTGGAACTCCGAATCGGGCGTCCGTATTTGCAGGAGGTTTCTCTCGTCAAACAGGATATTGATCCGGCGCATTTCCTTCTCGTAGTCATTATAACAAAAGGGCGGATACTTCCAAAGAAGCTCGGTCAGGTACAATATCCGTTCCCGCAGCTGCGGGAATACCGCCGCAGCTTCCTCATCGCTGCCCTGTACCACCACAGGAAACAGGAAGGTCGGTGCGCCGCCGGCCTGTATCAGCTCCGGCAGTTCTTCTTCAGGAATGTTCAGAATGGACATCGCCATGAATCCCGCCGGGAACTCTTTCTCCTGATAAAAGATCTTGTCATTCCAGACATCCATTGTAAACTGCGTGAAATCGTTGTTCTGCTGTATTCCCAGCGGCATAGCATCGCCCTCCTGTCCCATATCTGTTTTGCATCTGTCCCGCGATATTCTCATTCTATCAAAAAATACAGAATAATCAAGTGAAAGGGTTAGAGCCTCGACTGCAGCGAGGTCTCTGCCCTTATCCTTTTATCCGGAGGAAATGAAATTGAAAAAAGAAAACCGATTGCTGACCATCGACGGTGAAACGCTGATGAGTCAGCCGCTCACACCGTTGAATTTCGTGGTGGACACACTGCTCTCTCAAGGATTGCACATCCTCGCAGGATCTCCAAAGGTGGGAAAATCGTGGCTGGCGTTGTGGCTGGCCGTCACGGTGGCAAAGGGCGAATCCGTCTGGGGCATGGGCGTGAAGCAGGGCACCACGCTCTACCTCTGCTTGGAAGACTCCACCCTCCGCATCCAGAACCGCCTGTTCGAGATCACGGAGGACGCTCCCGCCAGCGTCTACTTCTCCACCAACAGCGACACCCTCGGTAAGGGCTTGGAGGAACAGCTCTGCGCGTTCCTCTCTGAGCATCCCGACACGGTGCTGGTTATCATCGATACGCTGCAAATGATCCGCAGCGCCGGTTATGACAACACCTACGCAAATGACTACCGTGACCTCTCCGTGCTGAAGCACATTGCGGACACTCATGGCATCGCCATTCTGCTGATCCACCATCTGCGGAAGGAGCTTGCCGACGATGTGTTCAGCCGCATCTCCGGCACAACGGCCATCAGCAGCGCGGTGGATTCCAGCTTCGCGCTGGTGGAGGACAAGCGCGGCAGCGGCAAGGCAAAGCTTTCCTGCATCGGGCGCGACATCGAGTACCGGGAGCTAACGCTGGAGCGCAGCGCGGAAAATGTGTGGGAGCTGGTGTCGGACAGCCGGATACAGCCGGAGCTGCTGGGCGGCCGGATCGTCATTCTTCTCTCTGAACTGATGCGTGACCGCGCGGAATTTATCGGCACTCCCACGGAGCTGTCCGCGCAGATCGACCCTGCGGGCAGCGAGGGCATCACGCCGAAGAAGGTGTCTCGCCTGATCCTGCAAAGCGTTGCCGCACTAAGCAAAATCGGTATTTCCGCCGTGGTGCACCGCAGCAACGGAAAGCGGCTCATTGAGCTGCGCCGTGCCGAAAGTGACGATGCACAGGGTACCCATGCTGTCGACCCTATCGACCCTGCCGATGTCTCAGGCAGCGAAGACGCCCCGTGTTTCGCCCTGTGAGCCGCTGTGTGCGCGGTTAGGGGCTGGGGGGGCGTGTGTACCCGCCAAAGCCCTTTGAAACGAACGTTGCGGCGGTTGTGGGCGATGTATGAAAAGCCCCGATGAATACCGCTCCGACGATGAGGAACTAAGCCTTTTGGGATGCGTGTTTCCCTCCCGGCCATGCTCCGTTTTGGAGGTTTTCGCCCCTTATTTGCCCGTTCGATAAAAGCACAAGATAAAAGGCCGCAGTCGCAAGCGCCCGCAGCCTGCCCACAAAGCCCCGCAGTGCGGGGCTTTTCAGGGAAAAGCAAACCGCCGTCGGTTTGGCGGTTTTGCAAAACAATCGCAGTCGGTCATCCGGAAAAGTCCCGTGTTTCAGGTCTTTGCGGCGATTTTGACCGACGTCACAGAAAGGAAAGAAGAAAAATGGATGATAACAAGAAAAGTACCACGATCTGGCTGCGCCCCAGCGTGATCAGCCGCATGGACGGCTGGCTGGAAGCAGACAACTGTCAAAGCCGCAGTGAATTTGTGGATAAGGCCCTGCGCTTCTACATGGGCTATCTCGGCACGGAGGACAACACGACCTACATCTCTCAGGCCATCCTCACCGCCATTCAGGGCACCATGGATCTTAACAACCACCGACTTCAGACGATCCTCTTCAAGTGCGCGGTGGAGCTGAATATGCTGTGCCACACCATCGCCGCCCACTTCCGTGCCGACCCTATCCACACGCGGGAGCTACGGGCATACGCCGTGGATGAGGTGAAGTGCACCAACGGTCAGGTGAGTTTTGAAAGCGCGGTGCATCAGCAGCGCAGGATCGAATATGAGGAGGATGATTTTGAATGAAACAGGACTGGGAAATCTATCGTGACACGGGCATCCTCGGCGCCTACCGGCCGGAGCAAGTCATCCTGCGCCGCTCCGAGGACGGCGGCGTGGAAACGCTGTTCCGCGACAGCGCAGCCAAATGGGAGGGCGATGACCTCACCCGTCAACGGGCGATGCTGGTCGGTGGAAAGTGCTTTCTTTTGACCTCTGTGTTCCCCGGCGGCGCATCGGCAACGCCTACGGACAAGCTCCTGCGGCTCATCGACACGAAGTTAGAGCGGGAGCATCATGGGCAGTAAAATTCCGGTAGACTTGCGAGAGCCGGTGCGGTATACTTCGTGTTTCCGTACCGGCCTGCCCCAACAAAAAGGAGGTAACTATGGCAGGTCAAGAAAATCAGCAATACACCGTACTCTACGGGCGGCTCAGTCAGGAGGACGAGCGGGCCGGAGAGTCCAACAGCATTCAGCACCAGCGCACCCTGCTGGAGAAATACGCAAAAGAAAAGGGCTTCGAGAACACCATCTTCCTTGCGGATGACGGCTACTCTGGTACGAACTTCGAGCGGCCCTCATGGAAAAAGATCGTGGAGATGATCGAAGCGGGACAGGTGGCGAACCTCATCGTAAAGGACGCCTCCCGCTTGGGGCGTGAATACCTTCAGGTGGGCTACTACATGGAGATATATTTTCCCCAGAAGAATGTCCGCTTCATCGCTGTCAACGATGGCGTGGATTCCACAGTGGAGAGCAGCAATGACTTCAACCCCATCCGCAACTGGGCCAACGAGCTTCACGCCAAGGATACCAGCCGCAAGGTCCGCGCGGTCATGAAAATGAAAGCGGAGCAGGGAGAGCGGCTGGGCGGCAGACCGCCCTACGGCTACCGGAAAAGTGATGGTGACGCCAACACGCTGGTTCCGGACGAGGACACCGCGCCTGTGGTGAAGCGCATCTTCTCCCTCTGCGCCGCTGGAAACGGCCCCAAGCGGATCGCCACCATCCTCACCAAGGAGCAGGTGGTGAACCCGTCCAACGCCTACTACCGCAAGACCGGGAAAAGCCATCGAGGACTGGACACCACCAGACCATGCCTGTGGTCTTCCAACAGCGTCACCAGCATTCTGAATAATGAGGTCTACCTCGGACACTTGGTTGGGCTTCGCACCACTACGATCTCCTACAAAAACAAGCAGCGTGTGGAGCGCCCTGAAAGTGAGCGGTTCGTGGTGAAGAACACCCACGAAGCTCTTGTCACACAGGAGCAGTGGGACATCGTGCAGGAGGTGCGTCAGCACAAAAAGCGTGTCCCCAAGCACATGGACGAGCCGAACATCTTCTCTGGACTGGTGTTCTGCGCGGATTGCGGCAAGCCGCTGGTACTGCACAGGGCCAGCACGATGAAAAAGGCGGAGTACAACTTCAAGTGCTACACCTACGGCAAAAAGGGCAAGACCGTTTGCACGCCGCATCACATCCGGGAGTTTGAACTGAAAGCCGTTGTGCTGGAGGACTTACGCCGGGTGACGCACTTCGCGCGGATGAAGGAAAAGCAGTTCGCCGCCTACATCAGCAGCAAGAATACGCTGGAGCTGCGGCGTGAGATGAACACGATCCAAAAAGATCTGGATACCATGCGGCGGCGCAGAGAGGAACTGTCCAAGCTGTTCAAGCGGCTCTATGAGGACAATGTGCTGGGGCGTGTGACCGATGAGCAGTACCGGATGCTGGCGGGCGATTACACCGGCGAGCAGAAAGCGTTGGAGGAACAGATCCCCGAAAAGGAGGCCCGGCTGGAAAAGCTGAAAGCCGCCTCCGCCAACGTGAACACGTTCGTTGAGAAGGCAAAGCAGTACACCGCCATCGACGAACTGACGCCGGAGTTGCTGCGGCTGTTCATCCAGCGGATCGAGGTGGGAGAGCGGACGGAGAAATACTCCCGCAGCTCCCACCAGAGCATCCGCATCGTGTACCGCGACATCGGCACGGTGGACAGCGCGATGGAGCAGGGCGAGGCGCAGCCGCGCATTGCGCCGCCCTTGAGTGAGGTATTCCAGCTTCCCGCATAATAAAAACAGAGAAAAAGCGCAAGAAAGCGGACAGCAAACGCTGTCCGCCCCCTTGCAAGACATGGTGTCAACTTGTGTCCTTATGAACATTACCCGAACGATTTCAGAGGGTTTTTGGTCCGAGTAGTGCGGCTCGAACGCACGGTCTCCTGGTCCCAAACCAGGCGCGATACCAACTTCGCTATACCCGGATATTCAATTTCTGCCATTATATCACGGCGAGGGAGAAAATCAAAGATTTTTCTGTCTGTGGTCATTTATGTGGTCAAACCCACTTTTGTGCCGCTTTCGGCAATCGTGGAAAATCCCGCAAACGCAGGCGTCAAAAGGCTTTGCGGCGTTTCGCCTTGCCCTGTCCCGGATACCGCCACGGCACTCCCAAAGCAAGCGCGCTACCAACTGCGCTAATCCCGGATTTGGTTATTGAGTTTTGCGCCAGATGTGGTCAAACATGTGGTCAGGCGGTTTTTTGACCACCTCGGCTTGCGGGGGAAGTGCCTGTATCGCAGGCGTATCAAGGGATTGCGGTCATGGTGTTTTCCGGCTTGAAGGGGAGCGACCCGCTCCCAACCCAGGCGCGATACCAACTTCGCTATACCCAGATACTATTGATACTTGAATAGGGCTTCGATTCGAAGCCCTATTATTATACCGCTTGCTCTGCACGGTTGCAAGGGTTATTTGCGGTGCGCGGAGCGTTTTTTGGCATCCTTGGGGCGCGTACCCTTCATCGCCTCGTGTTCCTGACGGAGCTCGTCGTGCAGCTGGAGCGAACTCCACGCGGCATTGTCCTCGGTGACGACGGCCTTGAGCGCGACGACCACGCGGCTGCGGCGAAGAGACGAGAGCAGCGCGTCGAGCTGCGGACCGGAAAGACCGCAGAGCACGAGCATCTCGTCGGAAAAGCCGCCCTCGACGGGTTCCTCGACAGGGGAGAAGCCCTCAAGATCGCAGAGATAGCCGATCGGCTGCGAAAGCTCCTCCGGCGCGACGACGCGCCCGCTCACACCGAGCTTGAAGAGCGCGAAGCGGACCTTTTGCAGCCGTGCGGCGTCCTTAAAATTGTAAAGCAGTGCACATGCCATGGACAAACCCTCCTCAGCGGTGCTGCGCGGCCTTCTGTGCCATGATATCGGGGTCGATGCAGAAATAGGTGAACTCGCCCGTGGCGAGGAGCTTGCCGCCCTCACCTAAAATGTCCACGTTGACAAGGCAGGTCGTTCTGCCGCGGTGGCGGACTTTGGCGTCTGCGCGCACGACGCCCTCCGACTGGTTGCGGAGAAAATGCATCGAGCTGCCCTGCGTCACGTAGGATCGACCATCCGTGTGGGCGGCGTAGCCCGTGGCGTTGTCGGCCATCGTGTAGATCGCGCCGCCGTGCACGATACCGTAGGGATTCTTGCTCTCGGGGCGGATCTCGAGCTTGAAGATCGCGTGGTCGGGCTCGACAAATTCCGCTTCAATGTGATTATAGGTGGCAAAAAGATTCTTCTTGTTCAATTCCGCCGCCTGCTGGGCGGCTGTGAGCTGTTCCATGAAAGTGCTCCTTTGACATTGTTACTGTCGTATCCTACCACAGTGCGGCGATAAAAGCAACAATGCGGTGAAAACATCGAATCAGTAAAAATCGACAGAAGAATACGAATTTTGTATAACATTATCATTTTGAGTGCAAAAAATGAAAAAACTTGTATCGCTTGTCCACTTCCATTTTGCTTGAAAGCCTGCTATACTACCTTTACCATAGAAAAATATGCGTTTGAAGGGAAATTCCCTATGGTATATGAGAGTAGTGCGTCCTCCCGCTGCGCCGCGGGGCCGAAGATCGCCGCCATCGGCGGCGGCACGGGCCTGTCGACGATGCTGCGGGGATTGAAAAAATATACAGACCGCTTAACGGCTATTGTCACGGTGGCGGACGACGGCGGCGGGAGCGGCGTGCTGCGCCGTGAAATGGGTATTCTGCCGCCGGGCGACGTGCGGCAATGTATGCAGGCGCTCGCGAACACCGAGCCTGTGATGGAGCAGCTTCTCGGCTATCGCTTTCCCGAGGGACAGCTCAAGGGGCAGTCGTTCGGAAACCTGCTGCTTGCGGCGCTCAACGGCATGGCGGGGAGCTTTGAAGAGGCCGTCGCCATGATGGGACAGGTATTGGCGATCTCGGGCCGCGTGCTGCCGGTGACGAACGCGGACGTACAGCTCGAGGCCGTGTTTGAAAACGGCGCGCGCGTCGTGGGCGAATCGCACATCTTCAACGCGAAAAAGCAGCAGGACTGCCGCATCCACCACGTTTCGCTCGTGCCGGAGCGCCCAAAGGCGCTGCCCGATGCGCTCCATGCCATTTCAGAGGCCGACCTCATTCTGCTCGGCCCCGGCAGCCTTTATACGAGCGTGATCCCGAACCTGCTCGTCGACGGCGTGGCCGACACGATCCGCGCGTCGCACGCGCAGAAGTTTTACATCTGCAACATCATGACGCAGGACGGCGAGACCGAGGGCTACACCGCCGCCGACCATCTGGAAGCCTTACAGCGTCACGGGCGGGAGGGGATCGTGGACCTCTGCCTTGCCAATAACGCGCCCATCCCGCATGAGCTCGCCGCGCGATACAGTGAAGAGGACGCGGAGCTGCTGCGCATCGACCGCGAGCGCATTGTGGCGCTGGGAATCGCGCTGGCGGAATACCCGCTGCTCTCGGCGCAGGGAGGCTACGCCCGCCATGACCCTGAGCTTCTGGCGCGGGCGGTCATGGAGCTGTATCGCGAGCGCACGGTGCGCATCTACCGCGGCACCCAGCAGTACATTACGGAAGAACAGGAGAGGAGATAATGCTCAACAGTAAGGAATTTGTCAGGGAATTGCAGCTGCGCCATGAGAGCGCATGGATGAACCCGAATCTCGGGAGCGCGGACGCCGCACTCGCTGCGCTGCCGCTCACGCGCGCGGACGTCGACGATGCCGAGGCGCGGCTGGAGCGCTTCGCTCCGTTCATCAAGAAGGTATTTCCCGAGACCGCGGCTGATCGCGTCCTCATCGAATCGCCGCTGACGGAGATCGAGCATATGCGCGCATGGCTCAACGAAAATGAAGGTGCGCAGCTCGCAGGTAAGCTCTTTTTAAAGCGCGACAGCGACCTGCCCGTCGCGGGCAGCGTCAAGGCGCGCGGCGGATGCTACGCGGTGCTCAAGCACACGGAGGACTTAGCACTTGCGAACCGGTTGGTCGAAACGCGCGACGACTACAGCGTGTTTGCCACGCGCGCGTTCCGCGACTTTTTCTCGCAGTATGAGCTGCACGTCGGTTCGACGGGCAATCTGGGGCTGAGCATCGGCATCATGGGCGCGGCGCTCGGCTACAGGGTCACGGTCCACATGAGCGCGGACGCGCGGCAGTGGAAAAAGGACCTGCTGCTCGCAAAGGGCGTAACGGTGCTCGAATACGGCGCGGACTACTCCTACGCCGTGCAGAAGGGCCGCGAGCGCGCGGCGGAGGACCCGAGAAGCTATTTTATCGACGATGAAAACTCTGTCGACCTCTTCCTCGGCTACGCTGTGGCTGCGCGGCGGCTCAAGGCGCAGCTCGCCGAGCAGAACATCGCGGTCGATGACGAGCACCCGCTGCTCGTTTACATTCCCTGCGGCGTCGGCGGCGCGCCGGGCGGTATCTGCTTTGGCTTGAAGCAGGAGTTCGGCGACGCGGCACACGTCTACTTCGCTGAGCCGGTGGAAGCGCCGTGCATGCTGCTCGGCCTCGCCAGTGGCTTGCAGAATGAGATCTGCGTGCAGGATATCGGCCTGACGGGCCGCACCGCGGCGGACGGACTCGCCGTCAGCCGCCCCTCGGGCTTCGTGGGGGAGACGGTCAAGGCGATCGTTAGCGGCGGCTTCACGGTGTCGGACGAGCATCTGTTCACAGACCTTCACGCCCTGCACGAGACGGAGGAACTTTTTGTCGAGCCGTCTGCCTGCGCGGGCTTTGCCGGTGCGGTGGAGCTGTCCAAGATGACGGATTATCTCGAAAGCAGCGGCCTTGGCGCGCACTGGGAGAATGCCGCGCACATCGTTTGGGCGACGGGCGGCGCGCTCGTGCCGGAAGGCGAACGCGAGAAGTACCTCGCAAACTGAAAAGAGATAAAAAGAAGGACTTCACGCAATGCGTGAAGTCCTTCTTTTTTGCGCCGCGGCGGGGAGGGGAACCCCGTTACGCGGGCGTCATCGTCAGGGTATAGTTCGCCGTGCGGATCACGATCTGCGTTACGGCGCTCTTGGCCGTGTCGACGCTGAGCTCGGCGGTGTAGCCGGTGAAGCTGTCCTCCGCATAGGAGACATGCAGCGTCCAGGTTTCCGCACTGTCCACAGCGGCGGTGCGCTTGAAATCCGTGATGTGCTTGCTGCGCGCACCTGTGAACTGGCAGTCAAGGAAGCATTTGCCGATGTAGCTATTCTCCGCCCATACAGCCACCTCGGCATAAATCGGATAGCCAACATCACCTAGTTCCGGGCTGTTGCCAGAGATGCCAATCTGTTCATCGCTTGCAAAACCGCCCTTGACAGCATAGTAATTTGCAAAATAACTGACACCGTTATCAAAGAACGGGAACGGCTCGGCAGTAAATTTCACGGTGGTGACATCCGGTGTGCTGCTGACGTCGAGCGCGGCGTCAAAGCTCGTTTTCTTGCCGCCGCCTTCAAGCATGCCGCGGTATTTGCCGCCCGTGGCGTATTTGTTGTTGAGGATCGTGAGTGCCTTGTCGAGCGCGGCGTTGCCGGTGTCGGGATCGGTCGGCAGGCGGGCGGGAGCGGTGGTCGTGTCAATACGCAGACCGTTTTCAGCGTCCCACTGATAGCTCCAGCCGAAAGAGTCGACCGCATAAGCCCATGTGAGCGGGAAATAGGTGATTCCGTTGTAATTGAAAATGGGATACTTTTCTTCCTTGTTATTGATCTGTGCGCCATTGACGCTGATCTTGTAGCTTGCCGGTGTGACGGCGACACTGCCGCTCTGCGCCTTGCCGGTCTCAGCGACGTAAGCGCTCTGCGCGCCGCCGGCGGTGATGTTGAGCGACTTGGCGGCATTGTTCCAGTCGGTCTCCACGCCCATGAAACGGCTTAATTGATACGTCATGGGAAAGTAAGTGATGTTGCTATAGGTCAGCAGGGGGTACTTGGCGTTCTTGTTGTCGATGACCTGACCGTTGAGCGTCACCTTGCCGGTGACGACGTCGGCGCGCATCGCGGCCTCGGCCTGCGGCAGCAGACTGAACGCGAGCGCGATGCAGCAGGCGATGGCGAGCAGGACGCGCAGAAAAGTCTTGTTGATGGTAGACATAACATACTCCTTTCCGTTTTGTGATGGTTGACGTTTACTCGTACAGCTTGGCGCTGCGGTTGAGGTACACGAGCTCTATGATCTCGACCACGCCCAGAGCGATGGCAATGGCGAGAATGAACAGGAGCAGGACGATCAGGCTGCCGTTGTAGAAGTAGAAGAAGGAAGCAGATGACAGACCCAAAAGCAGGAGCAGGGTAAGGAATGCACCGAAGCAGCCGATGATCACGACCTGCCAGGTGCAGAGCTTGCGCCATTTGGCGGCCATCTCGTCATCCGCGCCGTCGAATGCTTCGGCGCAGGCGGTGAGCTGGTGATACGCCGAGAGCGCGGAAAGAACAAGCAGCAGTCCCAGCAGAATCACCAAAAAGACGAGCAGGCCGGTGGAATTGGATTCGTCGATCCGCTCCTGCAAGCTGGAAAGACCGACAAGCGCGGCAAAGGGAAACAGAACCAGCGGAAAAAGGTTGAGGTACACGACGCTGCGGAAGCGCGGCACGGCTGCGCTCAGCTTCCAGAGTACGATGAGCGTGAGAATGCTGACTGCAAGCGACACCACACTCAGTACAACGCCGAGCGACGGGATCTTGTCGCCGAGCTTAAAGGTGTTGTTCAAAAGATTGATGACGATATTGGCGATGCCGAGGCGGAAGAGGTTCTGGAACCCCTTGTGCAGCAGCGGCGCGTTTGGCCTCTCGCGCAGGGGGATGACCGGCGGCGCGGGCGGGGGAGTAACAGCGCTTTCTGCGGGGACGGGAACGGCAATGGGGGAGGCTTCGGGGACGGGGGCAGGGCTTGGTGTCGAATTATTTTCCATCATGGCGGTTCTCCTTTCTTGTTCTCTCGCTTTTTATTTCTCTCTCAATTTGAAATACGGTCACGCTCACTGGAAGCGGTATCCCTGCGCGGTAAGGGAGGCAAGGTAGTTCATAAAGTTTTCGTACTGCTCAAAGTGCAGCAGATCGCTTGCCTCGACCTCATGGAACGAGGCGATTTTAGTGGAGGTATCCACCCACACAAGATAGTCGTTCACGGTTTCGCCTCCTCGTCGGGGAGCTTTTCCCCCTCTATGTCATCAAAGGTGAGAATATTCTCGTCTTCATCGCCGTCGGAAAGATCGACGGTCTTCTCCGTGACCGCCACGCTCTCGGCCAGAGCGCGCAGGACGGCTTCATCGCCGCTGGCGTCGAGCGAGAAGTGGAGATTGCTCTCCTCGTCGATCCATTCAAGAGTGCTCCACAGCGACTCATCGCTCGCAAGGAAAAACTTGCCCTTGCAGCCGTTGACGGTGATCTCGGAGATTTGGGTGTCCTCGCCCATGTCGTAATAGCTGAACGAATCGTCCTGCATGTAGATATAGCTGAAAAGGATGAGGTCGTCGCCGCTCCGATAGCAGAGCTGACGGAAGCCGGAGTCCTCGTAGCTCATATCTTCGTCCAGCGTGTAGCCATCCGGCAGGGCGGTGATCGCGTAGAACGGCAGCTCGCCGGTGGGGGCGTCGCCCGCGTATTCATAGGAGACCTGCGAGCCCGTCCACGTTTCCACCCAGTGGATCATAGCGGCCCGCGCGGCGGGACTGGCGGCGGCAAAGCCGTTGAGCGCGAGCAGAGCGACCAGAGCGACCATGGCCGCGCGCTTGGCGAGCTTGCTCCAGAAGCTCCGCTGTGCGGGGCGCTTGTAGGTCAGGGCCTCTTCGACGTATTTCGCGCCGATCTCGTTCATGGCGTCGGAAAAAAGCTCGGGCGTCATACCAGCACCTCCCGTTCGGTCAGATAGGTCTTGAGCTGCTTGCGCATACGCGTCAGGCGCAGGCGGGCGTTGCCCTCGGTGATGCCGAGGAGCTTGCCAATCTCGGCAAAGCTGTCGGCGTACCAGTAGCGGCGCATGAAGAGCACACGGTTCTCCTTGCTCTGCGTGTCAAGAAAGCGCTCGATCGCGGCGGCGAGCTCTCTGGCCGCATAGTGCTCCTCCATCGCCTGCTGGGGCGAAGCGAGGAACGTTTCAAGCTCCTCCATGCACATATCGTAATGGCTGTTTCGTTTCATTGCCGTGTTGGCACGATAGCGCGTGATCGAACAGCGGCGGACGAGCGTGCCGACAAACGCCGGAAGCGATTCCGGACGCTGCGGCGGGATCGCGTTCCAGGTGCTCAAATAGGCATCGTTCACGCACTCCTCCGCATCCTGCGCGCTTGCAAGGATGTTGTCCGCGAGCTTGTGGCAGAGCTTGCCGTATTTCATGTCCAGCTCGCTGATGGCATCCTCCGAGCGCGCAAAGAACAGCTCGATGATCTGCGCGTCTTCCATCGTGCAGCGCCTCCTTTCCTCGTGAAAAAGTGTTTCTACTTGAATAGACGCAATTTCCGACAAAATGCTTCACGAAACCGTAAAATTTTTTTATTTTTCCTTTTTGACGGAAAAACCGGATGATTTGTTCCTGCGCGGCGGGAGAAAAAGGGAAGATATCGACAAAATTATATTATAAATATAAGAAAATGGCCCCGCACCTTTTCGGTACGGGGCCATTGATCCTGCATTCAAAGGTGCAGCCTTGCGTGCTCGCAGATCGCGTCGTATGTCTGCTGGCTGATGTCGTGCTCGATCTTGCACGCATCCTCCTCAGCGGTCTTTTCGTCCACGCCGAGGGCGATGAGAAATTTTGTGAGCGTGTGGTGGCGGTCGAGCATTTTCGCTGCGATCGCCATGCCGCGGTCTGTCAGCGTGATGAGGCCGTCGCGGTCCATCTCGATATATCCGTTTTCGCGCAGGCGCTTGGTCGCATAGGTGACGCTGGGCTTCGTCACGCCCAGATGGTCGGCCACGTCGATCGAACGGATATAGCCGTGCTGTTCTTTCATCATCAGCATGGATTCGAGATAATCTTCAGATGCCTTTTGGATTTTCATGTGCAGTTTCACCAACTTCGCAATAAAGTACGATAATAGGTTAACATGCTCTAACAAAAAATGCAAGCATTAAAAAAATGTTCACAAAACCTCTTGACAAAATAGGTTAGAGAGATTAAACTAACGGGCGAAAGTTAAACGACACTAACTTTGAGATGGCGAATTGCGGATCGCCGCGATGAGAAAAGTGCCAGACCAACAGCATGCGGAGGGATAAATAATGATGCCGCTTACACTGGCGAATGCCGGAGAAGAAAATACCATCCTCAAAGTCGGCGGGAGCGCTGAAGTCAAAAAGCATCTCGAAGATCTCGGCTTTGTGGCCGGGGGCACGGTGAGCATCGTGTCGTCGCTCGGCGGGAACGTGATCGTCAAGGTCAAGGAAGCCCGCGTTGCCATTAGTGAAGAAATGGCAAGAAAAATCATGGTTTGAGCAATTTTTCAAATAAAAGGAGAGAGATTATGAAAACACTGCGTGAAGTCAAGATCGGCGAGACCGTCAAAGTCGTCAAGCTCCATGGCGAGGGCCCCGTCAAGCGCCGTATCATGGATATGGGCATCACCAAGGGCACTGAGGTGTTCGTGCGCAAGGTAGCTCCCCTGGGCGACCCGATGGAGGTCACCGTGCGCGGCTACGAGCTGTCGCTGCGTAAGGCGGACACCGAAATGATCGAAGTTGAATAATTTATTTCTACATAAGTTAAGGAAACTTAACGAGAAGGAGCAGTAAGAAACATGGAAAAGCAGATCAAAATTGCCCTCGCGGGCAACCCCAACTGCGGTAAGACGACGCTGTTTAATGCGCTGACCGGTTCGAACCAGTTCGTCGGTAACTGGCCCGGCGTCACCGTGGAAAAGAAGGAAGGTAAGCTCAAGAAGCATGATGACGTGGTCATCATGGACCTTCCCGGTATTTACTCCCTGTCCCCCTACACGCTGGAGGAAGTCGTCGCCCGTAACTACCTCATCACCGAGCGTCCCGACGCGATCCTGAACATCATCGACGGCACGAACCTCGAGCGTAACCTGTATCTCACCACCCAGCTCACTGAGCTCGGCATCCCCGTGGTCATCGCCATCAACATGATGGATATCGTCCGCAAGAACGGTGATGAGATCAACGTCAAGGAGCTCTCCCGTGAGCTTGGCTGCGAGATCATCGAGATCTCCGCACTCAAGGGCGACGGCGTCATGGACGCTGCCGAGGCTGCCATCCGCGCCGCCAAGGGCACCAAGACCGTCCCGATGCACACCTTCTCCGGCCCTGTCGAGCACGCCATCGCCCACATCGAAGAGGCGGCCGTGCACTCCATGCCGGAAGAGCAGCAGCGCTGGTACGCGATCAAGATCTTTGAGCGCGACGACAAGGTGCTCGAAAAGCTCAGCATCCCCACCGAGACGATGAACCACATCGAAGAGGACATCAAGGCGGCGGAGACCGAGCTCGACGACGACGCCGAGAGCATCATCACCAACGAGCGCTACATCTACATCGCACAGCTCATCAAGGGCTGCTACAAGAAAAAGAGCACGGAAAAGCTCTCCACCTCCGATAAGATCGATAAGGTCGTCACCAACCGCTGGCTGGGCCTGCCCATCTTCGCGGTCGTGATGTTCCTTGTGTACTGGGTCGCTATGGTCGGCGTGGGCGCGCCCGCGACCGACTGGGCAAACGATGGCCTGTTCGGCGATGGCTGGCATCTGCTGGGCATCGGCTCCGCCGCCTATGGCGAAGCGAGTGACGATTACACCGCCGCGACCGAAGCGGCTGACGCGTTCGTCGGCCTCGACATGGAAGACGAGAGCTTCGACGCCGACGCGGCGCTCGAAGAGCTCAAGGCCTTCCAGCCCACCGAAGACACTGCCACTGTTGATGTTGAGGATGAAGAGACCCTCGCCATCAATGAGATGACCGCCTACTACGACGCGCTGCCCGAGGGCGCGGACAAGATGGACGATGTTGTCCAGATGACCTATGTGGACGCTGTCAGCTACTTCGAAGAGAACGGCTTTGACGAGCCCGACCCGGCTGACTACGGCGTTTGGGTCCCGGGTGTCCCCGTTCTGATCGGCGATGCGCTTGACGCTGCCGGCACGGCTGACTGGCTCAACGGCCTGATCCTCGACGGTATCGTTGCCGGTGTCGGTGCGGTGCTCGGCTTCGTGCCCCAGATGCTCGTGCTGTTCCTGATGCTCGCCTTCCTCGAGGCCTGCGGCTACATGGCCCGTATCGCCTTCGTGCTCGACCGTATCTTCCGCAAGTTCGGCCTGTCCGGCAAGTCCTTCATCCCGATGCTCATCGGCACCGGCTGCGGCATCCCGGGCGTCATGGCCTCCCGTACCATCGAAAACGAGCGTGACCGCCGTATGACGATCATGACCACCACGTTCATCCCCTGCGGTGCGAAAGTGCCCTTCATCGCCATGGTCGCCGGCGCGATCTTCGGTGGTGCCGCATGGGTCGCTACCTCCGCCTACTTCGTCGGTATGGCTGCCATCATCATCTCCGGCATTATGCTGAAAAAAACGAAGATGTTCTCCGGCGATCCCGCCCCCTTCGTTATGGAGCTGCCCGCCTACCACTGGCCGACCGTCGGCAACGTGCTGCGCAGCATGTGGGAGCGCGGCTGGTCTTTCATCAAGAAGGCCGGTACCATCATCCTGCTTTCCACTATCTTCGTGTGGTTCACCACCTACTTCGGCTGGGTCGACGGCACGTTCCAGATGCTCACCGAGGACCAGATCGACTCCTCTATCCTTGCCAAGATCGGCAACCTGATCGCCTGGATCTTCATCCCGCTCGGCTGGGGCAACTGGCAGGCGACTGTCGCCTCCATCACCGGCCTTGTCGCCAAGGAGAACATCGTCGGCACCATGGGCATCCTGTATCCCGCCGGCTGGGCTGAGATCGGCGCGGCCTTCACGCAGATCAGCGGCTATTCTTTCCTGGTGTTCAACCTGCTGTGCGCTCCGTGCTTCGCGGCCATCGGCGCGATCAAGCGTGAGATGAACAACGCGAAGTGGACGTGGTTCGCCATCGGCTATCAGTGCGGCTTTGCTTACCTCATTGCCCTGATGATCAACCAGTTCGGCAACGCTTTCACCGGCAGCCTGAACGTCATCGGACTGATCGCGGCCATCGTTGTCCTCGCCGGTATGATCTACATGCTCTTCAAGCCCTATAAGGAAGCTACCAAGCTGAGCGACAAGCACTGATCCCTTAACACCGATACCCTGCGAAAGGAGTGATTTCCATGTTGAACTGGGTTACCGCAAACCTGTCGACGATCATCGTCTCTGCTATCCTGCTTGCCATAATCATTGCTATCTCCACCTATCTTATCCGGCAGAGAAAGAGGGGAAGAAACTCCTGTGGCTGTAACTGTGCACACTGCGCTATGCACGGCACTTGTCACAGTAAGCAGCATTAAATAGCACAGGAGACGCGGGACTTATCCACCCGCGTCTCCTGCGCCGTATGAAAGGAAATGATCTTAACATGTACGAAACCAAAGTGAAGATCGACGGCATGATGTGCGGCATGTGCGAATCGCACATCAACGACGCCATCCGCAACGCGTTCTCCGTGAAGAAAGTCTCCGCCTCCCACTCCAAGGGCGAAGCGGACATCATCAGCGAAGAGCCCATCGACGAGGCGAAGCTGCGCGAGACCATCACCAAGACCGGCTATGACTTCGTCTCCATGACGAGCAAGCCGTATGAAAAGCACGGCCTGTTCGGCTTTCTGAAGAAGTAAAAGACAAAATGAAAGGCACGGCTTTAACCGTGCCTTTTTTGACTTAGTTCTGCGCTTCGGCGCGCTTCCTGCGGTGCGGGCTTTTCAAAAAGTCGACGAGCTTTTGCTCCATGCGGGAGAGCTGTTGCGATTTGAGCGTGATGAGATAGATCGTGCGCTTGAGCGCGCTTTTGTCCATCTCGAAGGCGAGCAGCGTGCCGTTTTGGACCTCCTGCTCCACGGCGAGCGCCGAGAGCACGGCAACGCCCACGCCGCCGGAGACCATCTGCTTGATGGCCTCGGGATCGTCCACACGCGCCACGACATGCAGCATATCGTGGGAGAGGCCGAGCGTGCGCAGATAGTTTTGCAGGCTCGTGTCCGTGCCGGAGCCCTCTTCGCGCGAGACGAACGGCTCTTTGAGCAGCAGCTCGCGGCCGTAGACGCCGCGCTCTCTGAGCATGCGGTAGTGCTCGTTGTTCAGCGCGGCGAGCACGAGCCTGTCGTCGTAGAGGGGGAAGTAGTCCACATTTTCCGGCTCACTGACCGCGCCGACAAAGCCGACGGCGATCTGGCCGGATTTAAGCATCCGGTGCACCTGCTCGCTGTCGCCGCGACGCAGGGAATAACGGAACTCCGGCTCGCGCTTCAAAAACGCGGCGAGGTAGCCCGGCACCAGATATTGCCCCGGCACGGTGGACGCGCCGAGCGCGACCACGGGGGCGCTGTCCGCGTCGGAGAACAGCGTGCGCAGCGCGGCGCAGTCATTCAGAATGCGCCTTGCGATGGGGTAGACCTGTTCGCCCTCCTTCGTCAAGCGAACATGGCGGCGGTTGGAGCGCACGAAGAGCTCCTTGCCGAGCGCCTGCTCTAAAAGAGAAATGTGCGCGCTCACGGTGGACTGGTTGAAGAACAGCTCCTCCGCCGCACGGGTGAAGCCGCCGTATTCCACAACGGCGACAAAAATTTCAAGCTGCTTGAGGCTGATATCGTTCATAAGACGGGTTTCCTCCGGAATGTCGTTCTACTTTGAAAAGAATAATATGAGAGGACGAAAAAAGCAAGGCGTTTCATCGCTTTTTTCAATGATAAACTGCATTTTATGAAATACAGGCGATGAATCGCGCGCTCTTGCAATTTGCGGGGGAGTTTGGTATCATGGCAGGCAGAACAAAAGAAAAACGGCGGTGATGATAAGATGAAAACAGCGCTTGTGACGGACGGAAAATACCGCTCGTCCATCGCGGCGGTGCGTGCGCTGCACCGCGCGGGCTACCGCGTGGTCGTGACGCAGACAAGGGCGGACGTCAAGAGCGCACCCGCAGTGTCGGTGTCAAAATCCTGTGATGATTTCCGCTGGATCGACGGCGCGTGCGCGGATGCGGATTACGCCGAAAAGCTGCTGAGCGTACTCAAAGAGTATGAGCATCCGGTGCTTTTCTGCGTCGGCGCGGTGACGCTTAACACCGTCGCCGCTCGTCGGGAGGAATTCGCCGCGCTGGCGAACTTCCTCATCGCGCCGAAGGAAACGCTCGACGCGCTCAACGACAAGGAGAGCGTGCATCAGCGCGCGCTGGAGCTTGGCATTCCTGTGCCGCGCGAGTACGACGGCACGCCGGAGAGCTATCCCGTCGTCGTCAAGCCGCACTGCGGGGAGAAGTTCGGCCTCAAGGCTGCCGACCGCTACGCCGTGGCGAACAACGAGGCGGAATTCGACGCCATCATGGAAAAGATGCAGCGCTACGACCCGAGCCCCATCGTGCAGCAGAAGATCACGGGCGCGGGCGCGGGCGTGAGCCTGCTGCTCGGCCGCGAAAGCGAGCTGCTCGGCGCGCTGTGCCACCGCCGCGTGCGTGAGTATCCCATCACGGGCGGGCCGTCGACCTGCTGCGAGAGCTTTTATGATGAAAAAATGATCGACGAGGCGTACAAACTTCTCAAGTCGTTTCACTTTACAGGCCTTGCGATGGTTGAATTTAAGGGCGACTGCATTTTAGAGGTCAATCCCCGCGTGTGGGGCAGTTTCCCGATGACGGAGGCGGCGCAAAGTCCCATCGTCGCGCACTACGCGCAGGCCGCGCAGGGCGAGCAAGTCACCTACATGGCGAAGGACTACCGGACGGGTGTAAAAATGCGCTTTTTCCTCAACGACACGGTCGCTGCACTGAGCTATCTGAAGACGGGCCGCGTCAAGGAGGGCCTGCGCGGTCTCGGCGATTTCTTCACGGCGAAAGAGGCCTTGAGCGCCAAGGGCGATGGCAAGGTCATGCGCGCATACCTTAAAAAGAGCCTGTTTGAGCGCTGAGAAAGGGGAGAGGATCATGGAGCTGCGGCTCGATCTGCACATTCATTCCGAGCGGTCGTTCGACGGTTGCATGAGCCTGAGCGAGATCGTTGCGCTTGCGCGCGAGCGCGGGCTGAACGGTGTCGCCATCTGCGACCACGACCGCGTGCTGGACGAGGTTCCGGAATTCGACGATTTTCTCGTCATCCCCGCGACCGAGGTTTCGACCGAGCGCGGGCATCTGCTGGGTCTCTTTGTGAGAGAACCCATCGAAACGAGGAAGTTTTCCGAGTCGGTCACGGCCATTCACGCACAGGGCGGGCTGGCGGTCATCGCGCATCCCTTTGAGCACAGCACAGACGCGAACCGGCTCGACGATGTGATGAGCCGGCTTGACGGCGTCGAGATCTGGAACAGCCGTGCCGACCGCAAGAACAAAAGCGCCAACGCCATGGCGCGCGAGCTGGCGCAAAAATGGAAAAAGCCTGTCACTGCGGGCAGCGACGCGCATGTGCCAGAAGAGGTCGGCGGCGGCGTGACGGTGCTGGAAGCGGACGAGCTGTCGCTTTCCGCCGTCAAGGCAGCGCTCCTGCGGGGCGCGAAGCAGGTCGAAGGCCGCCGTGGCCGCGCAATGTGCGTAGCGAGAAGCCAGAAGACCAAAAGAGAGAAGACAAACGCAGGCGTAAAAAGACGAGTAAATGGAATGCTCTTTACAGTAAAATGCGCCTTGCAGGACTTTACCACCAGGGAGGATGGATGGCATGTCATGGATCGTTAAACTCGGCAAAAAGGGAAAGAAGATCGTCAAGAAGATCATCACGCCCGCGGAAAAGCACTACGTCGGCTACACGCGCCGCATCGAGCGCGTGAAGACGGGCGAGCGCATCTGCGCGATGACGTTCGACGATGGCCCGATGGGCCTTCCTGCATCGCCCGACCGATTTGAGGGCAAAACGCTGACGGATGTGCTGCTCGACACGCTTGCGCAGTACGGCGCAAAGGGCAGCTTCGACGTCATCGGCGACACGAGCGAGAACTACCCCGACGAGGCGGGCAAGCTCGGCAGCGCGGCGTGGGGCGGCGTCAAATTCGACCACTACCCCGATATCCACTGCGACGACAAGGGCGGAGCCGTGCACAACGACCGCCTGATCCGCCGCATGCTCGACGAGGGCCATCAGATCACAAACCACGGCTACCGCCACATCATCTTCGGCAAAAAGCCGTTTGTCTACGGCGCGCGCGAGTACCTGCCTGGCTTTGACGCCGCGGTCGCGGACCTGACGCGCCTCGACACGCTGATGCGTGAGCGCTACGGCTATACGCTCACGCTCGCGCGCCCGCCGCACTATGTCGACAAGATGGCGGGCGGCTTCACGAGTTACGATGTCTACGAGCGCATGGGGTACCAGTATATGGCCGCGTCGTTCGACGGCGCGGGCTGGCTGCCCTCGACGCACGAGGACCCTGAGGCGGCGCTTCAGGCGGAGATCGACGCGATGGTCGAGCCGATGCGCAAGGCGCTCGAAAAGGACCCGGACTTCTTCTGCGGTCAGATCATCTTCCAGAAGGACGGCTACAACATGGCCAAGCGCACGCCGGTCGCGTTCGCGCTGGGCAAGCAGCTCGCGCTTCTTAAGGAGTACGGCTACCGTGTTGTCAGCGTGGGCGAGCTGATGGAGGAGAGCCCGTTTACGGATGTCGGGCGCGACGATCCGCTGTTTGAAAAGCTCGTCGCGCTTGCAAAGACGCGAGCCATCGTCTTCATGGACAACAAGCTGCGCCTCGACGATAAAATGACCGTCGGCGAGCTCGCGATGCTGCTCGCGCCGCGCGACGAGGCCATCTCCCGCCGCGTCGCCCAGCTGCGAAAGACCGGCAAGGCCGGCCCTTACGACGGCGCAATGTCCTACTGCCGCGAAAACGGTCTTATCGACGCGAGCGCCAAGGCCGAGGACGCCGTCACAAAACTGCCGGACGTCATGTTTGGCAAGGTAACTGGCTTTACAAGAAGAAACGTCTACGCGGCATATAAAATGGAAGAATAAAATGGCCTCAAGTACCTCCGCTACATGGCGGAGGTATTTTTTCCTCCTCGTCCACATAGGCTATGGCAGAAATGGACGGGAGGCGGGCGGCATGAAGAAGCGGCGGCAGTGGACAACATACAGCGGGAGCGGAAAGCGCGTTGCGCCGCGGACGCGCACATCGCGCGTGTCTCGCGGCAAGGAGATGGGAGTGCCGCGGCTTTGGGTGCAGCTCATCGTCTGCGGGGCGCTGTTTGTGGCACTCATTGGCCTCAAGCTGCTGATGCCGGGGAACTTAAGCGCGCTGCGCGGGACGCTGGGGCAGTGGCTGGTGCGCGACGCGGACTTCATCTCGGCGTTTTCCGCGGTCGGGCGTGCGGCATCCGGCGAGCAGGACTGGGGCGATTCGCTGTCGGAGGCCTATATCGCGGTGTTTGGCGGCGAGAGCAAGGCGCAGGAGGTCTCGGGCAATCTGATCGGCATGACGGTCTCGGAGCAGGACGTCTCCGACCTCACGAGCGCGCGGGAGCTGCCCGCACTTGCCGTGGGCGAGCAGCGCATTTTAGGCTTTTCGTACACGACGCCGCTCTCCGGCACGGTGACATCGCCGTTCGGCTGGCGCGACGACCCGAACGGCGCGGGCGAGTGCTTCCATTACGGCATGGACATCGCGGGCGAGGAGGGCGCCTCTGTCGCCTGCTTTGCCGACGGCACCGTCGGCACGGTGGGGGAGAGCAATATCCTCGGCAACTATGTGACGGTCAACCACGAGGGCGGATTTTCAACGCTCTACGCCCATTGTAGCGCCATCACCGCGAGCGCGGGACAGAGTGTCAAAAAAGGCGATGCGATCGCTAAAGTTGGCTCGACCGGCAACGCCACGGGCTCGCACCTCCACTTTGAGGTGCACGACGGGGAAGAGTATCTGAACCCCGTTTACTATGTGGTTCCCTGAACGCGGGCTCCACGTTTCGTGGAGCTTCTGGCTGCTCATTCTGCTCGCGGCCATCGTGAGCCCGCTGACGATCGTGCTCTCGATTTTGCTGGCCGCCGCGCTGCACGAGTGCGGGCATCTTCTGGCGCTGCGGGCATTCCACGTGCCCATCGAGGGGCTGCGTCTCAGCGCGTTTGGTGCGGTGCTGCACGCGCGCGGAGCGCAAAGGCTCTCTTACGGGCGTGAGCTTGTCGTCACGCTCGCGGGCTGCGGCATGAACCTCGTCTGCGGCGTTCTGACGGCGTGGTTTTCGCTGCACTATGTGTGGGTGGAGGGCTTCGTCTTCGCTGGCGCGCACATTCTGCTCTGCGCGTTCAACCTGCTGCCCATCCCGCCGCTCGACGGCTCGCACGCGCTGAATCTTGCGGCCTCGGCGTTGTTTGGCCCGCTCGTGGGCGACGCGGCCGCGGCGCTTGCGGGCGTTCTCTGTTCACTCGCGCTGCTGGGCGGGGTAGTGTATCTCTATGTGCAGACGCGCGGCGGCGCGCTCGTTATTTTTGCCGCACTGGCACTGCTTTTGAGCGCGCTCAAAGAACTGAGACTTGCGCGTCGCGCAATAAAAGTGTAGAATAGCCGAAAATGGATGTTTGTGCCTATTTTCGGCTTTTTATTTTTGCTTACTTCAGAGGAGAACTTTTGTGGATAAGAGATTGGAACGCATTTTGCCCCGCGTGCAGAAGCCCGCACGCTATGTCGGCGGGGAATTCAACGCGATCATGAAGGACAAGAGCAAGGTCGACACGCGCGTCGCCTTCTGCTTTCCCGACACGTATGAGATCGGCATGTCGAACCTCGGCATGCGCATTCTGTACGGTGTGATGAACAAAATTGAGGGCGTGTGGTGCGAGCGCTGCTTCGCCCCCTGGGGCGACATGGAGCAGGAGATGCGAAATGCGAACATCCCGCTCTACGCGCTCGAATCGTTTGACCCGATCAAGGATTTTGACATCATCGCCTTTTCCATTGGCTATGAGATGGCGTTCCCCGCGATGGTCGACATGCTGGACTTAGCAGGCGTGCCGCTGCACGCGAGCGAACGCACGGCGCTCACACCGCTCGTTGTCGCGGGCGGCACGGCGATGTACAACTGCGAACCCATCGCGGATTTTATCGATCTTGCTCTTATCGGCGAGGGCGAGGAGATGGACGTCGAGCTCATCGAACTGCACCGTCAGGCGCGGCGCGAGGGCTGGAGCAAGCACGAATTCCTCGTGTGCGCCGCGCAGATCCCGGGCGTCTATGTGCCGAGCCTTTACGACGTTGCCTACAACGACGACGGCACGGTCAAGTCCATCACGGCAAACGAGGGTGCGCCCAAGGTCGTCCTAAAGCGCATCATGCGGGACATGGACAAGGCCTACTATCCGACCAAGACCATCGTTCCCTCGACCGAGATCGTGCAGGACCGTGTGTCGCTCGAACTGTTTCGCGGCTGCATCCGCGGCTGCCGCTTCTGTCAGGCGGGGTATGTCTACCGTCCCGTGCGCAACCGCTCGGAGAAGCTGCTGCGCGGCTACGCCGTTGAAGCCGTCGAGGACTCGGGCTATCAGGATATGACGCTCTCGTCGCTCTCAACGTCCGACTATCCGCACCTTGTCGAGCTGTGCGACGACTTAGAGGACTTCTGTGCCCAGCGGCATGTGACGCTCGCGCTGCCGTCGCTGCGCGCGGACAACTTCTCCATGGCGCTGATGGAGCGCTTGCAAAAGGGCAGAAAGACCGGCCTCACGTTTGCACCCGAGGCGGGCACGCAGAGACTGCGCGACGCCATCAACAAGAATCTGACGGAGGAAGATCTGCTCGAATCCTGCCGCCGCGCGTTTGCGGGCGGATACAGCGCGGTCAAGCTCTACTTCATGCTCGGCCTTCCGACCGAGACGGACGAGGACGTGCTCGGCATTGCCGACATCGCGGCCCATGTCATGCACGCCTGGCGCGAAAGCGCACTCAACAAGACGCGCGGCGTGCGCATCACGGTGTCGACCTCGTGGTTCGTGCCAAAGCCGCATACGGCCTTCCAGTGGGAGCCGCAGATCCCCATTGAAGAGTACGAGCGCCGCGTCAAGCTCCTGCGCGAGGCGATGAACACCAAGTCCGTCACGTACAACTGGCACCCCTCGCCCACGAGCTTTATGGAGGCGGTCATCTCCTGCGGCGACCGCCGACTCGGCAAGGTCATCGAGACCGCGTGGCGCAAGGGTGAGACGCTCAGCGCGTGGGAGGACTATTTTGATCTGAACCGCTGGATGGAGGCCTTTGAGGAGTGCGGTCTTGACCCGCACTTTTACGCCAACCGCCGCCGCAGCGAGGATGAAATTCTGCCGTGGAGCATGATCTCCTGCGGCGTTGCACCGGGGTATTTGAAGCGCGAGCACGCGCTGAGCTATGAGGGCGTGACGACGCCGGATTGCCGCACGCACTGCAACGCCTGCGGCGCAAACTGCCTGGTGGGAGGGAAATGCAATGTCTAAATTGCGGCTGGTTTTTGTCAAGGAGCATCAGGCGTCCTACATTTCGCATCTTGACGTGATGCGCACGTTCCAGCGCGTGTTCCCGCGCGCGGGCCTTTCTATCAAGCACTCCAACGGCTTCCACCCGCACCCCATTTTGTCCATCGTGCTGCCGCTGCCCGTGGGGCAGTCGAGCGACTGCGAAATTCTGGACTTTGAAAGTGTGGAGGACAGCACGGGCGAGGGTGTGGCCGAGGCACTGAACACCGGTATGCCCGCAGGCCTTCGCGTGCTGGACTGCTATAGCGTGACGCGCCCCGTGCGCGAGATGGTCAACCTGCGCGCGCAGCTCGAAATGGAATACGACAACGGCGTGCCCGAGGGTGCGTGCGAGCGCATCCGCGAATTTTTTACGCAGGAGGAGATCTTTGTCGAAAAGCGCACGAAGCACAAGGGCATGACCGAGCTCAACATTGCGCCGCTCATCCGCTCGCTCACGCTGACGGAGGGGGAGGGCGTGATCCTCGCCGATGCGGTCGTCGCCGCGCAGGACCCGGGCCTCAACCCCGCGCTGATCGGCGCGGCGGTCGCGCGGCACCTGCCGGAGATCGCGCCGGACTTTGTTCGCGTGCGCCGAAAAGAGGTCTACGACGCGGAAATGAACGTTTTCCGCTGATTTCTGCCGTGTTTTTGCAAATAATGCTTGCATTCCCGTTGGGGATGTGATATGCTACCATAGCTTGAAAAGGGCGGTCCTCTGCCGTGCGCGGGTGAAAGAGTCCCGACAGCGCCGAAGAAAAGCGGTCAAGAACGCCTATAAATAGGAGGAAAATATCCATGGATCTCATCAAAGAGCTCGAATCCCAGCAGCTGAAAAAGGAAATGCCCGTCATCAACGTCGGCGATACCGTCCGCGTTCATGTCAAGATCAAGGAAGGCTCCCGCGAGCGTATCCAGGTCTTCGAGGGCATCGTCATCGCGAAGAAGCACGGCGGTCTTGAGGAGACCTTCACCGTTCGTCGTCTTGCCTACGGCGTCGGCGTCGAGAAGGTGTTCCCCATCCACTCCCCCCTCATCGAGAAGGTCGAGACCGTGCGCAGCGGTTATGTTCGCCGCGCCAAGCTGTATTACCTGCGCGGCCGCGTCGGTAAGGCTGCCAAGATCCGCGAGAAGCTGTAAGGCAGATTCTTTGAGAACAAAAAAGCATGGCGTTTCCGCCATGCTTTTTTTGTTGCCTTTTTCAAAAAGCGTGCTACAATAATACATTAGAAAATCAGGCGCATTTTGCCGCAGAGGGAGACTGTTAGTCCGCCGCTGCGCGGCGCTGGGTTTAGGAGACCGAAATGGACGAATTTGATCAGAAAATGGAGATCAGCGAGCAGCCGCAGGAGGAGATCGTGGAAAAGATCCCCGGACGCGACGTGTATGAGACGGTCTCGTCTCTCGTCTCGGCGCTGCTGGTCGTTGTGCTGGTGTTTACGTTTCTTGTGCGGCTGATGGGCGTTTCCGGCCCGTCAATGATCCCGACGCTGCAGGACGGCGACCGGCTTCTCGTCGTCAACTCGCTGCTCTGCGGCGACTATCAGGTCGGCGATATCGTCATCGCGCGCAAGGAGACCTTTGACTCGAAGCCCATCGTCAAGCGCGTCATCGCCACCGCGGGCCAGACCGTGGACATCGACTTTAACTTGGGTCAGGTCTATGTGGACGGCGAGCTTCTGGACGAGGACTACATCAACGACTACACCTATCGCGAAGAGGGCACCGTGTTCCCGCTTACCGTGCCGGAGGGCGAAGTCTTCCTCATGGGTGACAACCGCAACCATTCGAACGACAGCCGCGATTCCTCGCTCGGCACGGTGGACACGCGCCTTCTGATCGGCAAGGCGGTGTTCCTCGTCTTTCCGGGACGCGACTATCTGACCGAGCAGCGCGAGTTTGGCCGCATCGGCCTTTTGCAGTAAAGGGGGGCAGAGAAAATGCAGTTGGATTCTCTCAGCTGGTTCCCGGGACATATGACCAAGACCCGCCGCATGATCACGGCGGAGCTCGGCAACGTGGACGCCGTGTGCGAAATTCTGGACGCGCGCATCCCGATGAGCAGCCGCAACCCCGATGTGGACGAACTGACGGCGGGCAAGCCCCGTTTGATCGTTTTGAACCGCGTCGATCAGGCCGACCCTGAGATGACGAAAAAGTGGGCGGCGTATTTCCGCTCGCTCGGCTGCGCCGTCATCGAAACGGACGCGAAGCAGGGCGGGGGCGTGAAGCAGTTTTCTTCCGCCGTGCGCACGCTGCTGCACGATAAGATCGCCTCTTACGAGGCCAAGGGCCAGATCGGCCGCGTGCTGCGCGTGATGGTACTCGGCATCCCGAACGTTGGCAAGTCGACGTTTATCAACAAGGTCTCCGGCCGCAAGAGCGCCAAGGCGGAGGACCGCCCCGGCGTCACGCGCACGAAGCAGTGGGTGCCGGTCGACAAGACGCTCGAGCTCCTTGATACGCCAGGCATCCTGTGGCCGAAATTTGAGGACAGCAGCGTCGGCGTGCGTTTAGCCTTCACCGGCGCGATCCGCGACGAGGTCATCGACATCGAAGAGCTCGCCATGCGCCTGATGGATTACCTCGGCAAAAATTATCCCAAGGCCATCGAGGAGCGCTACAAGCTCACCGTTTCGGAAGAGGACGACGGCTATGCACTGCTCGAAAAGGCGGGGCGCAAGCGCGGCTTTCTGATCTCCGGCGGCGAGGTCGACACCGAGCGCATGAGCCGTATCCTGCTCGACGAGTTCCGCGGCGGCAAGCTCGGCCGCTTTACGCTCGAATTCCCGCCGGAGGGCGAGCGCACATGAGCGTCAACCTACACTACGAGGACAAAGCCCGCACCGCGGGCTTTTCATCCGTCTGCGGCGTGGACGAGGCGGGTGCGGGGCCGCTGATGGGCCCTGTATACGCCGCCGCCGTCATCCTGCCGGAGGGCTGTGAGATCGAGGGGCTGAATGACTCCAAGAAGATGACGGAGAAAAAGCGCGAGGCGCTGTTTCCCGTCATCTGTGAAAAAGCCGTCGCCTACGCCATCGCGTCCGTCGACGAGAAGGAGATCGACGCAACGGATATTTTGAGCGCACGCATGAAGGCGATGCAGCTCGCCATCGATGCGCTGCAAATCCCAGCGGACTATGCGCTCATCGACGGCAACCGCGACCACGGCGCGTCGGCAAAGATCACCACGCCGCACGAGACCATCGTCGGCGGGGACGGCGTGAGCTTATCCATCGCTGCGGCGAGCGTGCTGGCGAAGGTCAGCCGTGACCATTATGTGGTCGAAGTGCTCGACCCGATGTATCCCGAGTATCAGTTTGCCAGGCACAAGGGCTACGGCACAAAGCTCCACTACCAGATGCTCGATCAGTACGGCCCGAGCCCCGTGCACCGCATGACGTTCCTCAAAAAGTGGGAGGCGCGGCGATGAGCACGAAGCAGGACGGCGACTGGGGCGAGGCGCTGGTCGAAAAGTATCTGAGCGAGCGCGGCTGCCGCATCGTGGAACGAGAGTGGAGCTGCCGCTTCGGCGAGATCGACCTCATCGCCGAGAAGGACGGCGTGCTGCTGTTCGTCGAGGTGAAGCTGCGCACAAATTTGCAGTACGGTGCGCCGCGCGAGTACGTCACGGTGAAAAAGCAGGAAAAGCTGCGCGCTGCGGCGCTACTGTATTTAAGCGAGCGCGAGCTGGATGTGCCCGCCCGCTTCGACGTGGCGGAGGTCTACACCGATGTGCGCCATAGCGCGGGCAAAACGCGCATCGCCTACATCGAAAACGCATTTTGATCTGACTTTGGAAGGGAGGCACGCGATGGCATTATACGCGATCGGCGACCTGCACCTATCGCTCGGCACGAATAAGCCCATGGACGTGTTCGGCCCCAAATGGGCGAACTATGTCGAGCGCATTCAGGAGAATTTTTCCAAGCTGAACGATGACGACGTCATCGTCATCGCGGGGGATATCTCGTGGGGGATGTCGCTCGAGCAGTCGCTGCCGGATTTTCAGTTTATTGACGCGCTGCCGGGGAGGAAGATCCTCTTAAAGGGCAATCACGACTACTGGTGGGGCACGGCGTCGAAGATGAAGAAGTTCTTCGCCGAGCACGACATCACAACGCTTGATATCCTCTACAACAACGCCTTTTTCTACGGCGACCACGCCATCTGCGGCACGCGCGGCTGGTTTTATGAAGAGGACGCCGCGGGGACGCACACGGGCAAGATGCTCGCGCGCGAGGCGCTGCGGCTTGAAGCGTCGCTCAAGGCGGCGGAGGGGAAGCCCATCTACTGCTTTCTGCACTATCCGCCCATCTATCAGGGCTACAAGTGTCCCGAGATGCTCGAGCTTCTCGACAAATACGAGGTCGAGCGCTGCTATTACGGGCACCTGCACGGCTACACGCACCGCCGCGCATTCGAGGGAATGCGCGAAAAAACCGAATACGCGCTGATCGCGGCGGATTATGTCGCCTTTCAGCCTGTAAAAATTTGCAATTAAGACATAAATTGATGCAAAAAGGGGTGGAAATTCCGAGGAAGCTATGGTATAATTTCACTTTGCAAAAGCATCATTATCTGATGTTAAACGGAGGAAAAAGAAATCATGACTGTCAAAAATGTTGAAAAGCTGGAAAAGAGCAGAGTCGCGGTGACCGTCGAGGTCGGCGCGGAGGAATTTGAAGCCGCCGTTGCCAAGGCCTACGCCAAGGCCCGCGGCAAGCTCAGCATTCCCGGCTTCCGCCCCGGCAAGGCCCCCCGCAAGATGATCGAAAAGCTCTACGGCGCGGGCGTTTTCTACAGCGATGCCGTTGACATCGCCCTGCCCGAGGCATATACGCAGGCCATCGGCCAGAGCGGCCTCGATGTTGTCGGCTATCCCGAGATCGAGATCGTGGACGACAAGATCGACGAGAACGGCTTCACCTTCAAGGCGACCGTTGCCGTGTATCCCGAGGTCAAGCTCGGCGAGTACAAGGGCCTGACGGCTGAGAAGGAAGAGATCAAGGTCAGCGCCGACGATGTCAAGGAGCGCCTCAATGAGATGGCCGAGCGCAACGCCCGCCTCGTCTCCGTCGACCGCAAGGCCAAGAAGGGCGACATCGCCGTCATCGACTTCGAGGGCTTCGACAACGGCGAAGCGTTCGAGGGCGGTAAGGGCGAGAATTACGAGCTCGAGCTCGGCTCCGGCAGCTTCGTCCCCGGCTTTGAGGATCAGGTCATCGGCATGAAGGCCGGCGAAGAGAAGGATCTCGACATCACCTTCCCCGAGGATTATCACAAGGACCTCGCCGGCAAGAAGGTCGTCTTCCACGTCAAGGCCAAGGAGATCAAGTGCAAGGAGCTTCCCAAGCTTGATGACGACTTTGCCAAGGACGTGTCCGAGTACGACACGCTCAAGGAGCTCAAGGACAGCATCAAGCGCGAGATCACCGAGCAGCGCGAGCAGTCCGCCAAGTATGCCGTCGAGAACGAGCTGATGGAGAAGGTCGCCGCGAACATCGAGTGCGACATCCCCGATGCGCTCATCGATGAGCAGTGCGCCCGCTTCCTCGAGGAGTTCAAGCAGCGCTTACAGTCTCAGGGCATCCCCTATGACCAGTACTGCAAGATGACCAACATGGATGAGGCCAAGTTCCTGGAGGAGGGCAAGGAGCCCGCGACCCGTCAGGTGCGCATGGACCTCGCCGTGAACGCCATCATCAAGGAAGAGAAGCTCGAGGCCACCGACGAGGAGGTCGAAAAGCAGTACAACGACCTTGCTGAGAAGTACAGCATGGACGTGGGCGAGCTGAAGAAGTATCTTGACGCCATGTCCGTCCGCTCGCAGATCATCCGCGACAAGGCCATCAGCGTCGTCGTGGACAGCGCGAAGATCGAAAAGAAGAAGGCTCCCAAGAAGGAAGCCGAGGGCGAAGCCGCTGAAGGCGAGGAAAAGCCCGCCAAGAAGACCGCTGCCAAAAAGTCCGCCAAGAAGGAAGAAGAAAAGGCTGAATAATCGGCAAAGCGGCCATAATAGATAGAAACGACGATCAACCACAAATGCCTGCCATTTGTGGTTGATTGTGTACATACCAATTTTTTGAACAGGGTATGAACAAGGAGGTTACCAAGATGAGTTTAGTCCCTTACGTCATTGAACAGACCAACCGCGGCGAGCGCTCTTACGACATTTTCTCCCGCCTTCTGGAAGACCGCATCATTTTCCTCGGCGAAGAGGTCAACGATGCGACCGCGAGCCTGATCGTTTCGCAGCTTTTATTCCTCGAGGCCAAGGACCCCGACAAGGACATCCAGCTCTATATCAATTCCCCCGGCGGCAGTGTGACGGCCGGCATGGCGATCTACGACACGATGCAGTATATCAAGTGCGACGTGTCCACCATCTGCGTCGGCCTCGCCGCCAGCATGGGCGCGTTCCTGCTCTCGTCCGGCGCCAAGGGCAAGCGCATTGCGCTGCCGAACGCGGAGATTATGATCCACCAGCCCTCCGCCGGTACGCAGGGCAAGGTCACGGATATGGAGAGCGACGTGGAGCACTTCCTGCGCATCAAGCAGCGCTTGAATAAGATCCTGGCCGAGAACACCGGCAAGACGCCCGAGCAGGTCAAGCTCGACTCCGAGCGCGACCACTGGATGACGGCGGATGAGGCGCAGGCCTACGGCCTTGTGGACAAGGTCATTTACAAGAGATAAGGACAGTTTGACTTATGAGTGAAGATAGGAAAAAAGAGCTTCGCTGCTCGTTCTGCGGCAAGAGCGAGCACGAAGTGCACCGCATGATCCAGGGGCCTGGCGTGCGCATCTGCGATGAGTGCGTCCGCCTGTGCATGGACGTGCTGGAGGACGGCTATGAGCCGCACGACGAGCTGGAAGCGCCCGACTCCATCCCCACGCCGCGCGAAATTCGCGAGGTGCTCGACCAGTATATCATCGGGCAGGAGGCGGCCAAGGTCGCGCTGTCCGTGTCCGTCTACAACCACTATAAACGCATCTTCTTCGGCGGCGACGACGAGGTGGAGCTGCAAAAGAGCAACATCCTGCTCCTCGGCCCCACCGGCAGCGGCAAGACGCTCTTTGCCCAGACGCTCGCCCGCATTCTGAAGGTGCCGTTCGCCATCGCGGACGCGACGACCCTCACCGAGGCGGGCTACGTCGGCGACGATGTGGAAAACATTCTGCTCCGCTTGCTTCAGGCGGCGGATTACGACGTGGAGCTCGCCGAGCGCGGAATCATCTATGTCGACGAGATCGACAAGATCGCCCGCAAGAGCGAGAACACCTCCATCACGCGTGACGTCTCCGGCGAGGGCGTGCAGCAGGCATTGCTGAAAATCGTCGAGGGCACGGTCGCCAACGTCCCGCCGCAGGGCGGCCGCAAGCACCCGCATCAGGAGTTCATCCAGATCGACACGCACAACATCCTCTTCATCTGCGGCGGCGCGTTCGAGGGCATCGAGAAGATCATCGAGAGCCGTCTCGACCGCAAGTCGATGGGCTTCGGCGCAGAACTCAAGAGCAAGAACGATGTGGACGAGAGCAAGATTTTACGCGAGGTGCAGCCGCACGATATCTTGAAGTTCGGCATCATCCCCGAGCTGGTCGGCAGACTGCCGGTCATCACGGCGCTCGACGCGCTGACGCGCGACGACCTTGTCAAGATCCTGACCCAGCCGAAAAACGCGCTCGTCAAGCAGTATCAAAAGCTGTTTTCTTACGACGACGCCGAGCTCACGTTCGAGCCCAAGGCGCTCGAA
>OHPK01000153.1_pt1 | contig 43545 bp, 38 predicted proteins | sample 1577661 | NCBI WGS metagenome assembly OHPK01 (sample SAMEA3879556, study PRJEB24766) | human gut metagenome | biome: human-associated habitat; feature: feces | place: USA | collected 1985/1987
ACGGTTGTGCCCGCGCCTTTTTCCGTGACGAGCGACAGCCCGCCGCCTGCCATTTCGGCAGCCATTTTGAAAAGAGGCAATCCCATTCCGACCTTGCGCGTCGTCCTCGTCGTAGTGAAAGGGTCCAGCACACGGGCGGCAAACTCCGCGTCCATACCGCAACCGTTGTCGCCGATTTCCACTTTCAGCAGATTGTCGTGACATTCCACGGTGACGGTGATGAGGGTTGCCCCGGCTTTCACGGAGTTTTCCACTATGTCGAGTATGTTCAGCGCAATTTCTCTCATCATTCCTTTCCCGCCACAATCCTGCGTATCAGCGCGGCAACGGAATACTCCCCGAGTTCTATTTCGCCTGCGTTCCCGCAGTCGGACACGGCGTCGAGAGTGTGCGCGTCGCTGTCGATTATGACCAGTTTCCGTTCCGACCAGTAATCTCTCTCCTCGGCCGACGAGCGTGTGGAAAGTTCCACGGTGCGGAACTTTTCGGGTATGTCTCCGAGAATCCGCAACATACTGTTGGCGTCGCGGTCGATGTGAGCGGGAATCGCCACGCCGCCGCAACTTTCGGCAAGTTCGCGAACGTCGTCGCAGGACACCGCCGCCGAATCGAGGAGCATTCTGTCCTCTTTGCCGATTATGTTGTCGTCCTCGTCGAAGTACAGCTGTTCGCCGAAGAGTTCTTCCCTGTTCTTTCTCTCGGAAAAAGGTATCTCCGAGAAAAACTTTTCGAGGTCGTCGTACCTTTCGAACAGACAAAGAAGATGTATATCTTCCCTCGTCTGAATTTCCACGGCGGGCACTACGTTGATTTCAAACTCTTCACCCGCACGCAACGCAAGTGGTACGTGTCCTATTGCGTTGTGGTCTGCAATCGCGACGAAGTCAAGCCCCATTATTTTGGCTTGTCCCACTATTGTGACGGGAGTCATTTCGTTTTCCGCACAAGGTGACAAGGCGGAGTGAATGTGCAAATCGTAGCGATATTTCATACATAGTTCTTCCGCAACAACGGGTTTTATCACGCATATCCGACCGATAAACCGCGTTTTGAGGACAAATCTCAGAACCTGCCGTTTGTCTTCAACGCCGCATTATAGACGTCGAAATCGGTGGTCAGAAGATTTACGTCCTGTTGTTTTACTTTCTCGACGAGCGCCTCGTCGGGATTTACTCCTTCGCAGAGAACAACCACCGCGCAGTCCGTAAGCGACGCCACGGCGCAGACGTTCAGATTGCTCATAACCGTAAACCACGCGCAATCGGCGGGAGCTTTTCCCATTACGAAACTGAGAAAATCACCGCAGTAGCCCGTGCTTATTTCGCGGTCGCCGTCGGCAAGGTGTACGGCTTTGGCGTTCAACAAATCCATAAGTCCGCTGACTGTCATTTTGCACCGCCACTGTCTTCCGTTCTCGGACACTTTGTGCCCGCGGGAATAACTCCGTTGACAAGGTCTTCCGCAAAAGCCTGACAACTGGGGGCTCCGCACAGTCCGCAGTCTACCATCGGTAAAGTACTGAGCGTGCTTTCTATTTCCATAAGTTTATGCATCGCGGTAATTCGGTTGTCGTCGAGTTTGAAAACGTCTTTGACCATCGGGCTCTGTTCCCAAAGGAAATATTCCTTATCTTTTTCTATATCCGCGATTTTGTTGCGTTCTTTCTTCTGTTTGCGGAGAAGATAGTGCAACCTTGCGCGTGCGACAAACGGATTTTCAACGTTCATAACGCCGCCGACGCAACCGCCGATACAAGCGTTGAGTTCGATGAATTCGATATCCTGCAAACCGCCGTCTTCGAGCGCTTCCAGAATTTTGACGCACTGCTCCACACCGTCCGCCGCTATCGTTTTGAGCCCTTTTGTGGAGTTGGCCTCGCCGCGGCTTATGCCCCAATGTATTCCCGTCGAACTGATTTTGGAAATGGTTTTCATTTCCGTAAGCTTGTCCATAGCGGGAACAAGTCGCATATATGCGTCCGCAACCGAGAGAACGCGGTCTACATAAGGTCTGTTCACGCCGAGTCCCATTTTGAGCGCAAACACTTTCGCGGGACAGGGAGATATGAAGTAAACGCCTATGTCTTCCGCGGGTATTCCTTTGGCAATGGCACGTTCGCGAGCAAGTTTGGCCGCCGCGTCGACGGGCGCAAGCGTGCTGAGCAACTGCCCCGACAAATTGTGATATTTCATCATTATGAGTTCCACAATGGCGGGACACGCCGTCGATATGATAGGAGTTTTGATTGCTTTTTCTTTCATAAGCTCGCGGGTGACGTCGGTTATGTATTCGGCGGCTTCACCGACTTCGAATACGTCGTCAAAACCTATCGCGAGCAGTCCGTTGAGGACTATGTCTATATTTTCGAGATTGTTGAACTGTCCGTAAAGGGAGGGAGGAGGCAATGCGATTTTGTACTTGAAATCGTTTAACGTATCCCAACTGTCGTGCGAAGGCAGTTTTGCCTGATAACGGCAAAGACGTATACATTCGCCGCAACCGATACAACGCTCGTAAGCTACGCTTGCTTTGCCGTTGCGCACGCGTATGGCTTCCGTGGGACAACGTTTCATGCACGTTACGCACCCCTTGCATTTGTCGGGGTCGAGCATAACCGTATGCAACGCTTTCTCGTCCAATACGCATTTGATTTTAGAATTTCTTGCCATATTTCACCCTTATCACGGCGCATTCCGTCGAATGCGTCAGTTGAACCTTATCGTCATACGAACCGTCGTTCCGACGCCGACTTCGCTTTCGATTGAAAACTCGTCGGTATATTTCTTCATATTGGGCAACCCCATTCCCGCGCCGAACCCGAGAGCACGTATATCTTCGGGAGCGGTCGACCAACCGGGGGTCATTGCAAGTTCGACGTCGGCAATACCTTTGCCTTTGTCCGCGAGAACGATTTCCACGCGGTCTATGTAGATGTCGACAGTTGCCACTCCGCCGCCTGCGTGAATGACCATGTTGATTTCGCCTTCGTACATCGCTATTGCGACGCGGCGTATATCGGCGGAGGAAATGCCCAGTTTTTTCAGCGTACTCTTGACTTCTTCGGACGCGGAACCCGCCGACGCGAAGTTGTTGCCGCTGACATTATATTCGAGATGTATACAACTTTCCGAACTCACGCTTTCAGCCCCGCTCCGTACAAAACGCCTGCCGCTTCGTACGTACTCATATCGGTGGCGATGAAAACTATGTTGTAATTTTCCGCAAGTTTCATCATATCGACGTCGGGAGTTTTGCCGCACACGAAAACGATGCAGCTGATGTCAACCATAACCGCCGTACGGACGACCTGCGGATTGATAAGTCCGGTGATAAGCACGCTCTGGTCACGAACGTACGCGAGAACGTCGCTCATCATATCGAAAGCGCAAGCGGACGAAACTTCGTTGTCCGCGCATTCTGCCGAACACAAAATCGTACCTTTGACTATGGATGCGATTTCTCTGATTTTCATATAGAACTCCTCGAAAAAGAATTCTCTGCCCCGAACTAGTCGCGATACTTGGCGAGTATGGAAGGAATGTCGGACGGAACGACTTTGCCGTACACGTCGTCACCTATCGTCATAACGGGAGCAAGTCCGCAGCAACCTATGCAACGGGTCGAGCAAAGGGAGAACTTTCCGTCGGGAGTCGTAGCCCCGTCGCTGAGTCCGAGTTCGGCCGCGAGTTTGTTGAAAACGTCGCCCGAACCTTTGACGTAGCAAGCCGTACCGAGGCAGACGGCAACTGCGTGCTCACCCTTGGGGTTGAGAGAAAATTGGCTGTAAAAAGTCGCCACACCGAACACCTCTTCGAGAGAATGGTTCAGTTCCTCGGCGACTATCTTCTGAACTTCGATGGGGAGATACCCGTAAATTTCCTGCGCGGTCTGCAAAGCAGGCATAAGGTTGCCGGGCAAATCTTTGATGGCGCGCAACTCGTCGCGCAATTTCTTTTCCTGTGCGGTGGTACCCTTGAAAGCCACCGTTGTCAATTTGATTTTTGCCATATTTCCTCCAAAATCAGATTCGTACGAAATGAACGCGCGAAAGCGAATACGTCGCGCGCGACGAATACTGATTGTATTGTATCATAGTCAAAACCTTATTGCAATAACAAAAATCAAATGCGTTTTCGGGAAAAATCGGGAAAAACGCGCCGTAAAACACGCAGTAACAGCTTCGGAATTGTTAAGAAAGAAAGTTGTTGCGACGCGTTTTTTGAACTTAACAGGTGCGAACGAATCAGCATACAGAATTTCAAATCGATATGTTTAAGACATTAAAAACGCACGGTAAACATTTGTTTCCGTGCGTTTTTCGCATCTTCTGCAATTTTTTGAATTTGCAACTCTCAAAAGGCGATTACGACTAAAAACCCGTTATTCTCCGTATCTCAAAGCGGGTCTTCTCTTGTGTGCGGTACGAGCTTCCATGGCTGCGATTTTGTCGCGTGTCGCGCCGTCTAGCTCTCCCCCGCGAATATAAGCCGTGATTTCTCCGTAGGTCACGCCGAGTTCGGTTTCGTCCGTCTGTCCCGCATAAAGTCCCGCAGACGGCGCCTTCTTTATTATCGAAGCGGGAGCGCCGAGATATTCGAGCATTTCGTAGACTTCGGGAACGGTGAGGTCGGCGATGGGGTCGAAATCGTATGCGCCGTCACCCCATTTGGTGAAATAGCCCACCGTGTATTCACAGAGGTTGCCCGTTCCGGCAACGAGGTAGCCTTTGGCTTGTCCGAGTGCGTAAAGCGCCGTCATTCTGAGTCGGGGATTTACGTTGATAAGCGCGCTTTTCACAGCGCCGTCGGATACCGCGTTTTCGGTGAGTTCTCCGCCCAACGCCGATTGCATAGCTTCTTTGACTGCGGTGAGGTCGACTTCTGTCTGTTTTATTCCGAAACACTCTCCCGCAAGTCGCGCGTCGTCGCGGTCGGTCGTATAGTTCGCAGACGACTGACAAGGCATTATAACTCCGAGCACGTTGTCCGTAGCCATTTTGCACAGCGCGCCCACAAGCGTGCAGTCCTTGCCGCCGCTGTTTCCGTATATCACGCCTTTTGCGCCGCTTTCAGCCAGTATTCCTTTAATCCATTCAACTCTCTTTGCAACTTCCGATGCAACGTCCATATGTCCTCCGCATTTCGGTATCTGTTCCGAAGATTATTTCGGTATCTTTTGTTCGACCGTATTGTTCGAAAAGATTATAGTATTATTTTTCACGTTTTTTCAAGCGAAAATAGACAAACTGAACAAAATGGGTATTGAATTCGCTCAAATTGTAAGCTATAATGTTTTCATACTTGAAATTCAATTTCAAAAAGGAGATTTTTATGAGAAAAGCATTTATCTGCCCCTCCAAATATGTCCAGGGCGAAAACGAACTTCTGAACCTCGGTTACTTCGTCAGACTGTACGGCAAATCCGCACTCCTCATCGCCAACCCCGACGATGTCAAGCGCGTACGTCCTCAGCTCGATGCCACACAGGAAAAATTCGGCGTCAAACTCGTCACCTGTGATTTCGGCGGCGAATGTTCCAGAGAAGAAGTTGCCAAACTTCAGAAACTCGCAAAAGAAGAAAAATGCAGCTGCATCATCGGTCTGGGCGGCGGCAAAGCCATCGACACCGCAAAATGCGTGAACGCGGCGAAATCCCGTTTAATTATCGTCCCCACCATCGCGGCAACCGACGCACCCACTTCTCACTCCGCAGTGCTCTACACTCCCGACGGAGCGTTTGACGACTACGCATACTTCACCAGCCCCGACGTCATCCTCATCGACACGGCTGTCATCGCGAAAGCTCCCGTCCGTTTCCTCGTTTCCGGTATGGGCGACGCGCTCTCCACTTACTTCGAAGCACGCGCAAACCATCAGTCCTTCGCAACCGTCAACGCCGGTCTGCCCTGCGGCGCAAGAGAAAAGAAATGCGCACCCGCAAGACCCACCATGGCTGCATATCAGCTCGCACAGCTCTGCTATCAAACTCTGCTCTCCGACGGTTACAAGGCAAAACTCGCATGTGAAGAAAACGTCGTAACCCCCGCTCTCGAAAGAATCATCGAAACCAACATTCTTCTTTCCGGTCTCGGATTCGAATCCGGCGGTCTTGCAGCGGCACACGCAATTCATGACGGTCTTACCGTTCTCGAAGAAACCCACCACATGACCCACGGCGAAAAAGTTGCGTTCGGTACTCTTTGCCAACTCGTTCTCGAAAACGCCGACCAGGAAGAAATTGACGAAGTCATCGACTTCTGCCTCACCGTCGGTCTGCCTATCTGCCTTGAAGACCTCGGCGTCAAAGACATCGGCGACAGACTTGCTGCCGTTGCCGAAAAGGCTTGCATCCCCGAGGAGAGCGTACACTCCATGCCCTTCCCCGTAACTCCCGATATGGTTGCCGCCGCAATTATCGCCGCGGACAAACTCGGTCGTGAAGCAAAAGGTTGCTGCTGCGACTGCGATTGCGAATAATTCAACGTTTTCGGACGCCCTCGTGTGACCCACGGGGGCGTCGTTATGAAAAAAAGGAGATTGATAAATGAAAAAAATAATGAACACTCCCGAAACATTCGTGTACGATATGTGCCACGGCCTCGCCAAAGCGCACCCCAAACTTGAATTCGTGGAGAAGTTTAAAATCGTCAAAAAGAAAGAAATCAACCCTGACAAAGTTTCTCTGATTTCGGGCGGCGGCTCCGGTCACGAACCCGCACACGCAGGTTTCGTCGGCAAAGGTATGCTCGACTGCGCAGTCTGCGGCGACGTTTTCGCGTCCCCTTCCCAGATTCAGGTTTACAACGCAATCAAAGAATGCGCGACCGATAAGGGCGTCCTTCTCATCATAAAGAACTACTCCGGCGACTGCATGAACTTCAACAATGCGGCAGAACTCGCCAAGGAAGAAGACGGCATCAAAGTCGACGCCGTTTACGTCAACGACGATATCGCCGTCAAAGACTCCCTCTACACCGTCGGACGTCGTGGCGTTGCGGGCACCGTTTTCGTGCACAAAATCGCGGGCGCGGCGGCTGAACAGGGCAAATCCCTCGAAGAAGTCAAAGCCGTTGCCAACAGAACAATCGAAAACGTCCGTTCTTTCGGTTTTGCTCTTTCTTCCTGCACTCCTCCCGCCAAAGGAACCCCCATTTTCGAAATCGGTGAAGACGAAATCGAATTCGGCGTCGGCATTCACGGCGAACCCGGCAGAAAGACCGAGAAACTTCAGACCGCAGACCAGCTTGCAAAACGCATCGTCAAAGACCTGCTCGACGACCTCGGAGCAAAGAAAGGCGACGAAGTTGCCCTGCTCATTAACGGTTTCGGCGCAACTCCTCTTATGGAACTCTACCTTTTCAACAACTCGGTAAGCAACGAGCTCGAAAAGGCTGGCATTTCCATTCACAAGACTTTGGTCGGCAACTATATGACGTCCATTGACATGGCAGGCGCGTCCGTCACAATCCTCAAAGTCGACAGCGAACTCAAATCTCTCATCGACTACCCCGTTTCCGCACCCGCACTCAGCTGGGGCGGCGCAATGAGCGAACAGGCGGAAGCCGCAGTCGAAGCCATGAAAGCAATCGCCAAGGCTCTCGGCGTAACTCCCGCAGAACACACCGATGCGAAAGCCGCCGACAAAGCCGAAAAGAAAGCGGCAAAAGCGGCGAAGAAAGCAACCGTGTACGAAGTCAAAGGCAAACCCGTAGTCGACGAAACCATCAACACCGCGGCGTTTGTGCAGATTGTCGAAAAGATGGCGGACGTCATCATCGAAAACGAAGTCCCCTTCTGCGACGCAGACAAAATGGGCGACGGCGACTTCGGCATGAGCATTGCAAAAGGTTTCAAACAACTCAAAAAAGAATGGGCAACCCGTGACAAAGCGGACATCGGCGCATTCCTGAAGAGCTGCAGCGAAATCATTATGGAATACTGCGGCGGCGCAAGCGGTCCCATCTGGGGAAGCGCGTTCCGTTATGCGGGTAAAGCTGCGGACGGCAAAGAAAAAATCAACCTTGCCGAACTCGCCGAAATCTTCCAAGCTGCGAATACGGGCGTTTACGAAACGGGCAAAAAGTCCTTCGGCAAAGGCGCGGTCGTCGGTGACAAGACTCTGGTCGACGCTTTGAAACCCTGTGCAGACGCTCTCGAACAAGCGGCAAAAGACGGCAAGTCTCTGCGTGACGGTATAGCACTCGGCGCAAAAGCCGCAGTCGCAGGCGCGGAAAGCACCAAAACCGTCGTTGCAAAACTCGGCAGAGCCGGCACAGTCGGCGAAAAGTCCATCGGCTATCCCGATGCAGGCGCATACGGTCTCGGCGTTATCTTCACTGCTCTTTCCGATTATATCGCAAAGATGTAAAGACCCGATACTCAATAAACAACACAAAAGCCTTCCGAAACCCGGAAGGCTTTTTCTGTCCTCAATATAAAATATTATTTCCCAACACTCACGAACATTTAGCCGTCGCAAAATGTTCAAGCAGTATTATTAAAGTAATATTTTCAAGTTGCAATTTGTTCAAGTTACTGTAATTTTGGGTTAGGCAAATTCCCGTTTCTCACTTCTTTTCTTTCGGAACGTACGAATACGTTCTCATATTGAAAGACACGAGGTTAAGAAAGTGCAAAATGAGCGCAATTTCCTCGTCGGTTTTGTCTTTTATCAGCGTTTCGGCAACCACAGCCGCAAGGCCGTTTATGCATTTTGGCGACAGGCTCATATACATATATATTCTCGTAAGAAAAATGTTGACTTTTTGCCCCCAAAACCGTTGACAAAATTTCTTAGGCGCAATATAATATCATCACTGTGCGGCCATGGCGGAACTGGCAGACGCGTACGTTTGAGGGGCGTATGGGACGACCGTCCGAGTTCAAGTCTCGGTGGCCGCACCAAAAGCGGTATCGTTGATACCGCTTTTTCTTTTGTCTAAAACTAATTAATAGCTGCCTCAATCATGTTGTCAAGCAACAAATCAATATTAATTTCTAGACCATTTGCCGATCTCATATCTATACAATGCGATGACGCTTGAATATCTATATCCATACCCATTTCATCGAAATCTCCTATAAAACGGCCTGTTTGCAGTGCTTTAAAAAGCATAATTAATGCACCATCTCTAGTTAATTTCGTTGCACCTAACTCTTTAAATACTCCCATAAATATAGATAACCAATGAGTACTATACACTTGGTTCAGATACAAATTAATTTTGTTTAGTGCTTTTGTCGACTTTTTTACCGAGTTAATTCTAGCTCTTAAACAATTTTCAATAATATTTTCAATTTTTGGTTTATTTACACAAAATGAATATTTTACTCTATTTAAGATTTCGTTTTGATCAACATATAATTCCATCTTTGCATTATACAATTGATCATTATTTGTGTTGATTAAACTAGAAAAATTTGTTATGTTACAATCAACGCTACCATGAAATTGGACACTTGACAATTTGAAAAAGTCACCGATTATATTTGAACCACAAAGCGTTTTTCTTATAAATTTAATAGTCTTTTTATCAACATTTGCCCATATATTAACTGAATTAATATACTCTAAAAAAAAATTTTAGAAAATATGTCCGTGTTCAGTAATTCTTGTAATTCATCTATACGATCAAAATTTTCCATTATTAATCCTCTATAAGTTTGCGTTTGCGGTCGTTGATTACGCCCAAGCCCTCTTTGATTGACTTCTCCGCGGTATCGAGAATGTTGAAGGCAAGCGAACGCGCTTCGTAGTCCATTTTGCGGTAGTTCTCTTCGGCTTCCGCGCGCATTGCCTGCGCTTCGATTGTTGCCTTTTTAAGCACTTCCGTTTCGGACATCAACGCTCTTGCGTTCTGTTCTGCGGCATCCATGGTCTTGTTGGCGTAGGCTTCGGCTTTTGCAAGAATATCGTCGCGCTCTTTCTTAATCTGTTCCGCCTCTTTCAAAACAATGGGATAGCTTGCGCGGAAACGAGTTATCAAATCCAGCATAACCTGTCTGTTTATCACAATGTCGGTTGCGCTGAACGTGGCGCGCTTTGCTTTGAGCACTTCGCTTTCGATTTCGTTGATGAGCATATCGATTGTTTCCATAATTCAACGCGCTTTCGCGCTCCCCTTTTATTTTTTGTTCCTCATAATATCCTGCGCTTCGATTATAGCATAAGCGGGCAAGGAATGGAAGTCTCCGTTTTTGAGCTGTTCGCGTACGGCAGTCGACGACAGTTCCTTGAAATCGGCAAGGTCGTAAATTACGGTTTCAACCCCTCTTTCGCGGTTGTAGTCCGCCATTTCTTTTTCGTACGCTTCGTCCCGCTCGTTGCGAACGCCTCTTACGAGCGCGGTTGCACCTATGCGCTTTGCAACGTCTGCCGCCGTATCTTCCGAATACAGCGCCGAAACTCTCGGATTGCCCGAAAAAGCCGCTTCAATGAGTTTTACGCGTTCTTCGGGGGTGAACATATACTTCTTGTCGGGATTGACAAGACACGCCGCCACGACCTCGTCAAAGTCACAAAGCGCGCGTTCTATCAAGGCTTCGTGACCTTTGGTCACGGGGTCGAAACTTCCCGTTGCCATTCCGACGGTTTTCTTCTTTATAAACTCAACCGTCACCGACCCCATTTTCTTGGTGCGCACCGCCAAAGTGGCATCTACGCTGACGTACGGAAGTTCCGTCGAATGTTCGTAAACCACCGTGCCGCCGTCCGAAAGTCTGTCGCATTCGAAAACGGCTTGCACCGCAAATTCACCCAGTCCGCTTTTGTAAGGCGGGTCAATGAAAATGATATCGAACTTGCTTGTTTCCGCACGGAGAACGTTGAGAAAATCGTTGTTCACGACGCGATAATTCCCGTCTATTCCTTTGAGATTTTCTTTGGTGAGTTCAACGCTGTCACGGCTTTTGTCCACGAAAATAACTTCGTCCGCGCCGCGCGATATGCATTCTATGCCGAGTGCGCCGCTGCCGCAGAACAAATCCAAAACTTTGGCGCCGCTTACTTTCCATTGAATGATGTTGAAAACGGTTTCTTTAATTCTGTCGGTGGTGGGACGAACGCTGTCGTCTGCGGGAGCAAACAGCCTTTTCCCGCGGTATTTTCCGCTGATTATTCGCATTCTTCACCTCCGAACTGATTTTTGACGGCAACTTTCGGCGCGGGTATGATGTCCTTTTCGGTGACAACCGCGTCCATCATAACGTCATGCGCTTCGCACTCCAACCCCTCAACACGCTGACAGTCGAAAGCAATGCCTATCTTTTTGCAGTCGGGGTGTTCTGCGAAAAACTTGTCGTAATAACCTTTGCCGTGTCCTGCTCTTTTCAATCCGTCAAACGCAACCATAGGCACTATGGCAAGGTCGCAGTCGATTGCAAGTCTGCCGCCCGCAGGTTCGAGTATTCCCCACTTGTTGGTTCGAAAATCGGAGTACGGCGTAATCGCAACGGCGTCCATTTCACCGCCGCGGACGCGCGGAACGGAAACGTTCTTTTCAAGCGCAAGCAAAAGTCCCACAATTTCGTGAGTGTCGGGTTCTTCGTGTGATGACAGGAAAACAAAAGGCGATTTACATTTTCTGAACGCGTCAAGCGAAGTAAGCGCGTCGGTAATTGCACCGCTCGCCCACTCCTTTTCCGCTTCACTCATCTTCGCAATACGCGATTTCGCAAGTCTTCTGGCTTCCGCTTTCGTCATAAACGTAAATCCTTTCGGTTCTGCCGTGCCAACCCGTCATAACCGTATAATCGATTGTATTTCTTTGGTCGGCGACTTCGCGCGCCGTAAGTTCCGCGCCCTGCAAAACGGCTTCCTCGCCGTCCTCTGCAAGAAAATCGCCCGTATCGACGGCGAACATATCCATGCACACCGTTCCGACGGTAGCACATCTTCTGCCGCGTATAATCACAGACGACGGGCTTTCGCGTCTTACTCCGTCAAAATATCCGCCAAACACCACTGCGATGTTGCAGTCCTTGTCAACGCGGTTGTTGCCGTATCCCACGCATTCGCCGCGCTTTACGCGCCTTGACGCAATCACACGGCTTGTGACGCGCATTGCACCGTCGTAAGCCGCATGTCCTATGCGAACCATATCGAACAGGTTGCGTTCGTCCGAAACGGACGAAGACGACGCAAGGTGCATAACCGCTTCTGGAAACGCCGCCGAGAAAATCTCTGCCGCTTCGCCGAATACCGCCGCCTGTCCGCTGTCCGCCGACCTCATATGCGAATAACACCCTGACGGGCGCAATCCTTCCGCTTTCAGTCTTGCGACGATTTCCTTTGCTCGGGAGCAGTCGAAACCAAGTCTGTGCATTCCCGTATCGAGTTTGACGTGAAAATCAGGCGGCGTGTGCGTTTTTGCGTACTCCGCAAGAGCGTCAAGCAGTCCGTCGTCGGCAACGGCAACCGTAAGCCCGCATTCTGCGGCTCGCGGGTCGGCGTGCATATGGCGGTGAGAATACCTTTTTCAATCCCCGCCGCACGAAGTTCCGCACCTTCCTCAACGGTCGCGACACCGAACATCGCAACAATGTCGGAAGTAGCCTCGGCAACCTCGGTCATTCCGTGTCCGTAGCCGTCCGCTTTTACCATAAGCAGAATTTCTCTGCCCGTGCTTTCGCGAATACAGTACAGATTGTTGCGAATTACGTTCAAATCGACAGTGACAGACAGTTTCAACGTTCCCTCCCGCGGAACCCGCTTCAAGGGATATTGTATGCCGTCTGTCAGCCGATAGTGCGCAGTTAAAGCAAGGGTTTGCGTAGTCCGCACACCTTTTGACTGCGCAAATTATTCTGTCCGAATTTTACTTCAACAGGTTTTTATAACAGCTTTTACTTCAAAAGCTTTTCCGCGCGTTCGACGTCGTCGGTCTTGAAAAGTATGAGCGCTTTTCCGCCTTTGCGCGAATAGGAGTAAACGTATTCGAGGTTTACGCCTTCACGGCTCAGCATTCCGAGAGTGTCGGTAAGCGAACCGGGAACGTCGGGAACCTCGATACCGATAAGGTCGGTAGATGCGGTTGTAAATCCCGCGTTGTTCAAAGCTTCGACTGCTTTTTTGTTGTCGTCGGTCACCATTCTTACAATGCCGAAATCCTTGGTGTCGGCAATGTTCAGGCTTTCGACGTTGATACCCGCTTCGGAAAGCGCGCTGAGCATCGAATGCAGTCTGCCCTGTCTGTTTTCGAGAAACACGGCGATTTGGTTTACGAGCATAATTTCCTCCTTATTTCTTGCGGTTGTCGATAATACGAACCGTCTTGCCGGTAGAAAGAGGCAAGCTGTCAGGTGAAACAAGCGTGATTTTCGCGCCTACGCCGAGGTTGCCCATCATATCGTGTTCGATGTGACGGCGGATTTCTTCTATTTTCTTGACCTCGTCGGAGAACACTTCGGGCGCAAGTTCGACCTGAATTTCCATAGTGTCGAGGTTGCCCACTCTGTCGACGATAATCTGGTAGTGAGAACCTACGATTTCCTTGATGTTCATAAGTACGGACTCAATCTGCGACGGGAACACGTTGACGCCGCGGATAATCAGCATATCGTCCGTTCTGCCGCTTACGCGTTTCATTCTGACGAGAGTTCTTCCGCAATGCGAACACACTTCGTGATTGAGTGCGCTGATATCGCGCGTACGGTAACGGATAAGCGGAATGCCCTGCTTGTTGAGCGTGGTGAACACGAGTTCGCCGTCCGTCTTGTCGGGAACGGGTTGCAGGGTTTCGGGGTCGACGATTTCGGGATAGAAGAAGTCTTCCATAACGTGTAATCCCCAGTCGCCGCCGCAGCTCATCGAAACGCCGGGACCGCTGATTTCGGACAGTCCATAAATGTCGAACGCCTCTATACCCAGTTTGCGTTCAATCTCGCGTTTCATATCGTCCGACCAAGGTTCTGCACCGAAAATACCGCGTTTAAGTTTGAAATCGGACAAATCAAGTCCCGCTTTTGCGATTTCCTCGCCGATAACCATTGCGTAAGAAGGCGTACATGCAAGCGTTGTCGCACCGAAATCTTTGAGCAACGCAATCTGTCGCATGGTGTTGCCTGCGGACGCAGGAACGGTCATTGCGCCGAGAAGTTCAGAGCCGTAATGCAGTCCGAGACCACCCGTGAAAAGTCCGTAACCGTATGACACGTGCACAACGTCGTTTTGGTCGCAACCCGCCATGACAAGTGCACGTGCGGCACAAGTCGCCCAATCTTCAAGGTCGCGTTTGGTGTAACCTACTACGGTAAGTTTGCCGGTCGTTCCGCTGGACGCATGAACACGCACTATTTCGCTTTTGGGAGCCGCAAAACACCCGAAAGGATAGTTTGCACGAAGGTCCGCTTTTGTGGTAAAAGGCAGTTTGGTTATGTCGTCGATACTTTTGATGTCTTCGGGTTTTACGCCTGCCGCGTCCATTTTGGCGCGGTAATAAGGCGCGTTTGCGTACATTCTCGCCACAAGGTCTACAAGTCTTGCGGATTGCAACTCCCGCATCTCCTCACGGGACATTGTTTCGATTTTCTCGTCAAAATATTTCATATTCCACCTTACAAAAGGCTCTTACAGGTTGTAACCTCTTTCGAGAGCCACACGGTTCATATCGTACAGTTTGGGTTTGACTGCGGCTTTGAGCGCGGCGTCGATTTGTTCGAACGGAATGCCGAGGCTCTTTGCAAGCGCGCCTATCATAATGACGTTGACGGTCTTGACGTTGCCGAGTTCTTCCGCGATAGCGATTGCGTCGACGGCAATGACTTTGCCCGCGCGTTTTTCGAGTTCGGAAACGATGTTCTCGGGGTATTTTCTGACACCCGTGATTACGGGCATAGGAAGAATTTCCTGTTCGTTTACGACGATTGTTCCGCCCTCTTTGAGATAGTTGGTGTATCTCAACGCTTCGAGTTTTTCAAAAGCAAGGATAATGTCCGCGTCGCGCAGTCCGATAATCGGGCTTGTGACTTTGGGCGCGATTTTGACGTTGGTCACAACGCTGCCGCCTCTTTGGGACATTCCGTGGATTTCGCTGAGTTTGCAGTCGCTTCCGTCAAGTGCGGCAAGCGCGCCGAGTATTCTGGACGCGAGCAGAGTTCCCTGCCCGCCTACGCCTACGATGAGAATGTTAGCTTTCATTTTCTGCCCTCCTTGATTGCGCCGAACTTGCAGACCTTTTCGCAAAGTCCGCAACCTACGCACAGCGACGCGTTGATACGCGCGGAACCGTCTTCCTGTTTCTCGATTGCGGGGCAACCGAGTTTGAAACACATACCGCACTTTCTGCAATCGGAAATCGTGCAGGGAGCGGGATAATTCTTGTCGAGCAACGCGCAGGGGCGTTTTGCGACGATGACGGACACGCCGTCGCTTGCGACTTCTTCCTTGACGGCTTTTTCAACCGCGGCAAGGTCGTAGCTGTCTACTACACGCACGCTGTCGCAACCCACCGTCTTGCAAAGCGCAACGATGTCGAGGATTTTGGCGGGTTCCTGTTTGAGCGTAAGACCCGTTGCGGGGTGCTGCTGATGTCCCGTCATACCCGTGGTGGAGTTGTCGAGAATGATAAGCGTTATGTTGCTCTTGTTGTAGACAGCGTTGATAAGTCCCGTAATACCGCTGTGAATGAACGTGCTGTCGCCGATGACCGCTACGGTGTGCTTGGACTGTTCTCTGCCTATTGCCTTTTCGAAACCGTGAGCAATACCCACGCTTGCGCCCATACACACGACGGTGTCAACCGCACAAAGCGGAGGTTGTGCGCCCAGCGTATAGCAACCGATGTCCGCGGATACGGTGAGTTTCAGCTTGCTCAGCACGTAGAACACGCCGCGGTGAGGACAGCCTGCGCACATAACGGGAGGACGCACGGGCAAATCCTGTTTCTCGACGTTGAGTTTTTCGCCGAGCAGTTTTTCGCGGATAATGGCAACGGAAAGTTCGCCCTGTTTGGAGAACAGGTTCTTGCCTTCGCAGGCGATGCCGTTGGCTTTGAGTTGATTTTCAAAGAAAGGTTCGAGCTCTTCGACGACGACAAGACGTTTGACTTTTGCGGCAAACGCACGGACGCGGTCGATTGCAAGCGGATAAACCATACCGAGTTTGAGCACGGACGCTTGGGGCAACGCCTCTTTTACGTATTCGTACACAACGCCGCTGCAAACGATACCGAGCGATGTGTCGCCCATTTCTTCGCGTATGATGTCAAATCCGTTGACGTCCGCGGCAAGACGGTTTTCACGCGCTTCGACGACAACGTGTCTGCCGATTGCGGACGACGGCATCATCGTATATTTTGCCACGTCTTTGACGTACGGTCTGAGCGGAACTTCCACTCTGTCTTCCTCTTCGACAAGGCTTTGCGAGTGCGCAAGTCTGGTGGTCGTGCGGAGGAACACGGGGGTGTCGTATTTTTCGGACAGTTCGAACGCGAGTTTCGTGAACTCTTTGGCTTCCTGACTGTCGGAAGGTTCTAGCATGGGGATATGCGCGCTTCTTGCGTAAAAGCGCGTATCCTGTTCGTTCTGGGAGCTGTGCATACCGGGGTCGTCCGCCGCAAGTATGACAAGACCGCCGTTTACGCCCGTATACGCCGCGGTGAACATGGGGTCTGCCGCTACGTTGACGCCGACGTGTTTCATACACACCATACTGCGTGCACCCGCAAAAGAGGCACCTACCGCGACTTCGAACGCCACCTTTTCGTTGGGCGCCCATTCAGCGTAAACTTCGTCGTAAGCCGCGATGCATTCGCTGACTTCGGTCGAGGGCGTTCCGGGGTAAGCAGACACTACTCTCACGCCTGCTTCGTACGCGCCTCTTGCTATTGCTGCATTTCCGAGCATTAGTTTTTTCATATTTCCGTCCTTAAATGTAAATTCTTTGGATTTCCGCACGAGCGGACAACGCGTTATCTCGTCACCTGAACTTCGACAAGACTTTCTTCGCCGCAATACTTTTCGCGAAGTTTCGGTTTCTCTATTTTACCCGTGGGGTTTCTCGGCACTTTGTCGAAAATGACCTTGCGGGGGCGTTTGTATCTGGGCAACGCCGCACAGAACGCGTTGATTTTGTCTTCCGTCCAATCAGAGTATTCGGGTTTGAGTTCGACGATTGCGGCGGCGATTTCTCCTAGGCGTTCGTCGGGCATTCCTATGACTGCAACGTCGCGGACAGCTTCGCACGAACGGATAAAATCTTCAATCTGAACGGGATAAAGGTTTTCACCGCCCGTAATTATGACGTCTTTCTTTCTGTCGACCAGATAAATAAACCCGTCTTCGTCCTCGCGCGCCATATCGCCCGTAAACAGCCAACCGTCGCCGAGTACGGCTTCGGTCGCCTTTTCGTCGTGGTAGTAGCACACCATAACCCCGTCGCCTTTGACGGCAAGTTCACCGACTTCGCCGCGCTTTACGTCATTGCGGTTTTCGTCGACGATACGGGTCTGCCAACCGTAACCCGCTTTGCCTATTGCGCCGACTTTATCGATGTTTTCCACTCCGAGATGTACGCAACCGGGACCTATGCTTTCGCTCAGTCCGTAGTTGGTGTCGTACTGATGGTTCGGGAACACCTTTTTCCAACGCTGTATAAGGCTGGGCGGAACGGGTTGCGCTCCGATGTGCATAAGACGCCACTTGGACAAATCGTAATCGGCAAGGTTGATTTCGCCGCTGTCGATTGCGTCGAGTATATCCTGCGCCCACGGTACGAGCAGCCAGACGATGGTCGCCTGTTCGTCGGAGGCGGTCTGCAAAATCCATCTGGGCGTCACGCCTTTCAGCAAAACGGCGCGGCTTCCGCTCAACAGACTGCCGAACCAGTGCATTTTCGCGCCCGTATGATAAAGCGGAGGAATGCAAAGGAAGACGTCGTCGTGCGTTTGAGAATGGTGGTTCTGCTCCACTTTCGCCGCGTGAACGAGTGCTTTGTGGCGGTGGAGAATTGCCTTCGGGAATCCCGTCGTTCCGCTAGAAAAGTATATCGCGGAATAATCTTCGTCGGAAATTCGGACGTCGGGACGCGCGGTAGAAGCCGTTTCGATGAGTTTTTCGTAACTCTCCGCAAACGTGGGGCAATCTTCGCCGACGAAAAGCATACCTTCGATTTTGTCGAGTTCGCCGAAAACGGACTCAACACGTCCGATGAACTCTTTGCCGAACACCAGAACGGATACGTCGGCAAGGTCGAGACAATATTTGATTTCGTCCGCGGTATAACGGTAGTTGAGAGGAACGGCAAGTCCGCCCGCTTTCAGAATGCCGAAGTATATGGGCAGCCATTCGAGACAGTTCATCAGCAGAATGCCGACTTTCTCTCCCCTGCGCAGACCTTTCGACAACAGCAGGTTGGCAAATCTGTTCGCGCTTTCGTCGAACTGACGCCACGTCATTTCTCTGCGGTGTTCTTCGTCGGGAGTGACTTCGACAAGCGAATAGTCCTTCCACGTCATCTTGTGTTTTTCTTTAAGTTCGGGGTTTATCTCGACAAGGCACACTTCGTCGCCGAAATTGTCGGCGTTGTGTTCCAGAAATTGCGTAATAGGCATTTTATCTCTCCTGTCAGGCTCTGTCGTGTTTGTAGTAATTTATCAGGCAACCGTCCAGAATAATCTGTTTTTCGGTGTCGGTGAGCGCGTCCATACGCAATTCGATGTTGCTGACCTTTCCGTCGCGGACGAGTTTTGCGTTTACGCTTGCCGCGCCGCTTGCAACGAACTCTCTGACGTTCTCGATGAACACGATGTCGCCGAGTTCGAACTCCGTATCGGAGTTGAGCAGAGGAAGCATACCCCAGTTGATAAGGTTGCTGCGGTAACGCTTGGTGGCGTATTCACGCGCAATGTTAGCCGCGCCGCCGAGGAAACGCTGACAACTTGCCGCCTGTTCGCGGGCGCTGCCGTCGCCGGGCTTGACCGCAAACACCGCGCTTCCCACCGTAAACTCCCCTTTTATGCCGCTCTTTTCAATCGCCGCGTACACGTCAGCGTTGTCGCCGTCGCGCACAGCCTTGGAGCGTCCGACGTAAGCGGGGTCTTTTCTGGAGAGTGCGAACTCCGCAAGACGCAGAGGATTGCTGCGGTACGAGGAGGTCTCGCCGGAGGGAATGAGTTCGTCCGTGGTGGTCACGGGGTCGTTGATGACGGAACAGATTTTCAGCGCGAGGTTTTCTTTCAGAGGCTCAATCGCGGGAATATCGGTGATGTTGGGCCCGTAGACGAGTTCCGCCGAAGAGTCCGCCTTGCCCCAGCCGTTGTAAACGCGGGAGGCGTAAGGCTTTTCGTCGTAGACGAAGGCAGGGATTGTCTCGTCGTAATCCGCCCCGAGCGCAGACGTCAGCACGCCGCCCGCCGCAGCGGTGGCCGCAATGGAACGCGCGTCCATAAGGGCGACGGAAGCAATCTGCCCTTCCGAGGGCTTGGAGCCTTCCCTGCGCTCGAAATTGCGGGTGGTATGACGCACGGAGAAGCCGTTGTTGCAAGGCACGTCGCCCGCGCCGAAACAAGGCCCGCAGAAACAAGGTTTGAGCACCGCGCCGCTCTCCATAAGGGACGCCGCCGCTCCGCACTTCACAAGCGCGAGATTTGCGGGTTGAGACCCGGGATACACCGTAAGGTTAAACGCACCCGCGCCCGTGCTTCTTCCGCGCAGAATGTTTGCGGCGGTCACGATGTTGTCATAGGTGCCGCCCGCGCAACCCGCGATGACGCCCTGCGAAACCTGCACTTTCCCGTCCTTGATTTTGTCGGTGAGACGGAAGGCGCCCGCCGGAAGTCCGAGCAGTTCGCACCCTTCTTTTTCGGCCTGTGCGAGAACGTCGTGGGGATTGGCAATCACGTCCGCGAGTTTGTAAACGTTGGAGGGGTGGAAAGGCAAGGCTATCATAGGCTCCACCTTGTCGAGGTCTATTCTGACCGCAGCGTCGTACAACGCGCCCGCCTCGGGCGCAATTTTCCTGTATTCGTCGCCGCGTCCGTAGAGCGAAAGGTATTCGCGCACCTTTTCGTCCGTCGTCCAGACGGAGGAAAGACAGGCGCTCTCGGTGGTCATAACGTCGATTCCGTTCCTGAACTCCACGGGAAGAGAGGTTATCCCCTCGCCCACGAATTCGAGGACGGCGTTCTTGACGAAACTGTTCCCGAAAGTCGCGCCGATGAGTGCAAGCGCGACGTCCTGAGGACCGACTCCGCGACGGACTTTGCCGACGAGTTCGACGGCAATCACGCGGGGATAACCGATGTCGTATGTACGGCGGAGAAGTTGCTTGACAAGTTCGGGACCGCCTTCGCCCACCGCCATAGTGCCGAGCGCGCCGTAACGGGTATGGCTGTCGGAGCCGAGTATCATCTTGCCGGGAGCGGCGAACATTTCACGCATAAAACTGTGAATGACCGCGAGGTTGGCGGGCACGTATATGCCGCCGTATTTCTTTGCGGCGGACAGCCCGAAAACGTGGTCGTCCTCGTTTATCGTACCGCCGACGGCGCAAAGGCTGTTGTGGCAGTTGGTGAGGACGTAAGGCAGGGGAAATTTATCCAGCCCGCTCGCACGCGCCGACTGAATTATGCCGACGTACGTTATGTCGTGCGAAGCCATAGCGTCGAAACGCAATCTCAGCGAGGAAAGGTCTCCCGAGGTGTTGTGCGCGGCGAGAATACCGTGTGCAATGGTTTTGTCGGCGGAAGAACCGCCCTTGAAAGCGTCGCGTTCGACGAGAGTTTTCCCGTCCCAGCACATCTGTTCTTTGAAAAGTCTTATCATAATAACCTCGTACGAGGGAAATTATATTACAGGCGCGCGTATTAGTCAACGGAAAGCCGCGCCGACGCGCGGAAACCGTTTCATATTTTACGCGTCATATATGTGAACGTATAGTCGCCGCAATTCTCGGTCACGCGGCGCGAAAAGCCCAGTTTCATAAGATTGGTGAGCGACGGCACGTTGTCGAACTGCACCACCGCGCAAAGAGTGGCGGGAGAAAGCGCTTCCCGCGCCTTTTCGAGCACATACGCGCACAACCTCCGCGACACCCCGAGTCCGCGATAACGCGCCGCGGTCATAATCCCGCTGAACTCGTAATATTTTTCTCCTGCCGCACCGCATATGCCGGCGAGTTTTTCCGCGTAGACAACGTCGGTGTCGTAAGCGCAGGTTGCTATAAGTTCCTCGCCCACAAACGCTCCGTACATTCCGCCGCCCCTGAGGACGCCGTGGAGTTCGTCTTCCGTGTAATTGAGGAAAAACAGTTTGTTGTTAAGCCCGTCTCGCTCCCGCTCGAGGAACGAATACACTTCGTCGAAGCGGTCGTCGTCAAGGCGTCTGATGTCGTATTTTTCCGCGGGAAGCACCTGCTTTTCCACCTCTTTCGAAAAGACCGTGCCCATTCTGCCCGTGCGTGCGGTATAGCACTCAGACACCACAACGGCGGGTTTAAGCACGTATTTGTCAAGCAGAAGTGTCGGATAGTAACTCAACTTCGATTTTCTCAAGCCCTCTATCCCCATATCTTCCTGCCTGTTGAGGTAGCGGCAGTCCGAGAAATTGCGCACCGCAAATTCGTGCGCAAGGAAAGAATACACCCCTTCGTAGGAAGCGTCCGCTTTCTCGTACATTTCTATTGCGACGCCCGTCGGCGTAATCTCGCCGATTGCGATACCCGCCATTTTTCCGTCGACGCGCAGCACGTCGCATTTGAGTTTGCCCTGCTCCGCCGCGGCGAGCCAGCGTCGCACGATTTCCCCTTCGCGCAGGGCGTTCTCGAGTTGTTTTCCGTCGTACTCTTTTCCCTCGAGCCACGCCCGCTCGAATTCGGCTATTTCGGCGTCGTCCTCTTTTCTGTACGGCGTCATCTCATAGGAATAAAGTTTGGTGAACTTCGCGATATGATTGCGCTTTGCGTGGTAACGCTTGCCCGCAAGCGCCGTGAAAGAGGGAATGTCGTAGATATACTCCGACCAGTCGCGGTGAGTGAATATGTAATAGCCGCCGTACATCTCGTTGACGAAACTTTCGGTACAGAATGCAAACATTGTGTCCTCGGGCAAAGCGAGCGCCGCCTGTGCGACGGTGATTTCCGCTCCCTGCCTGACGAGAGGAGGCCAATAGTACCGCTCTCCGTCCATAAGGCAACGCAAATACAGCACGTCGCCCCTGACGAGATACTCCCCTTTGTCGAACCAACTGATGAAAGCGTAATAGGAATAATCGCTTCCGAGATATTCGGAACCGCGCAAAAAATCCGAAAGCACGCCTTCCAGCGCGCTGTCAAACGGAATAAAGGAAGCGAGTTCCTTTTCGGAAAGTCTGTCGGGCATAATTTGTCCTCGGTGCCTCCGCAAGAGACGTTATTTGTTTTTGTCGTCCTTATCTTTTTCGGCGGGAGGCTGAATGTAATGCACCACGGCAAAGGCGCATTTCTTTTCGAGTTCCGCAAGCATTTCCTTGCGGCGCGCCGGAGAGAGATAAAGGCGCAGATTTGCGGGAGCCTTGCCCGCGCGGCGGTAACTCAAAAATATTTCGTATTCGTCGACGGTGACGAAAATTTCTTCCACTTCGTCGTACTCTATCCTGTCAACGAACACCCCGAAGACGACCGCAAATTCGTCGTCGTCGAATTTGTAGTAACTGTTGAGCAGCATAAGCACCGCGAACACCGTGATTATTGCGCCGGCAACGAGCGACGCCCACGCAAGCGCGGTATTGGAAGTGGTGAGGGCGCTCACCGCGCCCGAAAGCATAACGGAATCCAGGACTATGACGGCAACGCCGATGGCAATCACCAGCGCAATGCAAGCCGTCTTTACCGCCCCGAAGAACATTCTGAATTTCATTTGTTTTCTCCGTCGTTTTCGTCGGAAATTTCCGCGGGCGCCGAGGCACGGGGTGCGTCGAACTGTTCGCGCGCCTGCTCTTCTCTTTTCTCGAGGGAAGCCTCGGCGGCATAATCGCCGAAATAATTTGTCAGATTTTCTTCGTCCGCGCGCTGCTGGTTTTCGGTGCGGTAACCGAATTCCACGGTGTCGACGACTGTTATCGCGTCGGTGTAGAAACTCATACCGTTCATCTTGTAGTAGCCCACAAGTTCGATGAGTCTCATAAGGAAGTAGTTGATGGACGGCACCACTATCGCGACAAGTCCGAAAGTGGGAATACCGCAGGTCGCGACGAGCACATAAGTGGCGAAGTAGGTGATGATAAACGACTTCAACAGACCTTTGAAATTGAGTTTGACGCTTCGCAGACTGCGGGAAAAAGCCGTGTAGATGTTCTCGTCCTTGTTGAACATCAGCCTGGGCAACCACCCTGCCACGACTGTGGCGCGTGCCGAGTATCCGAACACGCCGAAAGCCAGCGCCACGGTAAGCGAGAAAAAGCCTATTACGTTCCAGAGTCCGAAGGCAATGCCGCAGACTATGGCGGTGACTATCGCGTCAATGGGCACCGTGACGGTGAGACGCGCGGCGGAAAACCGCACCGCCTTGCGCAGATGCATCGCTATGGACGAAGCCAGACCTATGCGCATATTGGAAGACATAAGTTGATTGGCTGCGTAGGCGATCGGATAGTAACATATGCCTACCAGGAAGACGTACAGAATATAGAGCGCTATACAGATGAAAATGAGCGCCGTAAGCAATCCCTGCGAAGCAAGAACGGCGTTCAGGAACGCCTCGAAGTCGGCGGCGACGTTGTGCAAAAAGTCCCCCACGCTGGTGCTGCCGTCGAGGAAAGCGGATATCTCTCCGCCGATTGCGCCGTAGGCTTCGCTCACGGCCCCGTCTGCGGCGAGCGCGTTGACTGTGGGAATAAGCACGGCACAGCCGATTGCCGTGACCACGAGGGCGCATATTACCACCCATAACAACACTTTAAGCACGAATCCCATATTGGAGAACAACAGGGACAGCGAATATTTGAATTCCATATTTCCTCTCGGCGGACTTTTCAGCCGCGCTTTTCGTCCTCTTTATCTTTGTTTGCGGAAATCTTCCATTTCCATTTTTTGGACCAGATGTCGATTTTCTGCAAGTCCATTCTCTCGGTTCCCGTGACGTCGTAGAACACCGTGTACATAAGCACGACGTAAAAACTGAGCACGACCGAATATATCACTCCGTCGGTGATTACGCGCCAAAGCACGCTTTCCGTCAGCGCGCCCACGATTACCGTGACGACGACGGCGGGCACCAACACGAAGAAGAGCGCGAGCGAAGCGGATATCATTCTGCCGGACATCTGTCTCCACCCCATACGGAAAGCGTCGTAGGAGCGCAGTCCCGTGTGCAGCATAAACGGCGCCCACAACATCATTCGCGTGCTGACGAACAGCAGCAACACGGTGCCCACCAGCCAACTTATGGTGGAAAACGCCAGCCATTCCGCCCCCGCGCCGAACGTGACAGCCCACAGATAGTAAAGCACCGTGAGCAGAATGTCGCTGAGCAGGAACGCCACGCCGTAGAAAAATCCGAAGCGCAAGGCTGTGAGCAGATTGTAATTGAGGCGGGTTTTCGCCCTGCGGAAAGAGAGGGTGAACTCCCCTATCCTCATATGCCTGTCCACGATTCCGAACATCAGCGCAAATGCCGCCACGTACAGTATCATTCCGATGATGCCGAGGTAGAAAACGCTGTAAGGCAGACGGTGAATGTCCGAATACATCGCGCCGAAGTCTGTGAAAACGATGTCGCGGTATTCCAGGAGATAGTCGAGAGTCGCCGTCGGCGAAAAGAGCAACGCCGTAAGCAAGGACGGCACGATTGACAGGAGCACCAGATATGGCCCCTTGTCAAAGAAATACGTGAACGCCGACTTCGTATACTTCATCATATCTCCGACATCTCCCGCAATTTATTTCCTGAGAGCCGCAAGTTTTTCCTCGAGTTTGGCGAGTTTTTCCTCGGCACGCGCCAGTTTTTCGCGCTCGCCGTCCACAAGTTTCTGCGGCGCTTTTGCCACGAATGCGGCGTTGCCGAGCAGTTTGGACAGACGTTCCACGTCGGCGGAAGTAGAGGCGATTTCTTTCTGCAGTCTCTCTCTTTCCTTGTCGGTGTCGATAAGTTCCCCGAGAGGCACCAGCACTTCGGCAAGCGTGGTTACGACGGACGCCACGGCGCCCTCGACTTCGTCCTTGCCGCTTACGAGCGTGACGGAAGACAATCCGGCCAGTTTTTCGAGGTATCCTGCGACGCCCGTCACGAAAGAGGGATTGTCTGTCACCACGAATGCGTCCACCTTCTTGGACGGGGGGACGTTCATCTCGGCGCGCATATTGCGGATTGCCACCACGGTTTCGCGCAGGGATTCGAACTGCCTTTCCTCTTTCCTGAACACCGTCTTCTTGTTGTAGGCGGGCCAGTCGGACACCATAAGCACACTACCCTTGGGCGCGAACTTGGAGTATATCTCTTCGGTCACGAAAGGAATGAAGGGGTGCAGGAGTTTGAGAATCGCGGTGAGCACGTAGGTGAGCATAGCAACGGCGTGGGAATGGTCCTTTTTGTTGCCGCCGTAAAGCAGGGGCTTGCTCATCTCGATGTACCAGTCGCAGAATTCCGTCCACGTGAAATCGTAAAGTCGGGCCGCGGCAAGACCTATCTCGTACTTGTTGAGATTGATGGTGACGTCTTTCACGACGTCGTTGAGACGGGTGAGAATCCACTTGTCCGCGCCGTTGAGTTTTGCGGGGAACGTGAGGTCGTCGTCCTTTTCTATGTTCATAACGACGAAACGGCTGGCGTTCCACAACTTGTTGACGAAATTGCGGCAACTCTCTATTTTGCCTTCGGTGAAACGCGTGTCGCTTCCGGGAGCGATGCCCGTGGCAAGCGAGAAACGCAGCGCGTCCGCGCCGTAACGGTCGATGAGTTCGAGAGGGTCAACGCCGTTGCCCGCGCTCTTTGACATCTTTTTGCCGTGCGGGTCGCGCACTATTCCGTGTATAAGCACCTCGGAGAACGGGGGTTCGCCCATAATCTCGATTCCGCTGAAAATCATTCTCGCCACCCAGAAGAATATGATGTCGTATGCGGTGACAAGCACGCTTGTGGGATAGAAATAGGACAAATTCTTGTTCTTGCGGGGATAGCCGAGGGTGCTGAAGGGCCACAGTGCCGAGGAGAACCAGGTGTCGAGCACGTCCTCGTCCTGCCGCAGATCGGCGAGCGTCAGCGAGGCGTCGCCGCTCTTGGCCCGGGCTTTCTCCAGTGCCTCGTCTGCGTTGAGGGCCACTACGTAGCCGCCTTGGGGCAGATACCAGGCCGGAATGCGCTGGCCCCACCAGAGCTGGCGCGAGATGCACCAGTCCTTGATATTCTCCATCCAGTGACGGTAGGTGTTCTTGTATTTTTCGGGAACGAGCTTGATTTCGTCCTCCAGAACGGCCCGCGTCGCCGGTCCGGCGAGCTTCTCCATCGAGAGGAACCACTGCATCGAGAGCTTGGGTTCGATCGCTACGCCGGTACGTTCGGAATAACCCACGTTATTGGTGTAGTCTTCGGTTTTCTCCAACAGGCCGGCCGCGTCGAGATCCTTTTCGATCTGTTTGCGCAGGGCGAAGCGCTCCATACCGGCATAAAGCCCTACCTTGTCGTTGATCGTGCCGTCGTCGTTGAAGATGTCTATCGATTCGAGCCCGTATTTTTCACCGAGCATATAGTCGTTCACGTCGTGCGCCGGAGTAACCTTCAGGGCACCCGTGCCGAAAGCGATGTCCACGTACGTATCGCGGATCACGGGCACCGACCGGCCCACCAGCGGGACGATGACCCGGGCGTCTTCGGGCAGCCAGGCGTAGCGTTCGTCGTCGGGATTGACGCAGAGGGCCGTATCGCCGAGGATCGTTTCGGGCCGGGTCGTGGCGACGATGATCGTGCGGTCGGTGCCTTCGACCCGGTAGCGCAGGTAGTAGAGCTTGCCGTGCGACTCTTTGAACACTACCTCTTCGTCCGAAAGGGCGGTCTGGGCCGACGGGTCCCAATTGACCATGCGTACGCCCCGGTAAATCAGCCCCTTTTCATAGAGGTCGCAGAAGACCCGCAGGACGCTTTCGGTACGGGCTTCGTCCATCGTGAAGCAGGTGCGCTCCCAGTCGCACGAGGCGCCCAGCTTGCGCAGCTGTTGCAGGATCACGCCGCCGTATTTCTCTTTCCAGTCCCAGGCATGACGCAGGAACTCTTCGCGCGAGAGCGACGATTTCTCGATCCCCTCGGCCTTGAGTTTGGCCACCACCTTGGCTTCCGTGGCGATCGAGGCGTGGTCGGTGCCCGGGACCCAGCAGGCGTTCTTGCCCTGCATGCGGGCGCGGCGCACCAGTACGTCCTGCAACGTGTTGTTGAGCATATGTCCCATGTGGAGCATACCCGTGACGTTGGGTGGCGGGATGACGATCGTATAGGGTTCCCGTTCATCGGGTTCGGAATGGAAAAGGCGGTGCTCCATCCAGTAGTCGTACCATTTGGATTCGATCTCCTGCGGGGAGTATTTGTCGGCGATTTGCATGATATTGTATGCGGTATTTATAATAATTTGTACAGGATTTGCAAAGTTATGAACATTCTGCTAATATGAAATAAAATTAGGAGGAAAATCGTTATCTTTGCAAAATCTGTAATTTTTTAAAAAAAGTAGATGTTTTTCGTACTCAAAACTTTCCCGGTCAAGGAAAGGAGGAGCGAGGGGAAAGCGGTCGGGGTCGGGAGTTTCCGAAGGGAGAATTTATCCGACGATACGGAAAACACTTCGATTTTTAGCCACATAATAAAAAGAATATGAGTAAGAAGGATAAAATAAAGAATATCGACATGGACGATCTGAAGGCACTGCCCGATGTCCTGGACGGACGCCATCACGTCATTCCCATCGTAACGGGCGGGGACGAGGTGTTGGAAGAGGTCAACGTGCCCGAAATATTGCCGATATTGACCTTGCGCAGTTCGGTGCTGTTTCCCGGAGCGATCACGCCGATTACGGTCGGCCGAGAGAAGAGCATCCGGCTGGTGCGCGAAGTGAACGAGCGCAACGGATTGCTGGGGGCCGTGCTGCAACGCGAAAGCGAAGTCGAAGATCCGGCGCCGGACGATATGTACAAGGTCGGCACTGCGGCTCGTATTATCAAGATTCTGGAGATGCCCAACGGCAACCTGACGGTGATTCTAAACGGACTGGAGAAAATCGAGGTGAAGGAGTATGTCTCCACGGAACCTTATTTCCAGGCCAGCGTGACGCCGTTGCGCGACTCTTCTCCCGATGTAAAGAGCCTGGAGTTCGAGGCTCTCGTGGATTCGATCCGCGACATTGCGCTGGGTATCATCGCTATTTCGCCGGACATGCCCAAGGAGGCGGCGTTCGCCATCAAGAATATCGACTCCAAGCGGGGAATCATCAACTTCATCTGTTCGAACCTCGAGCTTTCGGACGAAGACCGCCAGTCGCTGCTGGAGTCTCCCGGTCTGCTGGCCCGTGCCCGCAAGTTGTTGGAGATTCTGGTGCGCGAGCAGCAGCTCGTCGAGCTGAAGAACGAGATCCAGAGCCGTGTCAAGCAGGAGATCGACAAGCAGCAGCGCGATTACTACCTGCAGCAGCAGATGCGCACGATTCAGGACGAGCTGGGCGAAGGTGCCGACAGCGAGCTGGAGGGATTGCGCGAGAAGGCGTCCAAGAAGAACTGGCCCAAGGAGGTGGCCGAACTTTTCGAGAAGGAGATCACCAAGCTCGAACGGCTCAATCCCGCCGTGGCCGAATATTCGGTGCAAGTTACCTATCTGCAACTGATGCTCGAGCTGCCCTGGAACGATGTGACGCAGGATAATCTCGATCTGAAATGCGCACGCGAGCAGCTCGACCACGACCATTTCGGGCTGGACGAAGTGAAAGAGCGTCTGTTGGAGCATTTGGCCGTCATCAAGCTGAAAGGCGACTTGAAATCCCCGATCCTCTGTCTGTACGGCCCTCCGGGCGTAGGCAAGACCTCGCTGGGCAAGTCCGTGGCGGCGGCGCTGGGACGTAAGTTCGGCCGTATTTCGCTGGGCGGTCTGCACGACGAGGCCGAGATACGCGGTCACCGCCGCACCTACATCGGGGCGATGCCGGGCCGGATCATCCAGACCATCAAACGCTGCGGGTCGTCCAATCCGGTCATCATCCTCGACGAGGTGGACAAGGTGACCGTAAGCAATCACGGCGACCCGTCGAGCGCACTGCTCGAAGTGCTCGATCCTGAACAGAATACGACATTCCACGACAACTACCTCGATACGGAGTACGACCTTTCGAAAGTGCTTTTCATCGCCACGGCCAACAACATCGGCAACATCAATCCGGCGCTGCGCGACCGTATGGAGATGATTAACATTCCGGGCTACATTCTCGAAGAGAAGGTGCGGATCGGCCTCGACCACCTGCTGCCCAAGCAGATGACGGCGCACGGCATTCCCGAGGGGCAACTGGTGCTGACTCCCGAGGTCGTCGAGCAGGTCATTGCGGGCTATACCCGCGAGTCGGGTGTCCGTTCGCTGGACAAGCACTTGGCGAAGATCGCCCGCTACCGGGCCAAGCAGATCGCTTTCGAGGAGGCTTATACGCCGGAGCTTACGCAGGCCGATGTCGAGAAGATTCTCGGCATCCCGAAATTCCTGCGCGAAGAGTACGAGGTCGGGGATATGGTCGGCGTAGTCACCGGCCTGGCTTGGACCGAGGTCGGCGGCGATATCCTCTACATCGAGTCGGTGCTGACCCCCGGCAAGGGCAAAGTGAGCCTGACGGGTAACCTGGGTGAGGTGATGAAGGAGTCGGCGACGATCGCCCACGAGTGGGTGATGGCGCACCACAAGGAGTTGGGTATCGATCCCGAAATGTTCGAGAAGAACGACATCAACATCCACGTACCGGAGGGAGCCATTCCCAAGGACGGTCCTTCGGCGGGTATCACGATGGTCACCTCGATCGTTTCGACCTATACGGGGCGCAAGGTGCGCGAGCGTATCGCCATGACCGGAGAGACGACCCTGCGGGGACGTGTAATGCCGGTAGGCGGTATCAAGGAGAAGATCCTGGCGGCCAAGCGTGCCGGTATCAAGGAGCTGATCCTTTCGGAAGACAACCGCAAGGACATCTCGGAGATCAAGGCGGAGTACATCGACGGTCTGACGTTCCACTACGTGCGGACGAACGAGGATGTGTTGCGTTTGGCTCTCGAGGAGAAGAAATAATCCGTGTTAATTTGAAAAGCGGGACGCAATGTCCCGCTTTTTTCGTATTTTAGCGACTTGAAACAGATAGAGTCACGAGTTATGGAGTTTGTTGCGATCATTCCCGCCCGCTATGCATCGACCCGCTTCCCGGGCAAGCCGCTGGCGATGCTCGGGGGAAAGCCCGTCATCCGCCGGGTGTATGAACAGGTGACCGGCGTGCTGCCCGATGCGGTCGTGGCGACCGACGACGAACGGATCCTGCGTGCCGTCGAGGAGTTCGGCGGTCGTGCCGTGATGACTTCGTCCGAGCACCGCAGCGGCACCGACCGTTGCTGGGAGGCTTATGGAAAGCTCGGCCGGGAGTACGACGCCGTAATCAACGTGCAGGGCGACGAGCCTTTTATCCGTCCGGAACAGCTTCGGGCGATCATGCGCTGCTTCGACGTGCCGGGTACGGACATCGCTACCCTGGTGCGTCCCTTCGCCGAGTCAGACGGACTGGCGGCGCTCGAAAATCCCAATTCGCCGAAAGTGGTGCTCGACGGCGAGTCGCGGGCGATCTACTTTTCGCGCTCGGTGATTCCCTACCTGCGGGGTGTGGAGCGGTCGGAGTGGCTGGCGAAACATACTTTCTATAAACATATCGGTATGTATGCCTTTCGTACGAAGGTGCTCGCCGAGGTGACGGCCTTGCCGCCATCTTCGCTGGAGAAGGCCGAGTCGCTCGAACAGTTGCGCTGGCTGGAGAACGGCTACAGGATCGGCGTGGGTATCTCCGACGTGGAGACCATCGGCATCGACACGCCCGAAGATCTGGCGGCCGCCGAGGAATTTTTGAAACGAATGAAGCGATAGAATCATGGATAAAAAACCTCTCTTTATAGCCGGTCCCTGCGTGATCGAATCGGCGGAATTGCTCGATACGGTCGCTGTGACGCTGGCGGACATCAATCGTCGGCTGGGCGTCGAAATCATTTTCAAGGCTTCGTTCGACAAGGCCAACCGCACGTCGATTTCGTCGTTCCGGGGGCCGGGGTTGGAAAAGGGCCTTCGGATGCTCGCCGACGTTCGGTCGAAGTGGGGGCTGCGGCTGCTGACCGACATTCACGAATCCTGTCAGGCCGCTCCGGTCGGCGAAGTCGTCGATGTGATCCAGATTCCGGCATTCCTTTGCCGCCAGACCGATCTGTTGGTCGCTGCGGCCCGTACGGGACGTACGGTCAATATCAAGAAAGCGCAGTTCCTTTCGGGTGAAGATATGCGATACCCTTATGAAAAGGCGATGAAGGCCGGTGCCGGTGAGGTTTGGCTTACCGAACGTGGCAATATGTACGGCTACAACAACCTGGTGGTCGATTTCCGCAACATTCCCGACATGCTCGGTATCGCTTCGACGGTCGTCATGGACTGCACGCATTCCGTACAGCGCCCCGGTGCCGCCGGCGGCAAGACGGGCGGTAACCGCGAGTTCGTGCCTGCCATGGCCCGGGCAGCCCGGGCGTTCGGTGCCAACGGTTTCTTCTTCGAGGTGCATCCTGATCCCGATCATGCCTTGAGTGACGGCCCGAACATGCTTTATCTGAATGATTTGGAAAACGTAATAAAATCTTTGCTATAATATGACCGCAGACAAGCGGGCCGATATCCTCTCGCTGGCCCGAAAGACGATCCATACCGAAGCGCTGGCGCTCAAGCATCTCGAACAGACGCTGGGCGATGATTTCGTGTGCGCTGTCGAACTTATCCTGCACAGCCGGGGCAAGCTCGTGGTGACCGGAATGGGAAAATCGGGGCTGATCGGCCGCAAGATCGCCGCGACGCTGGCGAGCACCGGTACGCCGAGTTTCTTCCTGCATCCGGGCGAGGCTTTTCATGGCGATCTGGGAATGATCTCTCCGGAAGATACCGTGCTGGCGCTTTCTTATTCGGGCGAAACGGATGAAATTCTCAAGATCGTGCCGTTCATCCATACCAACGGCAACAAGCTGATTTCGATGACGGGCAATCCCGAATCGACGTTGGCCCGCAATTCGGACGTGCACCTCGACGTGGCCGTACGCCACGAGGCCTGCATCCTGCACCTGGCGCCTACCACTTCGACTACGGCACAGATCGCCATGGGCGACGCTATGGCCGTAGCGCTGATGAAGCTGCGCAATTTCACGAGCATCGACTTCGCGCGGCTGCACCCGGGCGGCAGCCTGGGCCGCCGTCTGCTGATGACTGTCGGCAATGTGATGCACAAGGAGGGTTTGCCCGTAGTGGCTCCGGACTGTTCGGCCAAGGATATGATCCACGCCGTCAGCAAAGGCGGTCTGGGTCTAATCGTCATTTGCGAGGGGGACAAAGTGCTGGGGATCGTCACCGACGGGGATATCCGCCGGGCGATGGAACGCCGCGAATCGGAGTTTTTCTCGATCCGGGCCATGGACATCGCCACGCTCAACCCCAAGACCATCGGGCCCGATGAGAAGCTGATCGCTGCGGAGAAGAAAATGACCCAGCATAAGATCAATTCGTTGCTGGTGACCGACGACGAAGGCAAACTTGTCGGTGTGATCCAGATTTACGACATAAAACTTTGAAAACTATGTTTCTGATTATCGTCGATTACAAGAAGCCGCTCGAAGAGGTGGAGCGCTACCTGGCGGAGCATTGGGCTTTTCTCGACCGTTATTTCGCTCAGGGCAAATTGCTTTGCACCGGGCCGCAGAATCCCCGTACGGGCGGTGTGATCGTTTCGAAAGCCGCGAATCGTGCGGAAGCCGAAGCCTTTACGCGGGAAGATCCGTTCTTCCGGCATGAGATCGCAGATTATACGATCGTCGAGTTCGAACCGACCAAGTATCTTCCCGGATTCGAGAAATTTCGGTAGTAAGCAAATAAACAGGAGCGCCCGCGACTAATCGCGGGCGCTCCTGTTTTCGGAAAACGGCTGTGGAAAGTGTTGTAAACCGTTTTGATCCGCCTCTTCGTAACGTTTTGGAAGAAAGGCGGTCGTTTGACTCTTCTCCTGTATCGGATAGGGGTTGTTTCGTGTATTTTTTTGCGGCTTTCCGGTTGAAGTTCCTGGTGTCGTTGAGTGGTTCGGATGCTTCTGGTCCGGGGTGCTCTATTATCCCCGTACGTAGTGCGGCATTTCGGCGGGAATCGGCATCGACAGTTCGATGATACCGCCTACGGTGCCGTCCTCGCGGCGCCAGGCTGTTTGGTAGATCATTTTGCGGATCCCTTTTTTCTCGATGGTGTAGGCATTCGTGTCGCCTTTTTCGAGGATGCGGGCGATGATCCCCTTCGAGCGCTCGTTGTGGCAGGGGAGCATGCTTTTGCCGCGATACTCTCCATTGACGGAGATAGATTGCTTGTTCTGGTAAATTACCACGCCTTCGGTGTCGCATACCGTTACGGCGCAGTTCGTGTCGTCAGCCCAATTAAAATTCATAGTACTATTCTGTTTTTATAGTTTCTTCGGTTGTAGAAAGCGAGGTCGGGACTGTATTTTATTGCGAAATCTTGACCAGTTGTTCGCGGTAGGCGGTCATGATTCGCGATTTGGAGATGTAGCCCAGGTAGTGTTTCTCCTTGTCCACGACGGGTAACACCCAGACGTGGTTTTCGTCGAAACGGCGCAGCACGCTCTGGATCTGTTCATGTTGCAGGATCGTGTCGGGGGACAGGAGCATGTAGCGTGTAATCGGGTTGCCGTACTTTTGCGGATTGAACAGGTCTTCCCGCACGTCGTTCAGGCGGACGATGCCCAGCAGGTGTTTTTCGTTGTCGAGAACCGGGAAATAGTCGTCGTGACGCTCCCGGGACATGATCTGCACGATGTCGCCCAAAGTCTGGGACGGGTGGATGTAAACCCCGTCGTCCTGAATCAGGTCGTCGAGCCTCAGAAAGACGAAGACCGATTCGTCCTTGTTGTGGGTGATCAACTCCCCGTTCTGGCGCAGTTGCTTGGTATAGATCGAGTCGGGATCGAGGTAGTAGTCGATGGCGAAGGCGATGCAGGCGGTAATCATCAGCGGGATGAAAAGGCCGTAACCGCTCGATAATTCGGCGATCAGGAAGATCGAGGTCAGGGGGGCCTTCATCACGCCCGACATTACGCCCGACATACCTACCAGGGTGAAAGAAACCAGCGACAGGTTCCATCCGAACAGGGTGTTGCAGACCAGCGCCGTGATAGCGCCCATGAATGCGCCGACGAACAGCGAAGGGGCGAACGTACCGCCGACGCCGCCCGCAGCGTTGGTCGAGGCCATAGCGATCACTTTGAAGAACATCGTGCCTACGATGAAGAGAATGACCACCCAGTCGATCTGACTGAAGCGGTAGAAGAGCGAGTTGTTGAACAACTCGGTCGTGTTGCCGTGCATGAGCGACATGAAACCTTCGTAGCCTTCGCCGTAGAGGGGCGGGAAAATGTAGATCAGGATGCCGAGTACGGCTCCGCCGATCAGCCACTTCTTGTAGGGACTGTCGATCTTTTTGAAGAAGGCGCCCACCCGGGCATTGACCGTGGTGAAGTAGTAGGACATCAGCCCGCAGAAGATACCCAGCAGGACGAAAAGCGGAATTTGGTTGAGCCGGAACGCATCGTCGGGAGTCAGCGAGATGGCGATGATCGGATCGAATCCCCGGATCGTGAGGGCGATGGCGGCGGCCGTGATCGAAGAGATCAGCAGCGGTACGACCGTGCGCGAGGTGAGATCGAGCATCAGGATTTCGAGCACGAAGACCACGCCCGTGATCGGGGCTTTGAAGATGGCTGCAAGGGCCGCCCCGGCACCGCAGCAGAGCAGCAGGGTAGTGTTTTTGTAGTTCAGGTGGGCCAGGCGGCTGATGTTCGAACCGATGGCTGCGCCCGTCAGGACGATCGGGGCCTCGGGACCGACCGAACCGCCGAACCCGATCGTCGTCGCACCGCCTACGACCGAAGTCCAGCAGTTGTGGGAGGCGATGTACGAGTTTTTACGCGACATGGCATACAACACGCGTGTAACGCCTTCCGAAATGTTGTCTTTGACGACGTATTTGACGAAAAGCGAGGCCAGAATGATACCGATGACCGGATAGAACAGGAAGAGAAAATGCGACTGTTCGACGGGGAACCAATGGGTCAGCCCTGCTTTGATTCCGTAGAGCAGCAGTTCGAACAGGCAGGTACCCAATCCGGCCAGAACCCCTACGATGATGGCTAGCAGCGCCATGATCTGCGTACTGGTGAACCGTTTGGTAAGCTCCAGGAAACGGATGTAGATACGTTCGCCCCAATCCGCGATCGTCTGCGGTGTTATGCGTTTGAACATTTCGGGTACCTTGTCTGCTGGTTATGCGCGTTATCGCTGTTGCTGGTATTGGCGAGCCTGCTCTGCGATCAGCTCCTTGTCGTCGAAATAGTCGATCCGCATGGCGTGGCGCACTTCGCCGAGCGTTTGCGCGGCTGTTGCCCGGGCATGCTCCGAACCTTTGCGCAGAATTTCATAGACCTCTTCGATGCGGCCTTCGTACTGCTTGCGGCGCTCGCGGATCGGCTCCAGCGTTTCGTTCAGCACGGCGATCAGGAACTTCTTGACCTTCACGTCGCCCAGCCCGCCCCGGCGGTAGTGCGCCTTCAACTCGTCGAGCGAGGCGTAATCGGGCAGGTATCGCTGAAAATGTTCCGGGCGGCTGAAGGCGTCCAGGTAGGTGAAGACGGTGTTGCCCTCGACCTTGCCCGGGTCCTCCACCCGCAGGTGGTCGGGATCGGTATACATACCCATCACCTTCTTCTTCACTTCATCGGCCGAGTCGGAGAGGTAGATGCAGTTGCCCAGCGATTTCGACATCTTGGCCTTGCCGTCCGTACCGGGCAGACGCAGGCAGGCCGCGTTGTCGGGCAGCAGAATTTCCGGCATGACGAGTGTTTCTCCATATACGGAGTTGAATTTATGGACGATTTCGCGCGTCTGTTCGATCATCGGTTCCTGATCCTCGCCGACCGGTACAGTCGTGGCCTTGAAAGCGGTGATATCCGAGGCCTGGCTGATCGGGTAGGTGAAGAATCCTACCGGAATACCCTGGCGCTGCGATCCATCTTCTTCGTTGCCTTCGGCGAAGCCGCGCAACTGGATTTCGGCCTTCACCGTCGGATTGCGCTGCAGACGGGCTACGGTCACCAGGTTCATGTAGTAGAAAGCCAGCTCGCAGAGTTCCGGCACCTGCGACTGGATGAAGAGCGTCGATTGCGCGGGATCCAGTCCGCAAGAGAGGTAGTCGAGAGCGACTTCGATGATGTTCTGCCGCACTTTCTCCGGGTTGTCCGCATTATCGGTCAGCGCCTGTGCGTCGGCGATCATGATGAATATTTTCTCGAATTCGCCCGAATTCTGCAACTCCACGCGGCGGCGCAGCGAACCTACGTAATGTCCCAGGTGGAGTTTGCCGGTCGGACGATCTCCGGTGAGTATGATTTTTCCCATCAGTTAAAAAGTTTCTAATAATAAATAGTCTGCAAATGTACGAAAAACTAAACCGATGGTCGAATAATAATTGCGAAGTATCGGTTTTTTTTATATTTTCGTGCGTGCAAATAAGATAAACTATGACTATCATCCAACTCGAATACCTGCTGGCGGTAGCCAATTGCGGTAGTTTCTCTTTGGCAGCGGAACACTGTTTCGTGACCCAGCCGTCGTTGAGCATGCAGATCAAGTCTTTGGAGGAAGAATTGGGCGTGGTGCTGCTCGATCGCAGCAAGAAACCGGTCATTCCGACCGAGGCGGGCGAGGTGGTGCTTGCCGAAATCCGGGAAACCCTCCGGGCTTACGATCATATCCGCGAAGCGGTCGCGGAACTCAAAGGCGAAACTTCCGGTCGGTTGCGGCTCGGCGTCATTCCGACCATCGCACCTTACCTGTTGCATAAGTTTATTCCCGATTTCGTGCGGGACTATCCCAAAGTCGAACTGGAGATTGCGGAGATGGTGACCGCCGACATCGTCGATGCGCTGCGCCGCGACCGGATCGATGCGGCATTGGTCGCCGGCGGAACCTGCGGCGAGGGGATTCAGGAACACGAGTTATTCGACGACCGGTTCCATCTTTACGTGTCCCGGGAGAATCCGCTTTTCGAACGCACGAACGTCCGTATCGAGGATATCGACCTCAAGGAGCTGGTGCTGTTAAGTCCGGGGCATTGTATGCGTGACCAGATCATCGAGCTGTGCCAGGCCAAACGGGAGGTCCCCTCGCACTATACGTTCGAATCCGGTTCGCTCGATACGTTGATGCGGATCGTCGATTACACGCACTGTGTGACGATTATCCCCGAAATGGCCGTGGAATACATTCCTGCGGAGCATCGTTGTCAGGTCAAAACGCTGGCCAAGGGGGCTACTTCGCGCAAGATCGCCGTGGCCGTGCGCCGGACCTATGTCAAAAGTTCGATCATCAAAGCCTTGATCGATACTATTTTGTCGAAAGTTTCCCGCCAATAGGGATTCGGGACGGATATTTGCAGAGTAAATTTTCGGATATTCTCTTGTATCTTTGCGGGAAGCGGGATGCGTTCGGCATAAAAAAACAAACGGGTTTGTTTTGTTCTGCCCTCATTTTCGCTACCTTTGCAAAGTTGTATTGACCGGTAAATTCAAACTATGGAAAAATTGACAGGCACGATAATTCGTGCAATCCAGGATAAAAAGGGTAAAAATATCGTATCGTTGGATCTTTCGAAAATCGACGGGGCGATCTGCTCCTGCTTCATCGTTTGCAACGCCGACTCCACCACGCAGGTCGCTGCGATCGCGGCGGGTATCGAGGAGCAGGTATTGGAAACCCTCGGCGAGAAGGTCTGGCGCGTGGAAGGACAGCAAAATGCGCTGTGGATCGCTATGGACTACGTGGATGTGGTGGTGCATATTTTTCAGACAGAATTGCGTGAATTTTACAAATTGGAGGAGCTGTGGGCCGATGCCCCGGCGACCCGTTATGAGTATGACGAATAATATTTTATGGCACAACAGAAAATAAACAACAAAATGAATATGCCGCGTCCTTCGTGGATGTGGATATACGGCGTCATCATTATTTTTATTGTCGGCTACTGGATGTTCGGACCCGGCAACGGAGTCCCGGTCAAGAGCGACTGGAATACCGTGGCGCAGATGATCGAGCAGGGCGACGTCGAAAAAATCCAGGTCGTCAATCGTGACCTGGCGGAAATCTACCTTAAGAAGGATGCTGCGGACCGGTACCGTAAGGATGCTGTTGACCCGCGTTTCCGTAATATGCCCGAAACGGGGGCTCAGCTTACTTTCAATATCGGGTCGGTGGATACGTTCCGTCAGGATTTGGATAAGGTGACGGCCGAGTCGGGTAACAAGGTGGTGCTGGTGTACGAGAACCGGGAGAATTCCTGGACATCGATTCTGCTTCAGATGCTTCCCTGGATCATTATTATCGGCGGCTGGTTCTTCCTGATGAGCCGCATGTCGCGGGGGGCCGGAGGCGGTGCTGGCGGTATTATGAACGTGGGGAAGGCCCGGGCGCAGGTGTTCGACAAGGAGAACTCGAAAAAGGTGACTTTCAAGGACGTTGCCGGACTGGAGGAGGCAAAGGTCGAGATCATGGAGATCGTCGATTTCCTCAAGAAACCCGACAAATACAAATCCATCGGTGCGAAAATTCCCAAGGGCGCGTTGCTGGTAGGCCCTCCGGGAACGGGTAAAACCCTGTTGGCGAAGGCGGTGGCGGGAGAGGCCAATGTGCCGTTCCTGTCGATTTCCGGCTCGGATTTCGTGGAGATGTTCGTGGGCGTGGGCGCTTCGCGCGTGCGTGACCTTTTCGAGCAGGCCAAGCAGAAAGCTCCCTGTATTCTTTTCATCGACGAAATCGACGCCATCGGCCGGGCCCGTGGCAAGAACGCCGGGTTCTCGGGCAATGACGAGCGGGAGAATACGCTCAACCAGTTGCTGACCGAGATGGACGGTTTCCAGACCAATACGGGCGTGATCGTCCTGGCGGCGACCAACCGGGTCGATATTCTGGACAAGGCGCTGATGCGTGCCGGACGTTTCGACCGGCAGATCGAGGTGGGATTGCCCGACGTGAAGGAGCGCGAGGAGATTTTCGACGTGCACCTGCGTCCGTTGAAGCTCGATCCGGAGCTGGACCGTACTTTCCTGGCCAAGCAGACGCCCGGCTTTTCGGGTGCCGACATCGCCAATGTCTGCAACGAGGCGGCGTTGATCGCGGCCCGTCACAATAAGAAATATGTGTCGCGCGAGGATTTCCTGGCGGCGATCGACCGCATTATCGGCGGTCTGGAGCGTAAGAACAAGATCATTTCCGACGAAGAGAAGCGGGTGATTGCCTATCACGAGGCCGGACACGCTACGGTAAGCTGGATTTTGGAGAATGCCAGTCCGCTGATCAAGGTGACTATCATTCCGCGCGGCAAGTCGTTGGGCGCGGCCTGGTACCTGCCCGAAGAACGGCAGATCACCACGCGCGAGCAGATGATGGACGAGCTGGCTGCGATGCTCGGCGGCCGGGTGTCCGAGCAGATCAATTTCGGCGAGGTTTCGACCGGAGCGCTCAACGATCTGGAGCGGGCGACCAAGATGGCGTATGCCATGGTGGCTTATTACGGTATGAGCGAGAAGGTCGGGACAATCAGCTATTACGACTCTACGGGCCAGAGCGACATGGCGCTGACCAAGCCCTATTCCGAACTGACGGCCCAGCAGATCGATGCCGAGGCTAAAAATACCATTGCCGAAGCCTATGCGATGGCGGCGGAGGTGCTCCGCAGCCATGCCGACGGTTTGAAGGAGTTGGCCGAACTGCTGTTGGAGCGCGAAGTGGTTTTTACGGAGGATGTGGAGCGTATCTTCGGTAAACGGAAAAAGGATATTCTGCGGGAACGGAAAGAGGCCGAGCAGAAGGCTTTGGCGGAGCGGAAAGCTGCATCCGGCGATGCGGAAGAGGCAGCCGGGAAAAAAGAGGTTGCGTCGGCCGAGCCCCGAAAGGACGAAGAAAAGATTTCCGGAACCGCCGCTTCCGCTGTGTCGGACGGAAAATCGTCGGCGGAAACGCCTGAAGTTTAACGAGGTTTACCCGAAAAAGGTTGAATTATGTCTGATAAAATAAGGAATCTTCTGGTGCGAACCTTGAGCGGTGCCGTCCTGACTGTCGTGGTAGTCGGAGCGGTGCTTTGGTCGCAGTGGAGTTTCGGAGTGCTGTTGCTGGCGATTCTCATCGGCGGTATGTGGGAGTTTTACCGGATGGCCCGCCGGGAGGATATTTACCCTCTCAAATGGCTCGGACTGGTTACGGGTACGGCTCTTTTCGTGGCGAGTTTCCTGCTGGCGGTTTCTGCGGAGCAGGTGGCGTTGTTGCCGAGAGCGCTTTCCGTCCTCTTGTGGTTGTTGCCGGTTTTTATTTTGCTCATACCACTGATGTTCGTCTGCGAACTGTTCCTCAAGCGTGCCCGCCCCGCCGCCGATGTGGGGGCGACGCTCGGAGGTGTCTTTTATGTGGCCGTGCCTTTGTCGATGATGGCCTATCTGCCTCTGCTGACGGGGAAGGGTGGCTGGAATCCCTGGGTGATTTTGGCCTACATCTTCATTATTTGGGCCAACGACGTATTCGCCTACCTGGTGGGGGTCAGCGTCGGCCGACATCATCTTTACGAGCGGATTTCGCCCAACAAGTCGTGGGAGGGGTTCTTCGGCGGCATCGTCGGTGCGATCGCCATGGGTTGCCTTGCCGCATGGTGGCTCGACGGTAGCTATTGGCTGTGGTGCTGTTTAGCTGCGATCGCTGCCGTGAGCGGTGTGTTGGGAGATTTGATCGAGTCGATGTTCAAGCGTGCGGCCGGCGTGAAGGATTCGGGCAATATTCTGCCGGGGCACGGCGGTTGGCTCGACCGTTTCGATGCGCTCATTTTCTCGTTGCCGTTCGTGGTCGCTTATCTGGTATTGCTGTATATTTCATAAGAAAACTTACTATCCGAATATGAAAATAAACAAGGAAGGCTACAAGATTATCGGGCTGACAGGAGTCGTTTGTTTCCTGCTTTGGGCGCTGATGTACTATCTGATGTCGCGCCATGCCGAAGCGGGACTGCTCTGGTTCGGATCCATTCTGCTTGTGCTGTTTTGGTTCTTTATCGTGGCATTTTTCCGGGAGCCGCGGCGTGTGAAGATCCATGATGCGGAGTTGGTCTTCGCTCCGTGCGACGGCCGGGTCGTAGTGACCGAAATGGTGCACGAGAGCGAATACCTCGATCGGGAGATGCTGCAGATTTCGATCTTCATGTCGATTACCAACGTTCACATGAATTGGGTGCCGGTCGGAGGTACCGTGGAGTATTTCAAGTATCATCCGGGGCGTTTCCTGGTGGCGTGGCATCCCAAGTCCTCGACCGAGAACGAGCGGACGACGACCGTCGTGCGAACCCCCGACGGCAAGGAGGTGCTCTTCCGTCAGATTGCGGGTCTGATCGCCCGTCGTATCGTTTCCTATATGAAAGTCGGCTCGAAGGTGGAGCAAAATTCGGTTTGCGGGTTCATCAAGTTCGGCTCCCGCATCGACATCCTTCTGCCGAAGGATACCGAACTGCTCGTGGAGATCGGGGATCCTGTCGTGGGATCGCAAACTCCCATCGCCCGGTTGAAGTAACTTATTGGCGGCGGTTTTCGCGTTGCGGTACGTATGAGTATTACACCTCAAACATTGCTTCGTTTTACGGTGGGGGCGGCCATTACGGCCGTCGTCCTCTTTTTGATGTGGTACTTCAGCTCCATCGTGATCTACATTCTGGTTTCGGCGGTGCTGGCCATTATGGGACGCCCGCTGGTAGCCCGGATATCCCGAGGTCGGATCGGGCGATGGCGTGTGCCGCGCTGGTGCGGAGCGCTCGTTACGCTGCTGGTGATCTGGATCGTTTTCGCGGTGATGTGCGGGCTTTTCGTGCCGCTGGTGACCAACAAGCTCTACCAGTTGGCGCACCTCGATTTTTCGACGGTGCTGACTTCTGTCGAGGAGCCGCTGCAGCGTATTCAGGATTATCTCACTCACTTCTTCTCGTTGCCCGAAACCCAGGTGTCGTTCAAGGACACGCTGATCTTGTTCCTGCAGTCGCTGATTAATTTCGACACGATCAATACGGCGTTTTCATCGGTGGTGAGTTTGGCCGTTTCGAGCGTGATCGCCTTTTTTTCGATTTCGTTCATCACGTTCTTTTTCCTGCGGGACGACGGACTTTTCTATGCGATGGTAACGGCACTTTTCCCGGATCGATACCAACAGAACGTGACGCATGCCCTCAATTCGGTTACAGTGCTTCTGTTCCGCTACTTTCGGGGGATTTTGGCCGAGAGCTTCCTGTTGATGTTGGCCGTATCGCTGGTGATGATGGCTTTCGGCATGAGGGCGCAGGATGCCTTTTTCATCGGTCTTATCATGGGGGTTATGAACGTCGTGCCATACGCCGGTCCGACCATCGGCGGTGCTGTTTCGGTCTGCATGGGTATCATCACCCCGATCGAAGGGATGTCGATCGGCCATACGATGCTGGTCATTGCAGGATCGCTGTTGATTTTGAAGGGGCTGGATGATTTCGTGCTGCAACCGACGCTCTACTCCGAGCGGGTCAAGGCGCAGCCGCTCGAGATATTTCTCGTGATCCTGATTGCAGGGTCGTTGGCCGGGGTGATAGGCATGCTGCTGGCCATACCGCTTTATACCGTGCTGCGGGTTTTCGCCAAGGAGTTTTTCTCCCAGATTTCCCTGGTGCGCAAGCTGACCGAAAAGATTTGAGGCTATGTCTGTCTGGATCGAAGGAGAGGTGATGCACGGACGGCAACTGGGCCGTGAGTTGGGATTTCCGACCGCCAATATGGAGGTTGCGGATGCGGATACGATCGAAAGCGGAGTGTATGAGTCCTATGTGGAGATCGACGGTGTGGAGTATAAGGCCATGTCGAATCTGGGGAGCAACCCCTCGGTGGGCGGAGGTCCCCGACATCTCGAAACCCATATTTTCGACTTTTCGGGCGATCTCTACGGTCGGAGACTCCGGGTCGAGCTGCGGCGTAAGATCCGCGACGAGCGCAAGTTCGATTCGCTGGAGGAGTTGCAGCGCCAGATCGAACGGGATCGCAGCTGTATTTTGAGTTCGGAGAATCGGCGGCGATGACCGTGCGGCGGTTTATGCCGTTTTTCGGCCGGAGGCCGTGTTTACCGCTTTGTGGCTTCGATTCCCTTCGGCGGGAGTCGGTGTCGCAATGCGGCCGACGAGAGCCGACGATTCGGCAAGAGATTATGTATAATTGATTAAATGATAAAAAGTATGTTTTTGGATTTGTC
>OHPK01000173.1_pt1 | contig 39680 bp, 33 predicted proteins | sample 1577661 | NCBI WGS metagenome assembly OHPK01 (sample SAMEA3879556, study PRJEB24766) | human gut metagenome | biome: human-associated habitat; feature: feces | place: USA | collected 1985/1987
ACGCAGCGAAATGCAGCGTTGTAGAGCAATTAAGGGATGCTCAATAACTGTTAAGAAAAAAAACGGCCCTCTGCCAATGAAAAAGGCAGAGGGCTGAAATTTCATCTAATGTTATATCCCATATCAAGTCTGCGCATCCAATTGAAATGTGGCGCTCAAATAGACTTGGGATCAAAGAAAAAATAAGTCGAGGGAATTTCCCCCGACTTATTTTTTCGTGCCCTGTACCGTCCGGTCTGCCCCATAGGTCACATTGTGTACCTATGAACATGAACCCTTGATTTCAGAGGGTTTTTCTTATTCTTTGTCTATTGCGGCGCAGGATTTGAGGGATTTACATAACTATCTCCAGTAAGCGACATCTTTTTTCGAAAAACGGAGAAGGAGATATTGTCAAAATCACCAAATTCAGATATAATAGATAAAATATATTTTCGTAATATATACTCATGCCAGCGCAAAATCTATTGGTACAAGGTGAAAGTCATGGAAACTATAAACGCAGTTTGGGAACATTCATACGGAGAGGATTGTATTCCAAATTTTTCCGCCAATATGGAACAACCCAGACATCGTTGGTATGAATTCAAAGAAGGTTTTAGTTTAACTCTGGTTGAACGTGCTATACGAGAGACCAAGAAGGATAATAAATCAACTTCCTTCACTGTTCTGGATCCCTTTTCTGGCTCCGGAACAAGTCCACTCACAGCATTGCAAAGTCGTTGTAATGCTATAGGCTATGAAGTAAACCCGTTTATGAGCTTTGTTGGAAAAACAAAATGCCAACAACGTACAAAATCGATTCATGACTATACGAAAGAGTTAAATCGCATCTTAGTTCAACGTCCATTCAGATTGAAGAGTCCTTTAGAAGGGGTCTCTACATTTACTGGTTCCGGAGAGAACGGGAAGTGGCTGTTTAATTTAGATGTACTCAGGGCATACGAAGCCCTATACCAGCACATTTCTCTTTCTGAATATAAAGACTTCTTCCTTCTGGCTCTAATCACATCGGCTATGCAATGTTGTAACGCAAAAAAGGATGGAAAATGTCTACGGTATTTAAAGAATTGGAAAGCACTCAACTATACTGGCGCGAACTTGCGAGATACTTTTAAGGCAAACGCATTGCAAATGATATCCGATTTAGAAAGAAGTCCGCTATTAGAGGGCACAAGAGATATTACGCAGGGGGATACCCGGAAACTGCTACAAGCGTCAGAACACGATTCGGCTGATTTGATTATATTTTCTCCGCCATATTTAAACTCATTCGACTACTCTGATATATACCGCCCAGAACTCTTCTTAGGGAAATTCGTTAAAGATAATAGCGAACTAATGCAACTCAGAAAGCAAACTCTGCGTTCGCATGTGCAATGCAAATGGGATAGAAAGGATAGCTCAACTTCGCCTTGGGTAACAGGTATTGTACAAAAACTCACAGCCAAACAAGATACCTTGTGGAATGCCAATATACCTCAAATGGTTTCTTCCTACTTTTATGATATGGAAGAAGTATTAAAGCAATCATATAGAATTGCAAAACAAAATTCTCAACTCTGGTTTGTCGTAAGCACCTCTGCCTATTCAGGAGTTGAAATTCCTGTTGACTTGATATTGGCAGATATTGCAACTACCCACGGTTGGGAATTAGATAGCGTCAATGCACTTAGGAAGTTGAGAACATCCAGCCAATGTGTAGATGAAAACCAGCAGAAAGTACGACTTAGAGAGTCTCTCATTATCTGCAGAAAGTAGGTAACCTTATGCCTGATATCTATTTGCCCAATATTATAAAATTGGAGCTCACAAATTTCTCTCTGTACTGTGAGCAATCTGTTGTTATGGATTTCTCTAAACCCGTATCATGTCTTATGGGAGCTAATGGCATTGGCAAATCCACTTTATTGAACTGTGTTAACTTTGCTATTACCGGCAGAATAAATCCGACAAATAAAAAGTTGAAATCTATCGACACCCTTGATCGAGGAAATAATTACTATTTACAATATTTTGACGGTAGAATTTCTGAAGTAGACAAAGATTATGCGTCAACGCGAATTGTTTTTATGCTTGGAAATAAAAGAATTGAAGTGGTGCGCAACTTCTTTCCCGATAATAGCATACTTGAATACAAACTTGACAATGAGACTCAAGATCCTCGTAACTACGAAGACGATGTGGTTCGGCTCGCTAATTTGAATAACTATGCGCAGTTTGTATTTCTGCAGCTGAAGGTCTTAACTTTTGATGAAAGTCGAGACTGTCTATTCTGGAATCCATCCATTCTTACTCCCACGATTTTCTTGTGCTTAGGTGAAAGCGTTGACAATGCAGAAAGAGCCGACGAACTTGCACGTGAAATTCAAAAGGTCAATTCGAGAATTCGAAATGTGCAGTGGGAGATATCAAAGCAATCTGCACGTCTGACTACTTTAATTGAAGAAAAATCCAAGACCGAAGAAGCACGCCCTCATTACGCAAGTGAAGATGAAGCGAGTGCTCAAAATGAATATGAAGAAATAATCAAAGAACTTGAAGAAGGCGAGTCCTATCATCAGGGTTATACAAAGGAACGGCAACAGATATATGCCAGAATCACAGAGCTAACAGTTGAAAAGGTTCGCTTAAGAAAAGAGTATGAAGAACATTACGCCGAGCTTTACGCCGGAAATGGGCACCTTTATAGAAATCCAATTATTATGGCATTGACATCAGATGGGTGCCCAATTTGTCATACTGCTCATCAAAAACTTCCTGAACACATCGAACAAGCTCTCAATCAAAATGTCTGTCCACTGTGTGGAGAGCATATTCCTGAGACAGCTTCAGAGCAAACAGAGATTATCGCTAAATTGGCAAAAATTGACAATAACTTATCGAAGATTGAGCACGAGCTTGAAGAATTGATTCTTCGTCAGCAAACAGTCGAAGAACAACTCGATAATTTGAAAAAGAAAATTGAAGAGTTGAAAAAACGCAAAGAAGATATCGAAAAGAAATGTTATAGTTTCCTGCTCGATGATGCGACAGATGATTCCTGGAGCAGCCGTATCAAGGCCCTGCAGGATTCGATAAGTGCGGTTGAGAGAGAAAAATTCAAACATATCGAAGATCGAGATCAGCTGAAGATGGAATACGACAATCTATGTGTAAGCTTAGAGAAAATCTATCGCAGAGTTCAAGTAGACTTTCTGCCCATTTTCAAAAAGTTTGCCAAAGAATTCACTGGATTAGACCTGGATATGACTTTAGTTTCTGTTACTGACGATGGCAGAAAAATGTTCAAATTCATTCTTCAAATCGATGATACGAATAGAGACAATGAGTTCGAGTTGTCCGAGTCCCAGCGATTTTTTATTGACATTGCATTGAGGATGTCCATTGTTACTTTTGTTTGTAGCAAAACAACCGCCTCAACCTCCATGTTAATAGATACCCCTGAAGGCTCTCTGGACATTGCGTATGAAACAAATGCTGGCTCAATGTTTTATGAGTATATTGCGGCAAATCAGAAGATGATTATTACTGCTAATTTGAATTCTTCTGGCCTGATTCAAACCCTTGCCGGCAAAACTAAGTTTGAGAAATTCGAATTGATAAGCATGTTAAAATGGGCAAAACTATCGTCTGTTCAAAATACACATTTCGAACTTTTCGAAAGGTCTATTTCAACAATTGAAAGTAAATTGGAGGGATAGATGTGAATATTTGTGCAAACTTTGATATTCTGTTTTATCTCTCTCACCCAAGAAATAAATACGCAGAACAAACGTTGTTTGAAATCAACACTATGCTTTACTTGGCCGAATTGCTCAGCATATATGACGGATGCAATGCTCAAAAATGGGGATACGGATTTGCACGAAATAAATATGGCGCTCCTGTGAGTATTGAGCTTATGGAAGAAGTAGAGTTCTTATGCGCAAAAGGTTATCTCTCAAAAGATAGTTCCGGATACTATCGAATTTCAGATACAGCATCTCTCAATTCGATTTTATCAATATCAAAATCCGGCATTCTGGGGTGGCGTTCCAAATATATCGAGGTGGTGTTTGACTCATTATTGACCAAATCTTTTCCAAGAGTTGTGCGTGCTGTGCAAAATGAGCCGGGTATTAGCCTTTTAGAGAGCATAAATCGAACAAGCACATTACTGGAATCGAGCTTAATAAATGCCCTTTATGAAGACTTTGGCGTATTGAAAGAAATAATCGGAGATCCACAAATCGACCTGGTTGTTCCGGCTTCTTTGTGGATTGATTATCTGTCTGTTCAAAAGCAATAGGAGAATATCAATGTTAGATAGAGAGACCGTAGAGCGGTTATTGCAAAATAATTTGGATGCAAAACTGAATAGCGAACTTTCAAAGTATGGATATCAGCTGGATGCCGCTCATAAACTCTTTCGTTTTATTACCAGCATTTTTGAGCGGACTCCTCCTGAACTCATTACATGGAAGTTTAAAGTTATTATGCCGGTTGGAGACTGGGACTTCAGTCAAAAAATCATCCTAAACTTTCATCGAATGAATGAAGTCTTTACATCTGAATGTGCATTTATAATTGTAGATAGCAATTTGTATCTGATTGAACCTTACGAGGCGGATTACTCTGGTCGTGATCATATTTGTTATCAATATAACGCCCCTCAAAATGAGTCCCTAACCATAAAGGACAAGCAGTTTCAGTTATCTGAATACTACGACTCTGCTATAACCAGTATTTTTGCTCAACCTACATATAAAGAACTGGACGAAGCAATGGACTATTACAATACCAGATATGTACGAGATTCCTCGTGCGCAGTGCTTTCACAAATATGGACAGACGAGGCTAAAAGAGAATTTGTTCAAAAACCAGAACATTTCATGCGAGACTCTTTATGGCAGTGCCTACAGAATATTTTACGGAACCATACTGTCAAGCGGGAGCAAATTGTTGATGCAACACATCCCGTTGACATTAAAGTAACTTGGCCCGCAATAAATAATGTTGCATTAATTGAAGTGAAATGGCTGGGCGATTCCGGCCAAACACAATATCGTGATGCACGAGCAAACGAAGGCGCAAAGCAATTAATTGATTATCTGGCGTCATCCGTCCAAGAGGAACCAGACAAACATTTCGTAGGATATCTAACGGTATTTGATGGGCGTCGCGGAAAGACAAGCAATCAATACGAGCGGCAAGAAATAAACTATAGATCAGAGTATTCTTCTCATCCGAGCATGAACTACAGAAGATTTTATATGGCGGAATGTGTGTGATCGTTGTTTGATTTTCCGTTACTATAGCAAACAGAAACTCACCGACATGAGTGCCAATGACTCAGCACCCATGTCGGTGAGTTTTTTACTTGTTCTCCTTCGTTTTCTTCGGCCCCTTCTTCCCCTCCGGAGCCTGTGGCGGAAGTGTACCTTCCGCCTTCTGGCGCTTCAGCTCCGCGAGTTCAGTTTTCATCTCGATGATCAGTACCTTCAGCTTCTCCTCGCACTCCTCGCGGGTGTGGGCGTAGACATTGCGGGCGTGCTTTTTACCGTCGGGCCATTTTGGAGAATAGCGTCCTTCAAAGAGATGGTCGTTAATCTGACTGACGCAGCCGGTGCCAGACCTGCGCTTGCGGCCCACGTAGGGCTTGAAGTCGGTCATACTCGGCTTTTCCGCCTGGGCCGGGGCAGTTTCCTGCCCCGGCTCCGAAGCGTCCTCCTGCGGCGCTGCTTTGCCGATGCCGCGGTCGATGTTGGCGGCGGCCGTGAGCCGCATGTCATCGGTGATGTGGGTATAGATGTCCAGCGTGGTGGCTGCCGACACATGACCCAGCATGGCGGAGAGTGTTTTCACATCCATGCCGTTTTCCAGTGCCAGCGTTGCGAATGTATGACGCAGATCATGAAATCGAACATGCTTGCACCCTGCGTGCTCCAAGATGAGCTGCAGTCTGCGGCGCACCACGCCAGGTGTGATGGGGCAGTCCTCTTTTACCGGGGATGGGAACATCCAGCGGGAGTCCACTGTTTTCTTATACTCCTGCAGCACCGCCACCACGGCGGGCGGCAGGACGATCTTGCGGACGGAGTTCTTTGTCTTGGGCGTGCTGATCTGAAGCTGGCCCCGCACATCGTAGACCTGCTTGTTCACATTCAGTACGCCGGTTTTGAAGTTCAGGTCGTCCCATTGCAGCGCCATCAGCTCACCCCGGCGCAGGCCGGTGGCTAAGTCCAGAAGGAAGACTTCGTAGTAGCCCTCGAACTTCGCCTGAATGAGGAATCGCTGCAGTTCCTCTCGCGTCAGCACCTGCATCTCCCGTGCCTTTTTCGGCGGCAGCTTGCAGCCGATGGCTGGGTTCACACGGATCAGTCCATCCTGCACCGCCTTCTCCAGCGCGGAGCGGCAGGTGGCGTGACACATACGCACCATCCGGTCGGACAGCCCTTCGCCGTACTTGTCGGTGAAGCGCTTCCGACCACTTTTCTTGAGTCGGCCATAAAACTGCTACAGGTCGTTCTGCGTCAGCTTGTTCAGCGGGATGTCCCCGATCTCCGGGATGATGTGCAGTCGGATGCGGCTCTCGTAGGTCTCCTGCGTAGTGGGACGGATCTTGGGCTTGGAGTGATTCTCGTACCAGTATGTCAGCCAGTCTCCGAAGGCCATCTCGGGCCGCACACGCTCTGGCTTCAGCCCCCCGCACTCCTCCTTGAGCTTCTGGAGTTTCTCAACGCACTCCTTCTTCGTTTTGGCGAGGACATTTTTCGTCTTGGGGTAGCCATTGTCATCATAGCCGATGACAACTCGCCCCTCCCACCGCCCGTCCTTGCGCTGCCTTACGGTTCCGTCGCCGGCTTTTCGTTTTCTTGCCACGGTTTCAACTCCTTTCCGAAGATATCCTCCATGAAGCCGCCCACGATGCCGCAAGCCTGCTTCTGCATATCTGAGGTGACATGGGTGTAGGTGTCCAGCGTGAAGGACGCATTGGTGTGGCCCAGGATTCCGGACAGCGTCTTAGCATCTACGCCGCTGGTAAGGGCATGGGTGGCGAAGGTGTGGCGCAGGTCGTGGAAGCGGATGCTGGGCAGCCCCGCCCGCCGGAGCAGCGTCTTCATGTGGAGGTAGGCCGAGCCGGGGTTGACAGGATCCTCCGGCTTCACTGGGTCGGGGAATATCCATTGACTGATGGTATCCGCCTTGCGCCGCCGCAGGATGTCCGCCACCGTCTTCGGCAGGAGGATGGTACGCATTCCCTTTCCCGTTTTTGTCTCGCCGACGGTGTACTCACCCTTCCTCTGGCTGTGGAGGGTGCGGCACACCTTCAGCGTGCCGCCCTTCTCGTCGAAGTCGTTCCATTGCAGACCGCAGATCTCGCCGCGGCGCAGGCCGGTCATCAACTCCGTCTGAAAGAAGTCCCGCCACACCTCGTCCTGCTCCACCACTGTAAGGAAGTCGTCCAGCTCCGCACGGGTGAGGATACGCTTGGGCTTGTAGTTAGGCTTGGGCGCAGTCGTACCCTCGGTGGGGTTTCTTGGAATGACATGCGCCTGCACCGCGTCTTTCAGTGCGGCGTGGAGTGTGGAATGGATGTGGCGCACCATGGAGTCGGAGAGCTGATGCCCCATCTCGGGATGCTCGTGGATGCGCCCCTCCGTTTTCAGGCGGCGGTACATCCGCTGGATGTCCTGCTGAGAGATGAGGGAGATTTGCTTGTCGCCCAGCTGCGGCTTGATGTAGTATTCGATGTAGCGGCGGTATCCCTCGAGGGTACCGGGCCGCACCGTACCCGCCTTGTACTCCGTGAGCCAGCGGTCCAGCCACTGGCCCAGCGTCATGCGGCTGTCCTCGGTCAGCTCCACATCCCGGTAGCACTCGATGTTCTGATGGAGCTTGTCCAGCAGCGCCTTTTGCGTCTTGGCGTAGACATGACGGAACAGCGGCTCGCCGTTTTCCCGGTGGCCGATGACGATGCGGCCCTCCCAGCGTCCGTCCTCTCGCCTCCGCACCATGCCGTCACCGGCCGGTCTTCGTTTTGCCATGTATTTCACTTCCTTTGGATTCAATTTCTTTTTGCAACACAAACAACTACCACACTTTTGCGGAAATAGCTATTGCTTTTCTCAATTCTTTTTCTGCGTTTTGAAGTGCAAATTAGGTGTAAATTGGATCAAAATCGGGGCATGGGGCCGGTAGAGCGTCGGCGGAAACCCTTGAAAACACTGAGGAAACTGGAACTTGGAGCGTTCCACAGGGTACAAACTCCCGAAAGGAGCGTTCCTCTGTCCCCGGTCACAAACCCTTGAAAATGCCCGCACTGCGGGCATTTGTGGGACGGACCGGGGCGTTTACGACCCCGGTCCTTTCTCCTGCTTTTCTTTCGTCGGCGGCAAATCGGTCCGATTTTCGGTCATCCCGCCCGGTCAAGCATCCACGGCGCATCACTCCCTTCCGGGCAGAACACACTGCGGTAGGTACTGATGTCCGGCACCATGCCCTGCTCCAGCATGATCTCACTTTGCAGCAAGCGCACGCACAGCTCCGCATAGACACTTCGCATCCCGTCCCGGCACCGACGGGCAACGGTCTTTTGCTCATCGGTCAGATCACCGTAGTGTTCATCGCAGAGAAACAGGCGAAGCTCCTCTGCGTCGATGGGGTCGGCATGATCCTTGTTCCACACCCACCGAATGTAGCGCACTGTGTCGTGCGTGCGACGGAGGATCATCATCGGGTCGTGGTCTACAATAAAGTTTGCAATCTGCTGCATCATGCACTTTCCTCCTTCTTTAAGGTGTTCTGCTGTTCCAACTCGGCCAGGCGCTTTTGCACCCGCGCCCGCTCCACACTCTCCTCCGCCTGCCGGAATTGCCGCTGGTAGTTCTGCTCCAACGCCTCCTGAATGGGGCGGATGTTGTAGATGAGACTGCCGTTGCGCACGTGGCCGTCCTTCGTGATGATGGTGCTGGGCTCGGTGCGGATGAGCCCCTTCTCCTCCAGACTGGTCACATACTTCCGCACGGTGTTTTCACTCAGCTGCACCGCCCGACCGATGGTGCGGTAGCTGGGATGGCACTGGTAGGTCCTGCGATCTTCGCAGCGCAGGAGGTAGTTGTAGACGGCGATCTCGTGAGAGCTGAGTCCAAAATTAAAGACCTCATTGGGAACGAGGTAGTAGTGCTTATTCGGGTCACGCTTGGGCCAGCGCTGGTACATCAGGCATCACCTCCCACTTGCGTTTCCACCCACCGGTGGAACTTTTCTTTGGGTACCACGATACGGTTTCCGATCCGCAGGGCGGGGAAGCCCGTCTCGTGCATCAGCTCATAGGCGCTGGAGATGGACACGCCCAGCACCTGCGCCACCGTGTTCGCATTGAGGAACAGCGGCAGCTGGTCGTAGTTGGTGAATGTGGATTCTTGCATTGGATTCCTCCTTTATAATTTTTGATGTTTGTTGACGGAAGCTACAACGCAGCCTATAGGCATCACTCCTTTCAGTTCGATTTGAATACAGAGAATTGCTCCCTGCTAAATGCCTTAAAAAAATCCCTCCACTTATCGCGGAGAAAAACATGTTTTGCACACCCTGTTTTATTAAATTTTTTCTTTGTTTATCGCGGCGTATCTTTTAAGCCGGCAAATACAAGTTTTATACCATCCAACAGCTTCATGAGGGATAATTCTAACATTCCTCTACTTATCGCCGTTCTTCAGCAATTTTTTTAGTTTTTTTCTGTGCGATTCATACACTTAAAAATCGTTTTCATGTTCATGCCGGATATCCTAAAATATAAGCCATTCCGTTTCTTTGAATCCCATACAAACAACCATGGACGCAAAAAGGGAGCCGCGCCAATTGGCGCGGCTCCCTGAGTTGAGTTTTCGGTTTTACATTCCCAGCGTCGGTGAGGTGTGCTGCTCCTGCTCCATCAGAAGTTCCAAGCTGTAATCCAAAATTTTCTCCTTGCGCTCGGTCAGCATGGTCAGGTAGAATTCACGCTGGATTGGCAGCAGTTCAGGGACACCTTCGAGAAAGTCATGGATCGCATCGAGGTCGATTCTTGAACAGACACGCTTGAGCGCCTCATTGCAATCCGGATTTTTCAGCGAGGAAATGTAATCAAAATAAGATATCTTTTTCCCGCCTTCTTCGATAGAGGAAGTTGGGAAGGTATAGATGCGCTGGTCGATTTCCGCTTCGTCTTGCAGTACAGTTTTCATCCGTTCCAAATCAAGCTGCGGGTACAGGCAGGAACCGCAGTCATAGACCGGCGCCAGCTCTGCCTGCTGCTTCTCCTCATCCACGAGGAACCCCCAGTTGCCGTTATGCCGGTCGAAGTTTCCAAGGAACGCATCCGCAATAAACATGTCCCAGAAAAATTGCCGCAGCTCATCGGAGGGATAAATACTCTGCTCCTCGATGGCCTCCAGAATGGAGGACAGTTCTTTTCCATAACCGTTCTGTTCACTGTCGATGCAGGTGTTTTTCAGATGGGCAAACTCGATGAGCCGTTTTCCGTCCTCTGTAAAATCCCGACAGGCAACTACCAGCTTTGTTTTGCCGCGGTTGTCCGTATAGTTTCCGAGGAGCGTTTCCTGCGTCCGAAAGCCCAACATTTCAAAGATATGACAGGCGACATATTCGCTGATACAGCCGTTGCTGTAACTCATATCCCGATTCCTGCTGGGCTTTGGCGGAAACTTGAGCATATAACTGTGTCCTTGATAGGTGATATTGATTTTATTACCGTTGGCTCCGCCATAGGCGCGGAAGCGGTTGACTGGGCAGTTGGTAAAATCAGTCATAGGTTCTCACCCCCTTATAAATATTTTGCACGGAGATAGTCTGCCTGCTCCTGCGTGATGGCATTGCTCCATTGATTGGAGTTGATCGCGCTATATAATTCTCCCCACAGGCAGTCCATATAAGACACCTTGTCCTTTTCGCCCTGAATGTACTCACGAAGCGCTTTATCCAGACTGGCGGGCAGAGCCTTTTCCAAATAGGTTTGGTCAGTCGGCTTGCCGCCATGCATTTGTGGTTTCTCCACGGTCAGCGTAATGAGCTGCTCCATCGGGATATCCAGTGTGGAGGACAGCTTCATGAGTGTACCGGCACTGCATCGGGAGAGCGTTGTCTTGCCGGAGCAGATGTCCGCCAGCGTTGCCCAAGGCACACCGCTTTTCTTAGAGAGTTGGTAGCGGGAGAAATTCTTTTCCCGTAGTATCTGTTGGATCGTCATATACATCACCGCTCTTATTATATCGGTGTGCCGATAATCAGTCAAGAAAAAACATCTCATTCCCCCTGACCAACCTGTTTGTTTGCATTTGCCCTCCCCAAAACTGTTGACTATTACGATACAGACAGCGGGACAAGCCTCTACGGCCTGTCCCGCTGTTTTTCTGTCTGGATTTTTGAAAGTGTTTTCCTTGTCTGTGGCGGCTCAACCGTTGAGCTGCCGCCTATGCTCTACTCCTCGTCATCATCAGACCATGAGGAGATCATGTGAATATCGCCGGTGTCCATATCCATTGCCATGTGATCTCCCATGCGCATCATGAGACCCCCATCGGAGTCCATCGCCATATTATCCGAAATGCTCATGGCGAAGTCTCCGTCATCGTAGTCGAAAAAGTGCTTTGACATACCGTACACCTCTAATTTTTAATCATCGTATTCCGGATAGTCCGGTGCCCACAGGGGCATCCAATGTGCTTTGTTTCTGCGGTTTGCATTGTGAGTTCTCTGGTGCGTTCTGTGGTTTGGATTCATCTGATTGGCACGATTGTCAGCGTCAGCTCGATATGCCTTGTTATTGGGATTATGCAGATTTGCCCAGTGATCCAGCTGTTCTTTGGTATGTGTTTTTCCTGATACCTTTCCCATAATTGGCCTCCTTTCTGAGCCGAAAAAAGTCCACGCACTTTGCTTCGTGCGTGGACTGCGATCATCCGGAAGACCGCTTTGCACGCAACAAAACAAAGCCGATGAAAGAACACTTTCTTCGGTTCGATTTTGTGGTGCAAAGCATCGAAACAACAGGGGGACAACGATAGTCAACCAGCAAACTGCTTTCTCAATTCCATAATGAGAATTTGATTGGAATCGATAGTTTCGAGGATTTACTCATTTGTCTGCAAAATTGTCTATGTCTCTGCCGTTCAATATGATTCGTACTCTCATGCTACGAACGATCAAAGTTCAGGACAGTCCAACAATTTAGCGCTATCATGATAACATGAATGGGAAGCGAATGCAATGGGTAACTACACATTTCACCCCATGATCCCAATTTTGTTGCCGTTTTCGTAAATATCCGCGCCGTCTTCACAATGATTGGGCCCCTCGTACTCCACCCAGCCAAAGCCCGCCACATAAACTTTATCGCCGGGCTGCAGTTCTTTGGGTGCCTGGGGCGGAGTCTGCTCTGGCACGGGATTTTTAGTAGGTGTCTGCCCCGTGGAAGGCTGGAGTTCGGAAGCTGTGGGTATTTCAATAGGCCCTATCTCCGGTTCAGGTTGCTCTTCTTGGGGCGATTCTTGTTGCGGAATCGTTCCTTTTTCCTTCTCTGCCAGTGCTGCGGGTTTCTCAATTTCCGCAACTGTCGCTTCCTTGGCGCTCACAGCGGTTTCTGCGGCTGGGACAGGTGTTTCGACCGTGTTGCCATGTGGCCACACAGCGGCGCACAGGGCGACACATGCGGCAATCATTGTCACTATGATGAGTTTCTTCATTTTTCTTCCTCCTTAGATGCGAAACAAGCTCCCAGTCCCATTGCCGTTCGGCAGGAGACTGAGCGCTCGTCTTCGCAATGATTCAATTCCATGGAGAGTTTCCACGCCAGTTCAAATCCGGCGATAAAGCTGTCGATGGAGGTGTCCTCCGCAATACGGTCTTTTGCGTCGATGATCCGGAGCACCAGCCGACGCTCCGGCTTTCCCAACGCCTCGCTAAGTGCTCGGTGGCACTCCTCAATTTCCTGCTTCTGCGCCGAGAGTTCGGGTGGGGTATAAAAACAGTCATATAGGTCTTTCAGCAGCTTGTATTTCATGCGCTCGCCTCCTTGCAGCACAAACATATACCACAGTTCGACGGAAACAGCTACTGAAACTTTTAAGAAAAATAGCGGCTGGAACATTGCGTTTCAGCCGCTATTTTGGCTGCGGGGTATTCGTAGTGCGCTCTCGCAGGTTAACTATACCCCATAGGTCATATTGCCAAGCATCTTCATTGATGCACTAATCAACACCAAGCAACGCCAAGAGAGTTGATTATATAAACACTGCGCACAAACTTTCTCCTGTAATCCTGTGTTATACAGTTTTTAAAGATAAAGCCTTATAAAAAATGGTCTTCAACAATGCGATTGAGCTGAGCAGATATTTCTGAAAAGTTCCTATTCAAATCAAGTGTTTTCACACTGATTTGATTACCGCTCATCCGATAGCGGTTGTCCGGCTGGATTGCTTCGTCTGTTGCGGCATACAGAAGCATGCCAGATACCTGATGCGGTTCGTTGCCGAACTCCGCCTCTTTGTTCTTCACATAGGTGAAAATCTGATACAGATTACCGGAATGCAAGGTATGCACATCATACTGAGTTTGCGTGGTATGTGTATAGTACTTGGCATCAATGATGAGGACCTCATTGCCTCTGGTCAGCATAATGTCGCTTTGCATGACCGGAAGCATGGTGCTGATACCGTCATCTAACGCCCATTGAATTTGAGATGCTGTTGCTGTTACCTGCGGACATTCCTTGGCGTAATACTCCAGTATAAATTTCTCATACAGTCGGTTCATGCGCTGCTCGTCGATGAAGGAAGCCAGTCGGTAATCGCCGGAGTCCGAGGTCAACAGCATTCCTTCGAGGATCAGTTGGCACAAACTAATGAGCATACGATAGGTATTGTTGTTCCGTTGAAACCGAATGGCTGACCAGCGGATCGCGGTGGGGTCGATTGTGTCAACATTCGAGAAGAATAACATTTCCTTTTTCAAATCGCTTTTGTACGCTTGATCCACCCTTGCATGACACAGTAAGAGCATGACCGTTGTTTTGAGAATCTGATTCAGCAGATTGTTTTCGGATAGCTCGTCATATTCACAGGTCAATACCTGCCTCCTTGCGAGGCGGTTTTGTATCGTTCCGGGTATGTCAATTTTGCCGCGAACAGCAGTGACCGTCTCCTTTTGGTTCAGATACTCACGGCAAAGGCCCTGTTTCAGCTGTCTACCGATACCCTTTGCAAGAATCGCAGCAAGCAGGTTATGTATGTTCTCGAACTCTTCAGTAGCAATATCCTCATAGCCGCCCTGATTCAGAGTTGTGAAGGCATACGAAAGCATATAGTATATGTTTTTTATGAAGATGCTTTTATCTTTGATCATTGAAACATACCCTGCAAAATATTTTCCCAACGTCGGAGTTTACTTGTATCATCAAACCAGTACTCACTAAGCATTGGCAGAATGTCATAATCAACGATGGAGTGCAGCCATTCGTCCGTACAGACATCTTTGCCGCAAAAATAGCTGTGACCAATACAAAAGCCTTTGCCCAAAGATTTATCTGCGGCAATTTCGCGGTTCAACTCCTTCACCTTGGACACCAGTTCGTTCAGCGTTTCATTATTCAGCCCATTCTGATAATGGATGAAGCCCTCGGAATCAAACCCCGGTTCGATCTCGAAGAAGCTGAAACGGCGGCGGAGCGCATAATCGATCATGGCAAGACTGCGGTCTGCCGTGTTCATCATACCGATGATATATAGATTCTTGGGAACGGAGAAAGGAAGTCCGTTATACGCCAGTGTTGCCTTGATGCCACGGTAATCCCTTTCAATCAACATAAGCAGCTCGCCGAAAATTTTGCTCATATTGCCACGGTTGATCTCATCAATAATGAAGAAAAACTCCTTGTCTGGCTGGTTGGCAGCTTTCTGGCAAAACCGATAGAAGATTCCGTATTTCAATTCAAAGCTATCCTCTACAGGCTTGTAGCCCATCACAAAATCTTCATAGGAATAATTCTGATGGAACTGGACGAACTCGATGCGGCTGTCATCCTTCTCCTCCATCATAGACCATGCCAGACGCCTTGCGGCGAAAGTCTTGCCGACGCCGGGAGCGCCCTGCAGGATGATGTTCTTCTTATTGCGCAGAACGGCCACAAGGTTCTCGTAGCGCTTTTCGCTCATATACACTTCATCCAGAAAATCGCTTTTTGTGTAAGCATCGATGGATGCCTCCGCGGTAATCGGGTTTTCTTCCCGAATCATATCGAGGATGAAGTCGTATTCGCCTCGGGTGAGCTTGAACAGGCTGCCCTGCGGATTCTGGAAATACTCCATGCGCTCCAGTTCCGGGCATTCCTTCAGCGTTGTATAGTCAATGGGGGAGGTCAAGCCTTCTATTTTTTCAAAGAACAGCTTTTCGCCGTCCTGTTCTGCGCTGATACGGCCAATTGCTACAATCTGCTTTACTGGATTGGATTCATAGCCAATGATCATGTCGCCAACTTTCGCATCCAGGAAGTTCTGGAAAATACGCCGCTTGTTTCCGTTTTCATTGTAGAGCGTATAGGACTGCACCTCTCCGACAGCAATGTCGGAAAAGCTCCAGATTCTCGGATTCGCATTCAACCACCAATAGCCATGGTCTTCTTCGGGAGCGGCAGCTGCATACAGTTCAATATTACTCAAATCTGTCTGATCAAGTGCTTCAGAAAGTTCATCTCTCAGTTTCCAAATAAAGCTGCCATCCTCGCCTTTGTCTGCATCACGCCCAGTGTAAAGGACCGTCCACCATTGTGCAGAGCCATCTTCTCTTGTTGCCGGCTTGATTCCGGCGGCTTCACAGACACGATGAGCCAGTGCAACAGAACCGGAATTATAGAAGTTTTTTATCTCACCATATTTGACCGCAAGTTGTGTGCAGGAGGCCTGACCACCATAGTCTTTGATCCGCCTCATAATTTCAAGTGCACTGGTAGTGAAAATAGTTCCATCCTTTAAGAGTTTTTTCCAATCTTCGATGGTAAGCCCAGGATTATAATCTGTACCGTACCATTCGGTGGCAGCTTCAGCATTCTCATCCTGCTGAGAGTAAAATCTGCTGATATAAAATCCCACATCGATGGTCAATGTTTTGAGCTCAGGGTCGGGGTAGCAAGTATCCGTCAGCTGTGACTGAAACAGATTGACGAGCTCTGTGTCCTCTTTGAGGGCAAGGCTGATTTCGTTATAGAGCCGCAGAAAGTTGCGGATATTGTCTGCGTAAGCACCCTTTTTGAAGCGGTAATCAGTCTCAAGCTCGTTTGCAACATTTTTCACCTCGCCGAACTTATAGATGTAATACTTATCCGGGTAGCGCAACCAAAGATAAGTGCTGATAGCATTTTCATATTGGTAGTGCTGTGCGGCACCGTTTCCATATCTCTCCAACAAGATGGAAGCCTGCAATTTGAAGGCATTCATGCGCTCATACACATCCTTGTTCTCGTCAAACAAGGCAATAAACATTGCCCGGACCTCTTCCGGTGCCGCTTTGGAAAAACTTACAATCATGCGTCTCGGGAAATTGTTGATGGAAGCCAGCAAATTGAAGGTTTTATCGAGGGAACGGCTCAGCATTTCAGGAAAATTTTGAGCGTTCACGTCCCAATTGTCCTGAAACCATTTGACAGCTTCCCATTTGTATTTTTCGTTGCCCCACTGCGTGGAGACAAAATTCTGCTTGTAGTGCGCCAGTACATCTTTCAATCGAAACTTGTCAAACATGATGCTACCCCTTTATGCCTCTCTCAGGCTTTTATAAATCTCGTCTGTAAAGATACCAAGGACCTGTCGCTTGATCTCATCGTTGCTGAGAAGAAGCGAGAAGAAATCCTGATTCTGCTCCAAGCCCTCAATCAGTGCATCGTCAATGTCATCAAAATACGAAAATTCAAAATCTTTGACGGTATTATTCCGTGCGCTGGTTTTCAGCTTGTCGGACTTCAGCAGAATATCCCGAATCTGCAGCATCGCTTTGACCGCCACATCGTTATCGTAGGCTTTTCCTGTGCGACTGTTGATCTCCGCAATAATCTGGGAAAGCCGTTCTTCTTTTGCTTCGGTCAGGCCAAAACTCTCAGCGGTCGGCAGCTTTACCACAGGCTGCGCGACAAGGTTTGGAGTAGTATGTTCCTCCGACTTTTTCTGAACGAAATTGGTAGCCTTGATTTTACCGTCCAGATTATATCCGCCGCCCGGATGCTTGATATTGATGTAAGCCAGCAAATAAGTGATGAAGTTATATTTCTTATGCAGGTCGGTATCCTCGAAACAGGACACCTGTAGCAGGAACTCATAAAACCGGACGAAATGGCGCATCATGGACACGATCTCGTGCTGTTTGATAAGTTCGTATTGCTCGATCCTATTTTTTGCCCGCTTGAAGTAGAACGTCAACTTCTGCTTATCCTTCGAGGAGATATTTCCCTTGTAGAGCAGCTCGTTGGCCTTTTCGATATCATCAGGGTCAAGAACGGTGTACGCATCGATCTGTGCCTCCAAATCATAGATCGCCGTCGGCGTTACGGAAGTGGAAAGCAAGGTGGTCGTATAATACGGTGCAAACGCAGCCTTGATGTCCTCATATGTATTCACAAAGTCCAGCACGAAGGTCTTCTTCTCAAACGGAGGGCAGATACGGTTCAGGCGGGAAAGCGTCTGAACGGCGGAAACGCCCTTCAGTTTCTTGAGAACATACATAGCGCAGAGCTTCGGTTGGTCGAACCCGGTCTGATACTTGTTGGCAACCAGCAACACCTGGTAGTCGTCCTTGTCGAATTCCTTTGTCAACCGATCCTCAGGGAAACCGTTCATGGAAGCCTCAGAATATTCGGTATCATCGTCCGGAAGCTTCACCTTGCCGGAGAAAGCGACCAACGCCTTGATATCGGTGTAGCCTTTTTTCTGAGTGTAATTCTCAAATGCCTGGCGGTATTTGACCGCACCCTGTCGGGAAGCGGTGATGACCATTGCTTTTGCCATACCACCGAGTTCCGGCATAACCGTAGTGCGGAAATGCTCCACAATGACCTCTACACGCTGTGCAATGTTTGTTTCGTGCAGTTCCACAAAACGGGCAATTTGTCTTTTCGCATCAGCAGTCTTGCAGCGGGGATCTTCTTCGATTTCCTTGTTCAGCTGATAGAAGGTATCGTAAGTGGTGTAGTTCTGAAGCACGTCCAGAATAAATCCTTCCTCGATGGCCTGCTTCATGGAGTAGATGTGAAATGCCTCTCGCTGCCCTTTGGTGTTCAGCCGACCAAATAGCTGGATCGTTGTGGGCTTGGGCGTGGCGGTGAACGCAAACATGGAGACGTTGGCTTGTTTGCCATTGCGGCGGATCTCGTCCGTGATCATGTCTTCCACATCACCGCTCTCCTGCTCACCGGAGCCCAGCGACATGGTGACTGCCGCCATATCCTTACCGGCTGTGGAAGAATGCGCCTCGTCGATGATAACGGCGAATCGCTTGCCTTTCAGCCCTGCAACGCTGTCCACGATGTACGGGAACTTTTGAATCGTGGTCGCAATAATTTTTGTGTTGCCGTTCAGGGCACTTGCAAGGTCGGCAGAGTTGCATTTATCGTCCATCACACGGATAAGTCCGGCTTTGTGCTCCATGCCCATAATGGCTTTCTGAAGCTGGCGGTCGACCACAACGCGATCGGTGACGATGACGACATTATCGAAAATGATCTTATTATCCGCATCATGCAGCGAAGTAAGCCGATGCGCCAGCCATGCGATAGAGTTCGTTTTGCCGGAGCCTGCGCTGTGCTGAATCAGATAATTCTGCGTAGAGCCATTCTCACGCACATCCATCAGCAGCTTGCGGATCACGTCAAGCTGATGATATCGTGGGAAAATGATATTTTCGGACTTCTTCGTTTTTCCGGTCAGCTCGTCCTTGCTTTCCTTGGTCTCGATGAAGATGAACTTGCTGATGAGGTCGAGGACAGTGTCCTTTTTCAGAATGTCCTCCCACATATAGGAGACACTGTACTTGTCTTTGAAGGTAGGGTTACCCGCACCGGCATTGACACCTTCGCCGTTGCCCATGTTGAAGGGCAGGAAGAAGGTTGAGTTTCCGGCGAGCTTGGTGGTCATATAGGCCTGCTCCAAATCCATCGCAAAGTTTACAAGGCACCCGGCCTTGAAGCGAAACAGTCTGGTATTCGGATCACGGTCAACCCGGTACTGATAGATGGCGTCCTGGTACGATTGACCGGCGGCATTGCATTTCAGTTCAAATGACATGATGGCAATGCCGTTCAGGAAAATGACCAGGTCAACACGCTCATCATCGCTTGCCCAGACCTCATCCATAACGGAGAAAATATTCTTCTCGTACCTTGCCAGCAGTTCCCGGTTAAAGGTGGTAGCGGGTTTGGTATACATGAGTTCCAGCTTCATGTTGGAGATCTCGATGCCGTGCTTCAGCGCATCCAGCAGGCTGCCGCGCGCTTTTGTGACCTCGGCATTGATAAAATTGACGAGGGTATCCTCCAGGTCGGCTTTGTAGATTTTGCGGAGTGCCGCCATCTCATCTGGCTGGGTATCGTTCAGAAACTGAAACAGCAGCTCCCGGTCCATAGCAAAGAGACGGTCGTAGCTTGTCGCTTTGCGGACGATGTAACCATTGTCCAGCGAGAGCCTGTCCATGATGAAATGCTGATATTCTTTTTCGGAGAGAATACTTGTCATTTCTTTCGTTCCTCCTTGTGCCGCTTTTGTATGGCTGCAACCGCTTTTGGATTGAAATGTGCATGGCGAATCAAGTGATACCCATCCTCATCGGCGTAAAGCACACGTTTCGGTTGATTGTTGTTCGACACTTGAATTTCAACCCATCTACGTTCTGGATACTGCGAGGAGCCAATTGTAAAAATAACCGCTCCGTTTTTCTCAAGTGCATCCAGAGCTGCATTGTATTCTCTCCGTGTAATGGTATAATCCACGTCAAATAGATTTGCAAAAGCGGCTGTAGCATGAGCCAAACTGTCGAACTCGGCATCTTTTGTCTTAGCCAATTTAAAATCCGCTTCCGCAACAAGCAAGGCTGCGCCCCAGAACTCAGATTCTATGAATTCAACCTTCATGAGACGGGTACCTCCTTCTTGCCGGTTACATACTCAAAAATCAGAGATTTCTTGTATTCTCCGAGAACTTCGAGCTGCTCCTTCTTTGTTGCTATTACTTCTTCGACAGCCGTACACTGACTGTCAAGATAATCGCAGATAGCTGCCTGCTCCTCTTTCGTTTCCGGGATTGCAATCCAAATATCGCGAACCTTATCCCAACTTCGAAAATCACTCGTGTTTCCACGGACACCGTTGGATATCAATTTATAAACACCTTGGAATGCAAGATGCTGCATATAATAAACGACAAAACGCTTGTCTTCTGTGCTATCACACACATGAACCACGCGAGTAATTTTGCCATCGTATTCAGACAAGGCTATTGCACCGTGCCATGTATCCATTCCATGAATAGCGATATCGCCAGAACGAATACCTTGCATTGCATTATCGTCACTAACCATTATTCCGGTTAGGTCATCAGCACGAACCTGTACCTTTCCTTTATTGGAGCAAATTAAAGCGGTATCTTCCGGCGCAAAGGAGCGAGACAGCTTTGAGCAAATATACCCGATCTTTGTAAGTCTCCATGTTGCATTCATGGGAGCCATATAGAATACTCCGCTATCCTTCATCTCTGAATTTGGATTCAGTCCCTTTGTGACGGTTTCGGTGATGACAGACCGTTTGTACTGCTCCAGCGTGTTGATCTGGGTCTGAATATCGGCGGTCAGCGCATCAATCTCGGCACATTTTGCACTGAGGAATGCTGCAATTGTTTTCTGTTCATCTTTTGGCGGAAGTGCAACTAAACTTTCGTAAAACCACAACGCATATAGGTTGCGTTGTATCGTTCCTACACCACGAGAAGCTGTTTCGTATTGTTGAACCATGCTTCCGTCTCGGAGTAGAAAATTCATATAGCCTGGGTCACATTTGTCACTCAGTGAAAAGACAAAATACGCAGGGCTAATAATGCCATCATATTTTGAAACTCCAACTGAGCCTCTCCATGCCTGCTGATTATTTAATACAAAGTCCCCAACATGGACATTTTGATAATTTGACAAGTCGGCACTCGGCTTATGGACTTGCATACCATCGGAATCATTGTAAGAGATAACACCTCTATCCAAATATACAGACAGCAAATCATGATCGCCACTGTTCTTTTCACTCCGTAATGACAAGAGTGACTTGATACGATATGTTCTCCAATGTGCAGGTATTTCTCCTATACTTGCAATTCCGCTGTATTTCGTCTCAGTCATATTGTCACCGCCTTCATTCAAACAACTGCGCTACACGCTCAGATACGGAAAGCTCCAACTCTGAAAATTTCGCTTCCAGTTCCTCACTGGCTATCGGTTGCTGATACTTATAGAAATACCGTGTGAACGGGATTTCCGCCCCGGTTTTGATAACAGGCTTCTTTGCCCCGAGGTTCTCCTCGAAGAATGCAGCGGCATCCGGGATATGCGGCAGAACCTCTCTTGCCATATAGTCCTCAATGCTTTCTTCCCATTTCACCAGTTCGGTGTCCTTGGTTTCCTTGTCATAAACGACATTGCCTTTGCGGTCACGCTGAATCTCGGCATTCTTGTCCATGACGGAAAGTCCGTCCGCAATCTTTTCCAGCAGCTTCTTATCTGTTGTAGCCTTGCTTAACACTTCGGTAAGATGCGGCATAAAGGCGTCTGGCGACATCCACACAGTATCACTGATGGCGTGGTTCAAATCCGCAAGAATCGCATCGTAGATCGGCTTGCCGACAAAAAACTTATTCAACTGTTTCTGTGCTTTACCGTCCCGATCCTCCATCAATTCCAAGTCTGCAAATTTTACTTCGTTGTAAAGGCTGTCAAGTGCGCCTTTACTCACCATAACCTGAATCCGCTCCTCCGTAATGGCATAGCTGCGCTGAAGGGGCTGCATCACCGTGTATTCCCTGTAAATGAACTCCTCGTTTCGATAGATTTTGCAATATTCGTTCTCTGCGAAGTCAGCATACAGCTTGGTAACGGCACTGCGGTCTTCGGGAGAAATCTCATTTTTCTTATCGCCCAGGGCTTTACGCAGCTTTTTGAAGAAAGTCGAGGCATCGATCAGCTGGATCTTGCCCTTGCGCTCCGGACGTTTGTTCTTGGAGAGTACCCAGATGTATGTAGCGATGCCTGTGTTATAAAACAGATCTGTGGGCAGCGCAATGATGGCTTCAATCAAATCGCTTTCCAACATCCAACGGCGAATTTGGCTTTCACCGGAAGCTGTTTGCCCATTAAACATCGGGCTACCATTCTCAACAATTGCCGCACGACCGAAGTTGTCGTCCATTTTGTCAATAGCAGACTGGAGGAACAGCATCTGCATATCACCGGAACCTGGCAGGCCTGCGCCCCAACGACCGTCAAACCCTTTCTGATACTCTGTGTTGACGGCATCTTCGACACCTTCGGCAGCGTCCTTGCCGCCCCAGGCGGTGCCGAACGGCGGATTTTCCAGCACAAAGCGCATCTTCGTGCCCTTAAATCGGTCGGCTTTCATGGTGTCCTGATAGCAGATGTTTTCGGCGTTCTGCCCCTTGATGAGCATCTCGGCAAGGCACATGGCATAAGACTCCGGGTTGATCTCCTGTCCGAACAGGCGCACATCGGCAGAGGGATTATAACGCTTGATGAAATTGTACCCGGTGGAGAGCATACCGCCCGTGCCGCAGGCCTGATCCAATATGGTGATGACCTTGCCGTCATCAAAGATATCGTCACAGCCTTCGGCAAGCAGAATATTGACCATCAGTTTAATAATGTCGCGGCCGGTATAGTGGTCGCCGGCTTCGGCATTTTCAGAGAACTTACGGATCAGTTCCTCGAAAATATATCCCATCTTCACATTGTCGATGGTACGAGGATCAAGGTCAAGTTCGGAGAACGCCTTGATGACGGAGAGCAGGCGGTTATTCTTGTCCATCTTGTCGATTTCTTCGCCAAAGTTCAGACCGCGCTCCTTGGACATCAAGATTTCCAGCACATTTGCGGAAAATCCCTGCAGATAGCTCTTAAAATTGGCGGCGATATGGTCTGCGTCATTTACAAGCTCTGCAAGGTCAAATTCACTGGTGTTATAAAACTGGAAGCCGGAAATGCGATACATCGCCTTTGCCGGGAAATTCGGGTTTGCTTTGAACTGGTCTACGACCTTCTGCTTGGTGGGTGCAAGAGCACACTCAAAGCGACGGATGATCGTCATCGGAATGATAACATCCTTGTATTTGTCGCTGCGGTATGGTCCGCGCAGTTTGTTCGCGATGGACCAGATAAAGTTCACTTCGGTGGAAACATCGACAGGTGAATCGTCCCACATTGCATCTATCATCTGCTTATTAGCCATTTACTTTTCCTCATTTCTCTATTTATGTAGCTATTATCAGCTGGAAATCATTCATCCTCCTGAAGCAAGAAAAGCGCGTTGTCATTTATCTGGTACAATCTCCATGATATCCTCGATACCGCAATCCAACGCAGTGCATATCTTTAAGAGAATCTCTGTAGTGACATGCCCGTTTCTTCCCATTTTAGTAACGGATGCAGGGCTGATACCCGCCTTTTCGCATAGATCCTTCTTCTTCATATCCTTGTCGATAAGTAGCTTCCAGAGTTTTTTATAACTTATGGCCATATTGAATCTCCTTGAACACATACAAATGTGTATTACTATAGATTGTTTTTTGCTTTCAGAAGTTGAAAATCTTTTTTGTAGTTCACAGGCCTAATGCGCGCCAAAATGCGATTGCACACTTCTGGCGACCAATATATTGTCAAGTGTTGCTTGGCTCGAGTGATTGCTGTATAAAAAATGTTATGAGTTATTTGATCTTCGGTTTCATCCGCAATAACAATTTTCACAGAATCATACTCAAGGCCCTGCGCTTTGTGTATGGAAACCGCATATGCAATCTGGAAAGGAACGATGTGCTCCATCGTTGTGCGTTCTTCATCACTGGAGTATGGCTTTGTTCGATTAATGTTAAAGCCAACTTGCGTTTTTCCTCCATCATTACCAATATAGTCCAGTCCATTACAACACAGCACTTCCAGCTCATCGAGCAAAGCATCAATCTCTACTGTGAAATATACGCTTTCAGTTGAATCTTGGATTGAGAGGATTCTTCCTTTCATGTTGTTATAAAGGACGCTAAACCGGCCAGAATCGTTAAACAGAATGGGATCACCAACTTTGAATCTCCATACTCCTATATCTACCGCCGGATTCGAATTATTTAGTTGTAGTAGACGATTAATGTTATTTAGGCCATAGAGCCCATTATAATTTAGGCACAATATAATCTCATCATCTGATTTTGAGTCGAAAATATCGCTATCGATTGGATGAGAATAGTCACTACGCACCATTTTTTCCAAGACAATATTATCATCGTCCATATTTCGAACCTCTTCCCAAAGCCTTTGAAGTTGTTCGTCTGGGCTTCGATGAGGTATTGTCAACTCATGGCAACAGCGGTCTGGTAGTACATTTCTAATTATGCTAAACCAATTGCCAAATCCTATAGCTTCAATTTGGTATGTATCCCCAACCAGAAGCAATGCTGCATCTTCTGCGCGATTTATGACTTTAAGGATATCCTCGTTCTTTACTGTGCTGCATTCGTCAACCACTACTAAGTCATAATTTGAGGTCTCATACCAACCACTACGAACAAACTTATCAATAGTAGTAAATTCGTCCGATCTATCACAACACGTGACCTTTCTTCGCAGATTTTCTACTGCTGGATTAGTCTTCGCAAGATAAATTTTCTTTTTCCCTTCTAAAAGCTTTGATATATGGTTTACCAGTGTCGTCTTTCCTGTTCCAGCTGCACCATAGATGAGGTGAACTGCAGATTCAGAAAATAAAGTCTTTAAGATTTGCTCCTTAACCTCGTCATCCAGTCTTTGACCCGCAGGCAAAAGTTTTAGCTGAGAAATCATTTTCTCTGAAAAAGATGATGAAATTGTCGGTACATTATCAGCTAATTCTTCAAGTTTATTAATAATCTGCACAGTTGCAATTTCGCAGCCCTTAGAATAAACATAATCCTTAAAGACTCCTAACTCACTCGCCGGTCTAAACCCGCTATATAGGGAGCGATTATATTTTTCTATTGTTTGCTCAATCTCTTGGGGTATGCCAAACATTGTAAGCTGATCAATTGGAGTAAACAAAACTCCATTCTGATTTGTATTCTTTTCGATATATCTGGAAAGCAATTCTCCTTTATGTCCCGCTGTATCAATGCACTCGAACAAATCGTACAGATTGGAAATGTGTCCTTTGGGATTAAATGAATAAGGATTCCTGTCAAAAGGCATACACTTGGAAGAAATATTTAGTCCCGCATACCTCTTTTCATCTCCGTGTGCCTGTTGATCTTTAATAATTCGGTTGTTCATGCGATAAAGCAAATATCGAATAATATTTGCGCCGTCTCGCTTGCTGGCAGAAATCTCTCGGCAAATGTCCAGCATATCAAAAATATACGAATGGCGCTTTTGAGTTGATGCAATAACCCAGTTTTTTATACTGTCATATTCTTGCTGATCGTAGTCAATGATGTCTACCAATGTTGCTCCGTTTTGCTCCAAGTAGCTCATCACCATCTTATACTCATTGAGGCCTCGAGATACAGAGCACTCAACATTAAGCAATTCAGCAAAATTATTCAGTTCACACGGGCGAATTGATACATGCCATTCGGTTATGATTTTGATGGGAAAATCTGTATTGAACACACTAATGGTGGCATTAGAAAATGATAGCGCAACACAATAATCTGTAGAAATGTCGTACTTGGTAAACGCAGTTATTCGATTGAATTTATTTGGTTTCTCGTCTGCAGGTTCTAATGCAACCTCATAATAGATTTCCTGATTTACAAAGAATGGCTTAATTTTATCAATATAGTAATTATCAAAGTTTTTCGGCGGCGGAGTCCTAAGTCTCTTTTCAATTTCTGTAGCAACTTTTTGATAATAATCTTTTGTTTGTTCATCTAAATCCTCGAGAAACATGTCGATGTTTCTGAGGATAATCATTCCGTATCTATCATATACCGCCTTTTTAAGTTGGAGCAAATATCGATAGTACTTTATCATCAGACGCTCAGCGCCCTCTTCTGAAGGGGTAAAGTGAGAAACTGATGCACGCAAAAAATGATCAAACCTCGCAATAAACTGGTACGGACGAACATTACCAAACTTGCTTGCTACCTTATTGATATCCATTTTTTGATCCGGACGCACGTCTTTCCAAATTTTGAATGCAATGTGGTCGTTTAGATTGCGAACTACACTTAAAATACGGAAAGCGACTTCACCGCGGTTGCTGCGTGTAGCAGTAGAAAGCGCCTTGTCGATACCATCACTGGCTCTATTGATTTCCTTATCTGTAAGGCTATTCATAGTGCCCTCCTTCCGATATACAAAAAATGCTCTGCCGCTTGGCAGAGCATTCGGTCTATTGCAGCCATACTGCCAAGGCCTATTCCAACACTTGACAGCGTTGTTTATAATGGTAGCACATTTGGGCAGGAAAAGCAAGAAAATGATAAATCCGCACGAATTCAGGCTCTATTGGATTTCTTTTCGAGCTGCAAAAGAAACGGTTGAACCTCCGGGCAGTCAGAGCTACAATGCCAACACCTCATCACGAGGGCAAACTGATTGGAGGTCAAATGATGAATTATGAAGCAAACCCGTTTCGGGACTACGAATCAATCACCATTGATGAGCAGAAGGATCAAACCAGCAGCCTATTGAATCTGGTAACGGAAGAACAGCGGCCGCTGCGCATATGTATGAATAATGGCAAGGAGTTTCTGCTGTTCCCTCAGGATCTGCTCGCCCCGATCTGCGACTCTGACTTTCGCTTGATCCTGCTGTCGGCAATGCGGTATGCGATGGGCAGGAATACTTGTATGCCCATGGTAGTCGCTGATTATATCAAGCGTCACATTCAGCTTCTGGATGATAAGTTTCTCGTACTGGCCACCGATGATATCCGGCGGCACCTTGAAGATTACGCAGAACACGAGCCGAATCCGAATCTTTGGCATGACCTTTTAGGTGCACTTGAGACAGAGCAGAGAGAGCGTGCCACTCGTAAGGCAAGGAAGATCAGACTGTGCCCAGCCTGCGGAAAGCCCTTGGAGGTCATGAGCATTGCCGACAACCAGCATTCACCAGGCGGATTTGATGTAATTGCCCACTGCCAAAATTGCCATTCTGATTACGAGTGGTTCTGCGATAAGGACGGCGGTGTCTCAGGTATGAAGCAGCATTTCTTTGGGTAAGGCGAGTGTATATTTCGGCAGGAACCTTTGGGTGTATTCCTTGTCTATAGCGGCTCAACCCTTGAACTGTGCGCCAACTTCTATAAAGCGACTAAAAGGGCCGCACCTGCTCGTATGAACAGGTGCGGCCCTCTAATTTGACGGAAATTTAATTCAGTCTGAAGTAACAGGTATTTTTCCCACGGCCTTCTTTTTTCAGTTCACCGGCTGCAACCAGCTTGCGGAGGGCGCCCTCAATGGAACTGTCACTAAGTGTCGGGCAGAGTTCCCGGATGTCCTGCTTATTGAACCGTCCGATTCTATTCTTGCTTGCTCTGCGAACCATTTCCAATGAGGGCAGCTTGGTTTCTACAAGCGCCACGCGATCCTCAAAGTCTTTATAGGCCGCAAGGATCGTTCCGAGCAGGTACTTGATGAAAGGCACTACATCCTCGGTGCCTTCGTGCCAGCCAGTTTGCGCCTGCGCAAGTGCATCGTAGTACAGGTCCTTGTTTTTGGCAATTTTGGCTTCAAGCGAGATATACTTTCCAACATAAAAACCGTTTCGGTACAGAAGCAGCGTCGTGAGCAAGCGGCTCATTCTTCCGTTTCCGTCATTAAATGGGTGGATGCACAGAAAATCATGGATGAAAACCGGGATTGCAATCAACGGCTCCAGTTCCATATTCCCGATTACGCGGTTGTATTCCTCACAGATTCTGTCCAGCGCTTCCGGCGTTTCATAAGGAGCAAGCGGCGTGAACAACGTTTCCACATGACCGTCCGGATAGGTGGCAGTGATATAATTCTGCACACTTTTTGTGCGGCCCGCAAGCGGGTTATTTATGTGGCTGTACAGGATTTTGTGAAGCTGCAGAATGTAGTTCTGCGTGATTGGAATCGCGTCAAAGCTCTCGTGAATGATCCTCAGCACATCGCGGTATCCGGCAATTTCCTGCTCATCACGGTTTCTCGGCGTGGTTTTCTCCTCAACGAGCTGCCGGATTCGGGTACTCGTGGTGACAATGCCCTCGATGGCATTCGACGCCTCAGTGCTCTGTACCTTGGCAATCTCCACGAGCTTTTCGAGCTCCTCCGGGCGCTGCTTCAAATACAATTCCTGCTTTCCGGCTTCCTTGTATATGGCTGCAATCAGGCCAAGAACATCCGAGTCCCACTTTTGCTCCTTGATTGCGGAGTAATTGAAGGTTCTCATTCCCTCTCCTCCATTCGCTTTCCCTTAAATGATAACATAAAATAAGGGAATAGTCAATGGGCTGTGCCATAAATCCCTTACTATTATGCCTGTATTAAGGGATTTATACTCAGGGGGCAAGAAAAGTACCTCTGCCTATCTTCCCGCCTATTCTTTGTCTATAGCGGCTCAATCTTTGCGTTGCCACCCTTGCAGAAACGACTTGCATATCCTTCTCCTCAGAGTTACAATGCAGACGATCTGAAACACAAAACGCTTCCCGTCCGGCACCGGTGAATCTTCACCGGAAACCGGGCGGGAAGCGTTTTTGACCACATAGATTACCACATACGGCTCCGGAACACTCGGAAACAGTGGAGATAATGGCGCCAAAGAGTAAATGAAACAAATAGAAAACGACTAAAAACCGCTATAAACGAGCGAAAAAAGTGTCCCCGATAAGTTTGGGAGAATACGCCCAGCCGGATAATTTAACTTAATAACCGGGTGTAGCGCAGTTGGTAGCGCGCCTGCTTTGGGAGCAGGATGCCGCAGGTTCGAATCCTGTCACTCGGACCACCTTTCTTTGAAAAACCGTCTGAAAAGGCGGTTTTTCTGCGTTAATAGTTCGATTTTGAGCTTCGCTTGGCCACATTTCAACTGTGGACAGAGGGACAAAATGGCGGTTCTGGTCACGGTGCAGAAGAACGCCGAAATCAGCAAAAGCCCTAACCCATCCCTAACGGGAGCATTCTTAACATTTTTGTGCGTAGGTGTGACATAATCTTGAATTTTTCGGCGTTATACACTATAATATTTCTACGGTGAGCCTTTGCGTCACCAAGGCAGCCGTGTGGGTGTATTCCCATGCGGCTTTTCGTTTGTTTGTAGTTTAATGGAGCCATTGATATGTATGACAAATCCTTGATTGCGCATCTATTACCATCTAAAATGATAATAAAAAACTATATACATGGAGACCCAGATTGCAACTATGAGAAGTATTTATTGGAGTTTGTAAATGCTTCTGACTTTTTCCGCGCAAAATCAGACGGAGATATTTATCAATCTCCCGAAAGTGAAGAGAACGGCCAATGTGATTGTATTTCGACAGGTTATCAGTTGGATTTCAAGCTAATTGCCAGTAAAACTGCATTGCAGGCAAGAAGCATTTTATACCCCAGTAAAACCGAAATTGTGAAAGGCGTAATTGTCACGAGTGAACCTAAAGTTAAAAATAGTTCGATTAAAGCAACACGTATCCATGCTGCTCTAAGAGGATATGATTTTGAAGGTTTACGGAAGTTGCGCATAACCACAATAAAGAAGCAGGGTGTCGAAAACGATCTCATTGAATTACTGGAAACCCTTGAAACACGAAAGCATCTTTTACTTTTCTTTCCCTACAAATTTGAATTCAAAAACAAGTACGAATTCCTCACCGGGATTACACAGATTCAAAATGCATTAAACAGTGATTTTCTATGTGCTATGCAATACCGGACACACGAGGTAGGATCTGATTTTGATACATATATTGCATTCATCTACGATGATAAGATTGTATTTATGATTGAGAATGATGCTCATTTATCTTATATCGACAGCGTTAACCTTACCAAAAGTCCTGCTTATATGCGATTATTGGATTATAGTTGGTAGTTGGAGGAATATGATATGTACTTATCTACAATTACACTTAAAAACTTCAGAAAGTATGCCTATGATGGGGCGAACAAACACGGAATCACAGTGAATTTTCACAAGGGGCTAAACGCATTGATTGGAGAGAACGATTCCGGAAAAAGTGCAATAATTGATGCAATCAAACTTGTCCTCCAAACGCAAAGTGGCGAGTTTACGCGTGTTATGGATGAGGATTTTTATATTAGCGCTACCGGGGAAATTGCGACCGAATTCAGTATCGATTGCATTTTTGAAGGATTTGAAATCAACGAAGCTAAAAATTTTGTTGAATGGCTCTCGTTCGAAAAAGATAAAACCTCTGGCGCGGTATTTTATAAACTATTCCTTCACTACCGGGCATGGCGTGAAAATGGTCGTATTTATACTGAACTCAAAGCTGGAGATGTCGAAGACGGTATATCGCTCGATGGTAAAGCGAGAGAACTCTTAAAATGTGTTTATTTGAGACCGCTTCGGGATGCGCAGAAGGAAATGCATAGTGGACGAAATTCACGAATTTCTCAAATACTCTTTAGCCATCCTTTGTTTTCCAACAAAGAAGATAATGCGCTGGTTACTCTTATTATGCAGGCGAATAAAGGTATAGAGAGATATTTTCTCGAAGAAGAAGGCCGCGAAATTCTTGGAAAAATCAGAAGCACACTTACTGAATTTTTAGATGAACACGCTTCTAAGGATGCGTCAATCAAAACCTCCGAAATGCGATTGAAGTCGATTTTAGAGAGTTTATCTTTAGTTGCGCCAGAAGTCCAACCCGGTTTGGGGGTATATAATCTTCTATTTATTGCCGCCGAGCTCTTGCTATTGAATAGTGATACCAACGGTAGTTTGAAGCTTTCGGTTATTGAGGAATTGGAAGCACATCTTCATCCGCAAGCACAGCTCCGGTTGATCAGCTACCTGCAGAAAGAATACAACGATTCTGGTGTACAGGTGATTGTTTCTACGCACAGCTCCATTCTCGCATCTAAAATCAACGTCAAAAATCTCATTTTGCTTAAAAACGACAGTTCCTTTAACTTAAGCGCAGAGTACACAGGGCTTGAAAAAGGTGACTATTTGTTCTTACAGCGATTCCTGGATTCGACAAAAGCAAATCTGTTTTTTGCCAAAGGAATTATTATGGTTGAGGGAGATGCTGAATCGCTCCTCATCCCAACGTTGGCAGACGTTATTGGAATTAATTTAGAGAAGCACGGAATCTCTGTTGTTAATGTTGGTGGAACGGGTTTCTTTAGATATTCGAGGATTTTCCTAAGAAAAGATGGCAGTGCAATAGATGTTCCCATTTCAATCATAACTGACTGTGATATTGAGCCTGATAAACAGGATGGAGAGATAGATCAGCGAGAAACCGAAACAACTGCTGCCATAGTTGCTATTCAGCGCAAGTACAATGTAGGCTGTATCAACGCATTTGTTGCACCAAAATGGACTTTTGAATATTCTGTAGCATTTAGCTGTTTGCGAGATATGCTGTATGAGTCTATTCTTCAGGCAAAGAAAATTGAAAACAGCGACCAATATGCCCTGACGGCTGCAAAAATAGAAGAAATTGAAAAAAACCTTGCAGAAGAAAAAATGAAATGGTCAACCCAAGAACCCTGTGTCACAGCGTATCAGATATATCATGACACGATGCTTAACAAAGGAGAGCCAGCAATCAAGACGAAAGCCACATCGAAAGCAATTGTTGCGCAATGTCTGGCAAGTAACTTGAGATGGGCAATTACTGAGATAGCTTCTGCAGGAGAAGGTGGTACCCCCTTATCCAAGGAGTGTATGTTTGATTTAGATTTTTATCAGACTCATATTGACGAAGCCAAACGAGTGGCATTGGCAGAAGAAATAGAAAAAGACCCTTATCTTTCCTATCTTGTATTAGCAATAAAGCATGCTGCTGGAATTGAGGGGTGAAATGTACCATTATGGAACTAATTACAGATTTCGCACCTATCGAGAAACTATTATTACCAAATGGTTGTCGCTTTGCGGATGATGCTCGCAATGTGATAAATAGTTGGGATAGTAATGACATTCTCGCATGTCCAGGAAGTGGAAAAACCACCGTTCTCATTGCAAAACTAAAACTAATAGCTGATGAATTACCACTAAAGGATGGCCGTGGGGTTTGCGTTCTATCGCACACAAATGTAGCAGTAAATGAATTAAAAGCAAAACTGGGACAATCAGCAGAAAGGCTCTTGTCATATCCTAACTTCGTGGGAACAATCCAAACTTTTGTTGATCAGTATATTACTTTTCCTTTTCTCAGACAATTTGCAGATGCTTCGATTCAAGTAGTTAGCAATGATGATTACGCAAAACATTTATATAACTTGATTTGTAGAACCAACGGCAGTCTAAAATGGTTTATTGATCAGCAGTATAGCACGTGTGGTAGTAGATTCGAATCCGTAGAAAAGTTTCTGGGAAATGTATATGTTGATGATCAGGGAGCACTCCGACTCATCGGAGTTGGACGTACATTGGCAGGAAAGGACAAAAAGGCAACTTTTAATTATAGCAGAGCTGTTCAACGTTTATTGTCCGAGGAAGGAATGATTAAGTATAACGATACATACAGATATACACTTCTGGCGCTAAAAAAGTATGGAGCATCATTACGAGAGCTTTTATCCAGACGTTTTCAATATGTGTTTGTAGATGAGTACCAAGATTGTTCAAACCTTCAGCGTGATGTGTTAGATGCGTTGTTTTCCGGCACGGAAACCATATTTCAAAGAATCGGAGACATAGACCAAGCTATATATAACAGCACAAATGATGATACGCCTGTTTGGCAAGTTGGAGATAGCTGCATATCTATTGCGTATAGCAATCGATACAGTCAAGAAATTGCCGACGTGTTATCTGCATTGCGATCTAACCAAGAAGCAATTATTTCGTCCAAGGGAGTTCAAAGCATCAAGCCCACATTATTTGTATATGATGGCCTCACGCGATTAAAAGTCATTCCCGCATTTATTCAAGAAATACAGAGCAATGGATTAGCTAAGCCAGATGGGATCTACAAAGCAATTGGAATGTTTGAACATGTAAGCGGGTTGAAGATCAGTGATTACTGGCCCTCATTTCAGAAAAAAATCAATCAACAAGCCGCAGTTCATTTTCCAGACTATATTCTCGAGATTTCTTCTGCACTTACTAATGGATGTTTATCTTTATCCGAACGATGGATAAGAAAACTATTGAGTAAAGTCTTGCACTATGTTGGGATAAAAGAAGAGGCAGGAAAAGAGTACAGTAGCACATCCATTAAGCGGTATATTTCGCACAATTTTCCTCAAATCTATCAGTCCTCAATACTCAGTCTATCCCAGATTGATGATTTCTCGTATTCTGCCGTAGAAGAAAAAATCAAAGAAATATTTACTGCGCTGTTGGGAGATGAGTGGCTTGAAAATCTTCCGGATGCGTTCATGCAACCACATCGGGAACCTCAAACAGCAAATGAAGATAGCCACATTTTCTGTGATTATGAAAGCAGTATCTCAATAGTGTTTGATACCGTCTATGGGGTAAAAGGAGAAACACACGATGCAACTCTTTATTTAGAAACAGAAACTAAGAAGAGTTCTGATATCAGGCGAATACTTCCGTTATTGGAGCGCAAAATCACACAGTGCAAAAATGAGTTGCAGGAAAAAAGTCGCAGGTGCGTATATGTAGGCTTCAGCCGCCCCAAGTACTTGCTCTGCCTTGCAATAAGCGAGAAAACGTATGTTGGCCATGAAACCGCTTTTTCTTCGTGGAAAATTGTGGATTTGCGATCTAAATATGCTATATAACCAGGGAACATGTTTGATGGGTGATATTCTTCCACAAAATCAAAGTCCAAGGGACCATGATTGGTCCCTTGGGCTTTGTTTCTTTTAGCCAACCTTTTCAAACGGAATCACCTTGCACCGGCTTTCCTCCGGCGGATTGGGAGGCTCCGGGGTGGTGGTTGCCGTGACCGATTCCATAAAGCCGCCGATCTTCTCAGCCGCACCTCTCTGCATATCGTTGGTGATGTGCGTATAGGTGTCCAGCGTGAAGCCCGCGCTGTAGTGCCCCAGCATACTGGACAGGGTTTTCACATCCACGCCGCTGGAGATCGCCATGGTGGCGAATGTGTGTCTGAGGTCGTGAAAGCGCACGTGCTCCTCGATGCCTGCGTTTTTCAGCAGCTTCCGGTTGATCCGCGACACGGCGTCCGGACTCCAGTAGCCGCCTGTGCGGGGCGACGGGAACAGGATGGGGTTGTCCGGGTGCTGCTCGTGCTCCTGCACGAGCAGGTCTACCGCCTGCTGCGACAGCGCCACCTTGCGGACGGAGTTTTTCGTTTTCGGCTCCGTCACATCCAGCTCGCCCTCCATGCGGGTGACTTGCTTATTCACCGTCAGGATGCGCTCTTTTACATTCAAGTCCTCCCACTGTAGCGCCAGCAGTTCGCCCCGGCGCAGGCCGCTGGACAGCTCCAGATAGAACATGGGCAGGACGCCGTACTTCTCCGCTTCCTGAAGGTATCTGCCGATCTTCTCCGGTGGGAGAATGGTCATCTCTTTCTTGTCCTTGGGCGGGATGCGGCAGTTCTCGCAGGGGTTGTACGGGATGAGCCGCTCCTTCACCGCCTGCTTCAGCGCCGCCTGCAGCACCGCATGGACACGCCGCACGAAGGTGTTGGACAGGGGCTTGTCGTTCTGCTTCGACCCACGCTGCATCCTGCCGTTTTCTTTCAGGTCGTTATACATTCTCTGGATGTGGATGGACGAGAGCTGTTTAAGCTTGATCGTACCGATGGCCGGGATGATGTGGTGCTCGATGATCCCCTCATAGCCTTTAGCGGTGTTGTAGCGGATGTTGGGCTTGCTGTAAGTTTCAAACCACAGGCGGCACCACTCCGCTGCGGTGTAGTCGCCCGTGTGATTGAGCGGCACGCCGCGATTCTCCCGAATGGCTTTCGCCAGCTTTTCTTTGCATTCCGCCTGGGTCTTGGCAGACACACTTTTCTGGATGGCCCGGCCGGTGACCGGGTCGATGCCCTGGGTATATCTGCCCTCCCAGCGGCCGCTGGGCTTTTTGCGGATGCTGCCCTCGCCGTTGGCTCGTTTCTTTGCCATTTATGATCCCTCCTTTTTAATACAAACACATACCACAGAGTTTTTGGAATAGCTACTAAAATATTTCAGATTTTTTCGCAGCCTGTTCGTCGATCCATTCCATGAATTTGTCACGGGGAACGATGATGCGGCTTCCCAGTGTGATGGTGGGGAAATCCCTGCGGTGGGCCACCTCGTAGGCGTGGGCCAGACCGATGCCCAGCACATGGGACACATCCTCCACGGTCAACATCAGTGGGAGTTCATCAAACGAATTGTATTTGGATTTTCTCATTCAGTTCCTTTCTACCTTCCGCGTGGAAGGGTTTTATTCTTTGTTTTGCGGCCCAGTTTTTGCGCCGCTTACATCGTCATGTCAGGCCACTGCTCCTCATGGTCGTCCGGTTTATGGCCCAAGGCCATGCGCTTCTCCTGCAGCTTTTTCAGCCGCTTGCGGTCGATCTGGATTCCGCCGGGGCGGGACTTAGGGACGGAGTTGTCCCGGAAGATCCGGCTCATGTGATGGAGCAGCCGGGTCACTGCCAGCATCGCAGAGGGCGGACGGTTTTCCTCCAAATGGTTCAGAAGGTACTGTGCATACTGATTGCCTTGCTCGGCGGATTGGGTCAGCCAATATGCGGCTTTCTCCTCGTCGCGGGGAACCTCCTTACCAGCAAGGTACAGCTTGCCCAGCATATACTGGGCGTAGGGGTTTCCCCGCTCTGCTGACCGAGTGAACCACTCCACGGCGGCATCACTATTTCGTTTGATCAAATCACCTTTGAACAGTTCTTTAGCCAAACGGTACATGGCGTAGTGGCTGCCGTTGACCGCAGCGGTGTAGAGCCAGTTCATCCCCTTCCGGGTATCCCGCACTTCCAAATCATCCGAGAGGTATAACTTAGCAAGGGAATATTGTGCCACCAGATGTCCCTGATCCGCCGCCTGCTCGAACCAGTACCGTGCTTCCACCGAGTCCGGGATCAGCAAAGGTCCGTCCCGCCAGAGCTTTCCCATCAGGTACTGCGCATACATATCGCCGCTTTCCGCCAGCCTTTCCATTTCAGAGACGGCTTCGCCGCGCTCCTCCATGGTCAGGCTCTCGTCCCGGATCACATCCCGCAGTGTCCAGTAGTCGTAGGAGGCGTTTCGAAATTCTTCCGGCTCGTCCTGCCGATTGAGGCCCTTCTCCTCGAAGCCGATCTCACCCAAGTGCAGGCGCTCCGCTTCACGGATAACTGCATTTTTGATCTGTGTGAACTCTTTCTGCTTTGAGAGAGGAACACGTTCCTGTGGCTTGTCGTGATAGTAGCTGTCTACCTTCCCTTGGAGCATCAGCCAATGGTCATAGCACTTGCTCACGGCTGGGAGCCGTTCCATCTCGTCCACGATCTCATCCACCAGATTCTTTAACCGCTTGGGAAGATAGCCGTAGGACTTTTTGCCCTTGACCGTTCCGAGCTGCGCCGCCAGCTCCAGCATGAGCTGTTCGGCGTTTGGGTGGTCACATGCGCCGTCCTGCATGGCACGCACCAGTTCCAGCATCGCCCGGCGGGATTCCCGTACCAGCTCATCTCTGGACTCCGACTTCTGTTCGTAGAGATGCAGCATTTCGTTGCGGAAGATATCATTGGTGAGCTTGGACTTGATCTGACGGATACCTTCCTTGGAGAGGTAGGCCTGCCCCGCCTTGACGGACCAGGCCATCATGTGGATGTGCGGATGCTCGCCCTCGTCGTGGAAGGCAGCATACCATCGGAAGTCACCGGGCAGGATCTTCATTGCCGCCGCGATGTCGCTGCGGTGGGCGCGAATGAGATTTCGCCACGCCGCGGCGTTATCGAAGCCGAGCCGGACCGCATCCTCCCGCTTGAGAGAGATGATATGCGTCCACACATTTCCGGTGTAGTTCTCCAGTTCTTCCATGGCTTTCTCCAGAGAGACTGCATCCTTATCACCGAACAGACCGTGAGCGCCGATGCGCTCCGCGCGAGGACGGGTGGCGATATACTTCATGTACTGTTCCGACTCGTGGATGGCACCCCAGTTGGTCTCCAGCGCCAGCGTGATGAACGCAGAGGCGTTGACTTTGGTGGGCTTCGTCAGGTAGTCCTCGTACTCGTAGAGCGCTTTGCTGTCTGGGAAGTCTTTCAGTAGTTTGGCGATGAGCTGCTCCTGCTTTCGTGTGGGCGGACGGTCATCCGGGATAAGCTCCACACGCTCCCGGGTCGCGATGTAGCGCAGGTACCCGGAGGCCCCGCCGGTGCTTTTGATATAGGGACTCTTTAGGATCAGTCTTGCCATTCGTCATCATCCCAGTCCGGCTCCTGACGGGAGCGCGCATACTTCTCCAGAGAGATGGTACCGTTTGTGGCTTTCACATTCCGGACACTCTGCGTGCGTCTACGCTTCAAGTCATCCCGGTCCATCTCGAACGCTTCCGCGATAATTCCGTTGGTCATGTCCTGCTCCACGCATCTGGTAAAATCTCTGCGGGCGATATAGTCCTCCAATCTGCTCAGTCTGCCGTCGATGGCAGACATGATTGCCATGGGCAGCAGCGTTCTGTTGTCCTGAATCTCCAGATGATCCACATAAAAGTTCACCGCCTTCTCCACGAACTCATTCATGCTTTGGCAGTTGTCGGCGGCGTACCACTGCTCGATCCTTCTTCTGGTTTCCGGCTGCATTCTCAGAGCCAGCCGTTCTCTGGTTTCGTTGCCCATAAATTCCTCCATTTTTCTGTAAGACATCCTTGAAAAGCCCTGCAGCACGGGGCTTTTCGGGAAAGCTGACGTCAGCCGCGCTGTTTTCGCCCCTCAAAGACGCCAGCCGCGCATTTCCGAAGCTGCCCGCACTGCGGGCAGAAGTGACGGCTGCGGCGGCGCTTGCGACGCCATGCCTTTATCCTGCTTTGCGTCGTCACAAGCTCCACATCCCTCATTTCCGCCCAAAAGGGCGGAAAATCGGTCGTTACGCCGCTCCTCCTTCTCCCACCGAACCCGCTTCGCTGGGCTTCGGCGGGAACCCTGTTGTCCCCGCAAACTCCTCCGAAAGCGGCTCAAATTCGTCCTTAAGCCCTTGGGGGCGGCTGGGACTCGGCTCTTCTTGGAAAGGCGCACACGGGGTGTTCTGTCGGCTTTGAGCATTGGACTTTTCGAGGAGCTTCGCCGCATGGTAACGGGCGACGTCCTCCTCCACCTGCCGGAGCTGCCTTTCATAGAATGCTTCGAGTACACCTTGGATAGGGCAAACGGTGTAGAGCAGATTTCCGTTCAGGGGTCTGCCATCTTTGCTTCGTACCATTGTCGGCTCCGTATAGATGAGACCTTTCTCCTCCAGCTGCCGCACATACTTCGCCACCGTATTTTCACTCATGCCGATCGCATGACCGATGGTTTTGTAACTGGGGTAGCACTGGTAGGTCTTACGATTCTCGCACCGGAGCAGATAGGAATAGATGGAGATCTCACGAAAATCCAGACCGATGCTGAATATCTCGTTTGGTACCATAAAATAGTTTTTCTCTGCACTGCGCTTGGGCCATTTGTTGAAACTCAATTCATACCTCCTGTATTGACGTAGAGTCCGATGACGCTCACACAGGGGACAGAAAAATTTTCATTGCTTTTCTGCTGTTTACTTGATATACTCTTATCAGTAGATTTGTGCGTGCCTGTGTGTGCGCCGAGCCGCCGGACTGTTGCCGCAGTTCGGCGGCTTTCTTTTTGGATGGAATGGTGGATGGGCTGCCCCCCTTTCATAGATGGAATATACCCGATTGACAATATTACTCTTATCGGGTATTATGAGTATAACAGATAAAACTGCATTTGCAAGGCGTTTCAGAAATATCGGCACGCACGCAAAAAATCAATCGGGTATGGAGGGGCAACTATGTTTCGGATGAGCCATGACGCAGTGGATTTCTTTTCCGCCGACTTTACAGCGGCGGGCGTGATCGTGGCGGGGGAGGAGTACCCGCTGGGATATTTTGCGGCGGAGGCGCTGGAGGTGTCGGGGCAGCTCACCCTGGATATAGGCGCTGCGGCCAAGGAATTTGCTGCCGAGGCGCAGATGTTTTTCGCCGCCCGGGACCCGTCCAGCGCGGGGATCGCCAACGAGGCGTTTCGGCGGCTGTGGCATCTGCTGCGGAAGCTGCCGCTGTATGAGCTTCTTTTGCGGCGGGAGGATGCGCCGTCCTGCTTCACCAGC
>OHPK01000195.1_pt1 | contig 37276 bp, 27 predicted proteins | sample 1577661 | NCBI WGS metagenome assembly OHPK01 (sample SAMEA3879556, study PRJEB24766) | human gut metagenome | biome: human-associated habitat; feature: feces | place: USA | collected 1985/1987
TCGCGAAAATTTCCGCAAGGCTGTCGTCGCCCCACTCTCCGCTGCCGTACACGGTGCCGCGCGGCGAATTGTGCGTCAAAACGAAAACGGGCCGCCCGCTTCCGTCTTTCTCGGCTTCGCGAAGTCGCTCCTCCAGCCACGGAAGTATGCGCTCGTATCCTCTCGACATACTGCCGCAATCGGGCGACGCTCCTATGAAATGACAGCCGTTCACCACGAAATGCGCGTAAGGATTCTGCCCAAGTTCGCACTCAAACAGTCTGCGCTGCCGTTCGCGTGTGCCCGGACGCAGATAATAGTCGTGATTGCCCATAACGCACATTACGGGCGGCACGTCTCCGTCGTATCCCTCGGCAAGGCACCTCGCGAATTTGCGGTAGCCCGCTTTGCTCGCCGTATTGCATATATCGCCCGCAAAGAGTATGAACGTCACTCCGAGTTTCTTCATCGTGCGGAACGCCGCAAGCAGGTTCCGCTCGAACACCGAACGGCGACGACTGCGGGAAAAATTCAGTTGCGAGTCGGACAGCACTCCGACCCGCAACCGCGGCAGGGAAAATTCCCTTATATCCGTTCTGATTTTCATTCCTTTCTCCGAGAGTTTTATTCGGAAGCGTTTTCCGCCGCCACCGAAGGTATAGGCGAGGGGTCCGCAACGTGCCCGTCGGTCTTGCACGCGGCAACCGTCGCGGGTTCGGCAACGTTTCCTTCGGACGTGGCGTCCGCGTTCTCCTCCGCGGCCTTTCTCCTTTCGGCGAGTTCGGCGAGAATCCTTTCCTTCTTGGCACCCGTATAATCATACAGCGCCATAGGTATCAGCGACAACAAAAATCCTATCGCCGGGACGAGAGTCACCATCGAATACAGTCCGTTGACCGTGAACTCCGACTGCGGCAGATATTCGCCGGGCACGACGGGCTGAACATACTGGAACACAATCAACCCGAGGGCCAGCCCCGCCGCGCCTACCGCATTGTTGAACTTGGTCACGAAGGAATTGAAACTGAAACAAATTCCTTCCATACGGTTGCCCGTCTTCCACTCCAGATAGTCCAGGCTGTCGCCCACCATAGGATACGGCAGGGTGTTGTATGCGCCCAGCCCCAGTCCGCCTATCATCATAAAAGGCAGCGCGGCATAGATGTTGGCGAGTCCCACGAAGAACCCCGCCCCGAGGAACACGGCGCCTATGGCACCCGCAATGAGAGAGGTACGCTTGTATCCTATGCGCTTGTAGAAAACGGGAGTCAGCAGTATTCCCGCGAACATTCCCGCGCCGACTATGAGATAAAGCAGCAACTGCACCGTACCGGGTTCCATACCGGGAATTTTCACGACGTATATGGAGATGTAAATGGCGCACAGCATTATGAGATATCGCGGCGAAGCCAGCATCGACATAAGCAACGTAAGCACCATAGGCTTGTTTTTCGCCACGACCTTGAACATCTCTTTGACTTTGATGCGCTCCGTCGAAGTGGCGAAACGCTCCTTGCTGTTGTAATACAGGCACAGGTAGCCGCACAGCACCAGCACGCCGACGAATGCGGATATCACGAAGTATATCCACCTCTGGGGCACGAAATAGTCGAGCACGAAGTACAACGCCGCGGGCAGAAGTCCGCCCACCGAGCCAACCGTCACGTAAAACGACAGCAGCGAGGCGCGCTCGTCCTTGTCCGGCGTGGCAACGCTCATCATTCCCATAGCGGGCACGTCAACCAGCGTATACGCCATACCGAAGCCCAGATACATAAACGTGGCGAATACCATTTTCCACGCGTCCGACGTGCCGGACAGCGGATAAAAAAGAAAGACCGTGAACGCCGCCATAATGTACGCGCCCACTCTGACGTAAGGGCGCATTTTGCCTTGCGGCGTGTTGGTCTTGTCCACTATGACCCCCATCATCGGGTCGTTGAGCATATCCCACACGCGCGAACCTATCATAAGCACGAGTATGAACGTCGTGGGAACGAGCAGTATGTCGGTGAGATATATGTTGAGATAACTCGAAGCCATATTCGCCACCATATAACTGGCAACGGCGGCGAATCCGTAGGAAAATTTTTCCTTGCCTTTAACGAACTTTGTCATAACGCGGAATTCAATTCTTTTTCGCCTTTATCCTGCGCGCGCCGCGCACGGCAGCCGCAACGCAAACGGCTATGAACGCCGCCCCCGCAATCACCGCAAGTGCCACGGTGGCGTTGATGTATCCGAGATTTTTCGCTCTTATGTCAAGCAGATGAAAACCGAAATACCACAATCCTCCGCCGATAACCGCAAAAACCGCGGCAAGCACGAAATCGACCGCTTCGGCCGCTTTCACGCGGATTTTACCGTGCGATGCCTGTCTCTTGCCGGCAGCAACCGCACTCTGCGAGACCGTTTCTCTTTGTGCCAAAACATTTTCAAAGGTGTTCATACAACCCTCCTTGTTTCAAGCACAGTCTACTCCCCCGCATATCCCTCAAACCACCGATTTTTGTCACCCATTTGTCATTTTTCGGTAGGAGTAAAAAGCCTGTACAAACGGCGTAAAAAATATGTAAAATCCGTCTCGTTCTTCTCTTTTCCGGAAAGATTCTTCCGCAAATCGCGTCATTCCCCCGCTTTCCGTCCGCGCTTGTGCGCTCTTGCCCGCCGCCCCTCTCTTACCTTCGCCCGCACAGCCCGCCCGTTCCCGCCTCGCGCCGTCCGCACGCCCCGAATCCTTTGTTCCCTCAGCGCGAATACGACGTTCCCTGCTCGAGCAACTGCAATGAATTCTTCCTTTCACGCACTTTCACTCGTTGCCGTTTTCCCCGCCGCACAAAACAATTGACACCGCCGCAACGCCGTGGTATCATAATCGGGCAAACAATTTCGGCGTGGAGGAGTACCCAAGAGGCCGAAGGGGCTCCCCTGCTAAGGGAGTAGTACGAGTGAATCGTAGCCAGGGTTCAAATCCCTGCTCCTCCGCCAGTCAAAACCTAAATTGAACCCTCGGTTCGGTTTAGGTTTTTTCATTGTCAAGCCTTATAGTTTCTCTGTTATGCTGTAGAAATTCGGCAAAATGATTTGAACGAATGAAAGCTCTAGTAGCACCGAGGGATTTTAATATCCGTCGGTGATTGCTATGCAGTGGCGGCGTCATTGTAATTTTCGTACTCGATACCGCAATTCACGCTAAAATAAAAGGCGTGTGCTTGTCTGGTGTCGCATATCAGTGCGCCGCCACTTGTCAATTACAAGCACACGCCACAAAACCAAGTTTGTAACTAAGGCAAGTTGTTGGATAATGTACCTCCCCGTTTATTAGTAAGAGAATGCATTAAGACCTTGCTTTTTTAATGGGATTAGTGATCATTGCACATACTCAAATTTGAAGTAAGCGGTCTTGGAGAAATATTTCCTTTGAAATTCACTCGGATTATCGGGTTCGTCGGGACGGCAATCGAAAATCACCATAATATCGAACACATGATAATAATCCTCTACTCGTTCGTGACTCGGCCAGATAATGCGTGGATTGTCGTATGTTTTTGACACGCTATAATTGTCCCAATCTATAAAACATCTGGTTGAGGTGGTTATACTGGCGGCAAGCGTCATTTCGGGCAGGTCTTCGTCCGTGAGATACTCCCCCGTCACAAGGTCCTTGATTCTCACGTCGAGCGGCGTACCCGCCGGCGGTTCCTCCAGCTGCGCTCCGTGTCCCGGCATGGGTTCGCCCGTATAAGGGTTGATAAGCACGACTTCCACGTCGTGCGGTTCTATCTCTCGGTCGCAACCGACAAGCATACCAGCCGCGCACACGAACAAACACACCGAAGCAATAACAAGCGCCGCGATTTTGTTCCTTGTTTTACCCGTCATACCGTTATCCTCCGCCATTTCGCAATTCGTCCTTCCCGTTTACCCTGCGAGAGCAATCCGCCCGTCGAATCACCTTCACGGGCGCATTCTGCGCCGCGCGCCGTCGGGCGTCCCGACCGCTAAATGTACTCGCACCATAACCGTACAGTTGTCCACTTGCACCTGAAGTCAAAGCCGATGTCCAGCGCTTCCTCGGTCATCAGCGGATAAGTGAAATTTACCGTAATCTTGAATATTTTGTACGGATACCCCTCGCCCGGCCATGTTTTGGTTATGTTGCGATATGAGTACTCCGAAGAACTTTTACTCCAGTCCGAATAGCATGCTACGGAAACCGATATGCTAGCATCAAGGGAACTGCCCTTCAGATCGCTGTCCGTCAGATACTTGCCCGTCACACGGTCCTTCACTCTTATCTCTATCGGCGTATCGGCTGCGGGCATGGGGAATTTCGCGTGGTGAGGGTAAACGATTGGCTCCCCGGTGTAAGGATTGATGACCTCAATTAAAACATCGTGCTCCTCGGGCGTTTTGTCGCACGCGGTAAGAGTGCCCGCCGCGCACGCGAGCAGACACGCGAATACGACTGCAAGAGCCGCGGTTTTCAAAACGGTTTTGTTCCTCATACCCTGTCCTCGCAATTTCGGATTGATGCAATGCGTCCGAGTAAAAAACCTCTTGCGCCTCTCACTATATGAGAGTGTGTTCAAGCGCAATTTGTGACAGCAAATTCCGAAAATTTTAAAATTGTTAGTTTATTTACAATTTGCATAAACATAAAAAAACGAGGTCTGCCTAAAGACAGACCCCGCGTCTTAACCATCGGGCGTTTTATTCGACCGCAAATGCCGAAATTATAAACTCTGCGAAACCATTGTCGCTCGTCTCCGAAAGGCAATCGTAACTCCTAAACAGTACCCGCACTCCAGCGATCATAGTTTCTCCATAACCCGAAAAAGCATAAACATCATATTCGGCGTCATAATGCGTTTCGACAGCATAGGCAATGTCGAGTCCCGCGACCGTCATTTCGCTGTCAGTAGTCATCTCAAATGGTTCGTAATACGGGTTGACAAGGATCATTATACGACAGCCTTTCATAGCTTCAAAGTTTTCCCACGACACGTCATAATACAGTCTGTCGCCTGTTTTACCATCAACCACCAAAGATACGGATTGCACATAATCGGGAATTATATCGTAACCCACTAGCACGGCATTGATTTCTTCCAACGTGGCGACGGTATCTAGTTCGTCCGTCCAACCGTAATGCGGAGGAAGCGGTACGCCCTCTTCCGTTTCGGCAGGCACCAAAAACAGTACACACGGCACTATTACAGCAAGAGCGATTGCTAAAGTTCCGACTACAGATAGGACCCACCTCCTTGCAGAAGTCTTTTTACGCACGGTTTGCTTGGCGGATTCATTCTCCGTATTAAGTTTCGCGCGTTCAGCCAAAAGTACCGCCTTGAATTCATCGTTGCGCAATCCATCCAAGCTCTCTTCCGCAATGCTCTGCCACTCTTTTTTCCTTTTCATTTTCACTCCGTAATGTCCACAATGTATGCGTCGTCAATTTGCAACATGCCGTTCATATTGAGATATGCCTTAGGACAGCGTTTAATCCCCGTTGCGACAAGCATAAAATTCGATTGCAAAGTTGAGCCGTCCGACATACTATACTCTATTTCACGGTACCCGAAAACACTTAGCGAATGAGATATTGCTCCATACAGTAAATTGTATGTATCTTGTGTCACACCAGTGTTAATCTCCGCAATTTCCATTTCGCTTACGAATAGTATCAAGGGTTTTTTGTCTTCTATCTTTTGTTTTGCCAAATCATAGTCAAATATGTTGTCAGACATCGCACTTGTCAACACGGCACTGTAACCTTTAGATGTGCAATATTGAACCATTCCCGACAAAAATTGCGCAATTGTTGTTCCCGAGCCAGTCTGATTGGTTTGCATTACGGTATAAAGCTGATCAATAAGTGTTTCTATAGTCTGATTTTGGTCGCGGTACCGGTAAAAATTGCCAAGTCCGCTACCAGGTGTGTAATTCTCTATTAAATCCACGCAGAACCTATCATAGTATGCTACTGTGTTGGCCGCCGATATAGCTACACATGCGTTAGGCTTGGCCTCATAGTAATATTCGGGAATAACTTGCGCCATACTACTCGTACTTTCGGTTTTGGACAAATAATAGATTGTTTCGCTTCCACTTATCAAAGAATCGCCGACAGCCGAATAGCGATTAGAATATATGGTATCCATTTCTTCGGCAGTCGCTTCGACATTACTTCCATCGAGAGCATAAAATGCTCCATCGATTTCTTCCCAGTAGCAAAATTCTTTCACATAAATTGGAACTCCTTGTACATTTATGTAAGGACTTTTCGCAGCACAACTTGCTTCTGTTACAATCAACCCCTCAGCACAATTGAGAATAATAACGTAGCCGTTGTTATTACCGTTTGTGAATTCATAAGCTATCCCGAGTTCTTCAATGCCAACATCGTATAATGTTCTCTTGTGCGCCAATGTAATTCCGTCATCGACAAGTCCCAACTGCTCGATTGTCCCACAAAACATGCGATCATACTCAACGCATGTGTCAGATTCGGCTAATGCTATTCCCGACGCACAGCTACCCACCATATACACGCCGCATACTATCGGCAACACCATTAATATAATGGATGCCATCAATTTAACACATATCTTTTCCATCATATTGTCCTCCGCTTACTAGGAGTCGATTTTTACGCAGCATGTGACACCTAATTTTAAAATTTTTTCAAAAATCTTATTGCACGCGAATATCTCTGTCGAACTGCCGACGGGCTCAAGCCCAATATTTCCGAAATTTCTCGAAGATTATAGCCCTCCCAATGGTACAAATAAATTATACGTTTCGTCTTATCGTCCTCCAATATTTTAAACAGTTCTCGCGCCTGTATGCCGACGACAGCCATATCTTCCAGCGAAAAAGTAGTGCATATTCCGTCCAACACATCACTTGCGGGATACTCCGCTGCACTTTCAGCATATTCCTGTTTGGCAAGATTTTCGCATGATGCATACACCCATGATGCAGGATTAAGAACGTATGTTTTACAAGGGGAATTCAACAACCTTAAAAAAAACTCCTGTGCAATATCGTCAGCCTCCGCGTAGGGATATGTCCTTCTCATATGTAAGACAATCCGTGGATAGAAATAGTCGTAAAGCGCACTTAACGCCCCGTCATCATATGCTATCCTACTGAGCAATTTGTTAAATCGTTTTGAATCCATCTCCTCTCCAACAGAACGAATTCTACCACCAAAATTTTACTTTATCAATACTTGACATTCGCCAAACGTATGACTAGCGTCATATGGTCTGAAGTAAAAAAATTGGGGAGAAGGAAAAAATTTCGTAAAATGGCACCCCGTGTGTCAGTCAATTATCTTACCGATTCGATATTATTGAAAAATTTCGTAGAGTTTGCTATTATTCCATTATAATGGAGATAGTGTCGATGAAATCCTTGCCGTTGTACGCTTGCACTCCATCACCATTCAGACCTATGAAAACTTCGCTTAAACAAACGACTGGTTGGGGTTGTTGACACGACAAAGAAACAACGATGTCTTTGCCTAAGTATAAAAGTGCCGGCGAAATTCCAAGGCCGACACTCAATCATGCTTTCATAGTAAAAGCAGAAGGGGGATATTATGGACAAAAATAAAGTGAACCTTTACTTCACAAATTATCAAAGGCTGGAGCAAGCCGTGTTGGATTTATCATTTTCAATCCACTTCTCCGACGATCAAATAGACGTTTATTCCGTTGCAATTGCAGATTTAATAATGAGATGCGCCACCGACATTGAATCCATAGCGAAAGATTTATGCAGAGAAAACTTTAAATTTGAACCTGCGAAACCTGGCGACTGCTTTAACAGTTTTGAGCAGGAATGGCAAATAACCAAAAAATCATTGCTTATCGTGTGTCCGTATTTCAACTTTAAAAATAACTTCGCACCGAAGTTGCAACCTTTTAATTATGAGAACGGTTCCGAAAACGACTATTTCTCACAATACAACGCTCTGAAACATGATAAAACTAAAAATTTAAGTAAGGCGACTGTGGGGACTTTGATTCGCATACTGGGGGCTCTCTATATTCTTAATCTCTATTACAAGAGAGACGCCTACCCTCTCGGAAATGATTGTTTTGGTACAAAAATTGACAAAACCATGGGTTCAAAAATTTTTAGCGTCTTCGTTTACCCATCGGAAGAAGGAAAGAACTTATCTTCAAACAAAGATGTATCAAGCGCAGAGTGTATGTACAGGATTGTGAAAACAGAAGGACAAGGCTGCATATCAGTAAACTGTATAGATGCCGATAACAAAATTCACACGGTCAAAGTAACAATGGTAAACGATGACTTTCAAACATTTGTAAAAGAGTGCGCGAACACATTCGGTACGGGAAATTTGATGTCTGCCAATGGGAATCAAAACTTACTCACGGTCGTGCATAGCATTGGCGAAAGCGCCTGCAATAAACTAAACTGCAAACAAATTATTTCTTTACACCCTGACAAATTAACAGACATCTTTTCCCTTGTTTTGAATACTTAATACGCCTAGTGGAGTACAGACAATTTGAGGAATACAGGGAATATCGTCTTCACAAACCAATGGATTTTGCGGATGATTTTGTCCGCTTTTACAAAGTCGCGCTCTTCGGCGAAGGCCTCCATCTCTTCGGTCACGTCTTTCGGTTGGCATTTGTCAATTTGTATGATGTGGGAAAGTTGATTGCGAATGTCACCGAAGCACCGCCACGCCACGCGGAAGGCTTCGTTTTGCAGGGTTACAGGCTTGCCGTTCGCATCCGTTTTGTAGACGTCGTGCATGCTTTCGCCGATATGTTCGCAGAGGAAACATATAACCGTCTGCACGATGTCGTATGCGTCGGAATAGAGGTTTTCGGGGTCTGCGGAGCGGAACATATCCCTCAACAGACTCTTGTAGAGCGATGAGAATGTCCGTTTCTCGTAATGGCACACGGTACGCAGGGAGTAGAGCGTTACAAGCTCGCCGATACGCTTTATATTATCGGGAGATATCACTCCGTTCATTACGCTGGCATTGCGATTTGCTGCTGAAAGGTTAATGTGTTTGCTATTGATCATTTGAATACCTCCTCTTGCCTGGGTTCGGCAGGAGAAACACAGCATAGAGAGGCTGAATGCTTAAAATTTTTGAATAAAGTGTCAACAGTCAACGGTAAAGGAGAAATAATTGCGTCACGGTTTGTTGGACGGCGTTTTCGGCAATTATTTCGGAAGTTGACTGATGACTCTCTATGCTAAACAAACCTGACGAATAAGAAAGAGGAGGCGAGAATCAAACATATAAGCAGACCGTTATGGGGGAGTATACCGTTTGACCGTTTTGAGGAAAGGTGTACGGAAGGGAAGAGTCGGTTTTATAAAAACAAAAGCCCCGATTTTCGTCGGGGCTTTTTTCTAGCGGGCTTTTGAAGAAAATTTCTATTTTATCGTCGTAAAGTACTATCCGTTTTACCAACAGACTTACTATTAGCCGAGGTTCGTTTTCAAGCGCGGAAGAGTAATAGGTTCGGATGTCCTTTTCGGAAAGTATCGGAACGGTTTTGTTTTGCTCTACGGCGATTTTTTCGTCGAGTTCGCGTAAACGGGTTTCCAGTTCGTGCAGGCGTTTGTTGGTTGTGTCGGATATTATTCCGCGTTCGATTGCGGCGACTATGTTGTTCAGAGCGGTTTGAGTTTGCCGATGTTCCTTGAACAGCATATTGAGCAAAACTTGTTCTCCCGCTTGCTTGGTCTGTTCCCGCAGCAGGCTTTGCACGATTTCCGTCATGATTTTTTTGTCGTTCATTGCCGACACTACGTTTTCGATTACGAGATCTTCCAATGTCTCTTTGCGCACGATTTCCTTTGAGCATCCGTTGCGATGTTTTTTACGACCTATGCATTTGTAGTAGCGCACTACGGTTCCGTCATGCGAGGTGCCGCATTCCGCGCTGATCGGACACCCGCAGTATCCGCATATCACTTTGTTTCTCAACAGGTATACCGTTTTAACGCTGCGGGAGCCGAGCTTGTTTTTCTCGGAAATTTTACGCACTTTTTCGAAAAGTTCAGTCGGGATAATTTGCGGATACATATTGTTATAAACTTCTCCGTTTATGCGGTAGATCCCCGTATATCGTTCGTTTACAAGCATGCCGTAAATATTGTTGGGCGCGCAAAAGGTTTGCCGTTATGGTAAATGCCGTTTGCGTGCAAGTGGCGAATGATTTCCGGGACATAAGTTCCTGCGGCATATTGCTCGAAAACATACCGAACTACGGCAGCCTTTTCTTCGTCAACGCATATTTTTTTGTCCTTTACATAATACCCGTAAGGGATTTTGCCGCCGCAGAACAATCATTTACTGCGGCTTTCCCTCAGCCCGCGCATTATCTTCTGGGACAGTTCGGCAGAGTAGTATTCCGCAATGCCTATATATACGTTTTCGAGCAAAATACCGTCCAGATTTTTTGTGCCGTCAAGGTTGTCGGAAGTGCGTTGCGTCGCGGATATCAGAACCTTGCCGTTGTTTTTAAGTCGTTGTTTGTTGATCGCGACCTCGACGGAATTTCTTCCGAAGCGGTCTATCGCATACACCAGTACGACTTCCCAAAGCGAATTGCGCTCGCTGTCCGAAAGCATTTGCTGAAAAGCCGCGCGGTTGTCGTTTGTGCCCGTTGTGGCGCGGTCTATGTATGTCTGTACAACGGTCAAACCGTTTGTCTCGGCATACTTATTGCACACCCTGAGTTGTCCTTCAATGGATTGCTCGGTTTGACTCGCGCTACTGTATCTTGCATATATTACTGCTGTCTTCATAATTTTATCTCCTTTGATTTTAGTGATTTGTCTTTCGACGGGAGAAACGGAAACGGAAATGTTGAGGATATGTCGCTTTACTGTAACGACACTTGCCGTCAAGGGTTGCGGGCAATTCACCTTGCCCTTGACGGCAAAGCATTTCCGTTTATTCTCCCCGTGAGAAAGACTAGTTACGCTAATTGCTCTTTCGGAGCAGGCGTATTGTTTCGGGGCTTACTTTGCCCACGAAGCACCCCTCGTCCCAACACTCGAAGTCGTCGGAAAGAAGCAGTTTTCTGTCCTCTTGTCCTATCGTGCAAATCACGTCTTTCTCCATAATGTCGGAGACGAAATAGGTGGGCAGTCCGCGGGAATACACAAGCCTTTCGCCGCTCTTGCCGATGTACTTCACAAGGTACGCCACCGCGCTCCCGACGTCCCGTTCGGTGTCAATCGGAGAAAAGTCGTTTCGCCCGAAACGCTCGTTGAAATAGGTGTTTTGCATTATAATCTGCCGTTTATGCGAATTGAAACTGTATCCGCTACGTTCTTCCATCCTTCCCGGCATAGCCGTTTCGGGGATAAAGAATATCCCGTGGAAGTGCAACCGTTGTTTCTCGGGAGACCGCTCCCACGCGCCCACATATCTCCATTCCCTGCGGCTGGAAAAGTGCCTCAGGCAAGTGCTCAACTTTGTCCTGAAAGACTGTTCCGTGTGTTTGCCGTCGTCGTAGGTGAAAGTGCAGAACCAGTTCCATTCCTGCAAGTGGATTTTCCTTGCAAGCCTCGTCCGTCTCACTATCTCGTTTCTCTTTTTGCGCTCTGTATTATCTCTTACGAAATCCTGTGCCGCTCGGTCGTCCTCAAAGTATTCCGCCATAGCCTCGGCAATGTTTCGGTTTCTTTCCGTTTTAGGTGAGTCCGCATATTCTTTGTACAGCCGTTCGAACTCCGTTTTCTTTTCTGCGGCTGTTGCCGATTGCTTGTTCTCGGTCTTGTCCGTGGTCTGCTTTTTCCGTCCCGCGCAGACCTCTTGCGGGGTGTCTTTCTTCCGTCTGTACGGATTGCTTGCTTTGGGGATTGCTATGTAGTGACTGCCGTCACTGTAAATCTTCGCGTCCTTGAACGGCATAGTCCCTCCATCGCGGTTTGCCTTCGGGAGGTCCTCCCTCGGACAGTTGCCGCATTCGCTGTTCCAGTATCCGCGCAAGCATTGCCGCATAGAACTGCTTCCGTTCTTCCTGCGCAAGCTTGACGACGTCCGGAACACCGACATTTACAACGGTGATGTTCTTTTGTTTCATTGCTACCTCCTGCGTTTTATTTCCGAACGGTCTCCCGTTTCGGGTTGCTTGCATTATAGGACAAAGCACACCTTCCTTGCGAGAAGCCTGCGGGTAAGTAACGGTAGGTATTTCGGTCACTTTGAGTAAGTTACGGGTAAGTTGCGGGTAACTAATGGGAAAAGGAAAAAGTCCCTTGACGGAGCGCACGGACAAGCGGTGAGGAAACAACAACGGGGAAACGGACAAAGCGGCCGATTGCCCGAGCGGTTCAGCGGGCAACGGCGCTTCCGTCCCCTGCTGTTTCCCACCCGTCGGTCGGCGTTTGTCAAGGCAAGTAAATCTTACTTTTGCACACAATTTCGCGCCCGATTTGCCTAAATTCAACCCAAAATAATAGGCGTGTGCTTGTCTGGCGGAGCGCATCAGCGCACCGCCACTTGTCTATGACAAGCACACGCCTAACAGCCGAACATGATATCGAGTACATATTGAAACGCAGGGCAGTATGTTCGTAAAGGCTTGGAAATACAAATCAAAATTGCGTGCAATACGGTTGACAAATGGAAATAACAACGTTATGATAACATTGTTATAAAACATTCGGGAGGCTCTTGAACTGTGAAGTCGAAAAACTTAAAAGCGGAAGAAAAGATCCTTTATTATGCAAAGCAAGAGTTCATGCAGAAGGGATTTGACGATGCGTCCATGCGTACGATTGCCGAAAAAGCGGGGTTTACGACGGGAATGCTGTATAGCCGTTTCGCCGATAAAAACGAACTGTTTTCCGCGCTCGTAAAAGAGGGGGCGGATAAACTGTATTCTTATTTTACAGGCGCGCAGGAAGAGTTTGCTTCTTTCTGCCCGGAAAAGCAGGCAAAAGAAATGCACGAATACACGCACGAAAAAATGCTTGAAATGATCGACGTCATTTACGACTATTTCGATGCTTTTCGCTTGATCGTCTGCAAAAGCGCCGGGTCGGGGTACGAAAGATACATCGATACTTTGATCGAAATTGAAACGAGAAGCACTGTCCGGTTTATCGACGTCTTGCAAAAAAGCGGAGCAAAGGTCCGGACGGTCCGACAGGACTTGAATCATATTCTTGCAAGTGCCATGTTTAACGGAATCTTTGAGATCGTCGCCCATGAATTCACGAAAGAGGACGCGCTCGGATATGTCCGCGAACTTTGCGCGTTTTTCGACGCTGGTTGGGATCGGCTGTTGGGGATGTAACGTCCCCGTTTTTTTTCGGATATCAGTTCGCATATGCGAACTTAAAATAAAAGGAGTTAGTATGCAAAAAGAGAAGAAGAGAGGAACTTTTTCTTATTTGTACGAATGGGCAAAGCCCTACCGCGGCAGTTATGCGGTATCGGTGATGCTGGCCGTGCTTGAGGTTTTGCTAGGTGTGGTGCCTTTTGTATGTATGGGGCAGATGGTCATTTTGCTCGCGGAAGGCGAGAGAATATTTGCGTTTGATACATACGGTATGTGGTTGCTGATTGCGGCATTGTGCTGGGCGGGGCATTATACTTGTCATTCTTTCTCGACTACTGTTTCGCACAAAGCCACATTTCAGGTAATAGCAGACGTGCGTGAACGCGCTTGCGATAAGTTTGCACGAATGTCAATGGGTAAAATACTTGCGCGTCCGAGCGGCGAGATCAAGAATGTCATCGTAGAGCGCATAGACAGCATTGAGCCGACGCTTGCGCATCTTGTTCCGGAAATGACATCAAAACTGTTTGCGCCTGTTGTTTTGCTAGCGTACGTATTCGCAATCGATTGGCGTATCGGACTGATATCTTTGATTACGATACCGGTCGGACTCGTTTTGTTTTGTTGTATGCACATAGGATATGAAAAGAAGTTTTCCAGATATCTTCGTGCAAGCAAACAGCTGAACTCGGTTGCCGTGGAATATATAAACGGTATCCAAGTGATAAAAACATTCAATCAATCCGCAGACTCTTACAAAAAGTTTGCCGACGCAGCAAAAGAGTCCGCGAATTCGGCCATTGACTGGATGAGGGATACGCAGATTCCTTTTTCGCTGGGCATGTCGATTATTCCGAGCGTGCTGCTTACCGTGCTCCCCGCTGCTGTAGCATTTTATCTTAACGACAGTTTGTCTCTCGCAGAACTGGTACTTATCATTGCGCTGTGTTTCGGTCTGTTGACGCCCCTAATCGGGATATTGAGTTATAACGACGATATAGCCAAAATCGGTGTGATCGTGGGCGAGATCAACTCAATTCTTTGCGAAGAAGAACTTGTGCGTCCGACCGAACGCGTAAAACTGAACGGATATACCGTTTGTGGAGAGAACGTGAAGTTTGGCTACGGAGAAGACGAAGTCCTGCACGACGTGAATTTTACATTCCGCGAAGGTACGGTCAATGCTCTCGTCGGGCCGTCGGGTAGCGGTAAATCCACTATTGCCAAACTGCTTGCGTCCATGTGGGATGTGCAAGGCGGCAGAATTACGATCGGCGGTGCGGATATACGCAAAATACCGCTGGAGCAGCTGAACGAAAACATAGCCTACGTCTCACAGGACAGTTTTCTATTCGACGAAAGCATACGCGAGAATATCCGCAAAGGAAACCCGAATGCTACGGATGCGGAGGTGGAAGCAATTGCTGAAGCGTCTGGGTGTCACGATTTTATTATGCAGCTTGAAAGAGGATATGACACCATTGTGGGCAGTTCGGGCGGACATCTGTCGGGCGGTGAAAGACAGAGGATATCTATCGCTCGTGCGATGCTGAAAAACGCGCCGATCGTAATATTGGACGAGGCGACCGCCTACACCGATCCCGAAAACGAAGCGGTCATTCAGAGCGCAGTCTCCCGTCTCGTGCAGGGAAAAACACTGATCGTTGTGGCTCACCGGCTTTCGACCGTTACGAATTCGGATCAAATATTCCTGGTCAACGACGGCAATATCGAGTGTTGCGGCACGCACGGGGAATTGCTCGAAAAGAGTTCCCTATACAGGGAATTATGGCAGGCGCACATAGGTGCGAAGGACACGACGGAGGCGTAATATGTTTAAGTATTTGTACAAATTCATCCGATTTGCCGGCGATAAGAAAAAGACAATGATTGCAGCGCTATTGTTCGGTTTGTTGCAATCGGTATTCGAAGCGTTCAGTCTGTTTGCGAGTGCGTATGCGCTCAATGCGATTTTGGGAGGCACTGCGGACGGCAGCCTGGTATGGAAATGCCTTGCCATTCTCGGAGGAGGTGTGTCGGGCTGCGCAATATGCAATTATTTTTCCACGCAGTTCATGACTTATTCGGGATATACCGTGGCGGCAAACTCTCGCATCAGGATTGCGGATAAACTGAAATATGCCCCCATGGGATATTTTAATGAACACAACCTCGGGCAGATCACCAATACGGCGACCAATGTCGCGGAATCGTTACAGGATACGCTTACCCGTTGTATGTTGCTTTCCACCAAAGGGTTTACGATGACCGTCGTTATTACAACTGCGATGTTCGTTTTCGACTGGAGAGTGGGGTTTGTAACGTTGGGAGGATTTGCGCTCTTTCTCGTAATCAACGCGTTATTGCACAGGGCTGGCGAAAAGAATTCGGACAGGAAGATGAAAACGGTGGAAGATGCGGTCGATGCAGTGTTGGAATATGTACAGGGCATTGCGGTCATAAAATCGTACAACCTAACGGTCAAGGCCAACAAAAAGGTGCAAAACGCCATTCGGCGTGAACGCGATATAAATTACGCTCTGGAAAGAAACTATATACCGTTTCTGGCGTTGCAGGGGCTTGTCGTAAAACTTGCGGGAATAGCGATCATTGCTTGTGCTGTCGCGTTTTATCTCGGGGGCACGCTCACACTCGCAAATTCTCTCGTTCTCTGCATTGCGTCGTTCATGGTATTCAATGACCTTGCTGCGGGAGGAAACATGTCCGCGCTTTTACGCATGGCTTCCAATTCCGTCGACAAAATCAATGCGGCACTGTCTTTGCCGGTGATGGACGTGGACGGAAAAGAGATTTGTCCGAATACGACGGACATTTCCGTGCAGAACGTCGGATTTTCCTACGAAAAGCGCAGGATAATCGACAATGTAACGATAGAAATACCTGCACGTACGTCGCTCGCAATTGTCGGAGCGTCGGGTAGCGGAAAAACAACGCTTTGCAATTTGATTTTGCGCTTTTGGGATGTGAACGAAGGGAGCGTCAGTCTCGGCGGCCACGACGTCAGGGAATATAAACTCGACAGTCTTTTGAAAAATTACAGTATGGTTTTTCAGAACGTGTATCTTTTCAACGATACGGTCGCAAACAACATCCGTTTCGGAAAGCCGAACGCGAGTATGGAAGAAGTAATCGCCGCAGCAAAAAAGGCATGCTGCCACGACTTTATCGTTGCATTGCCTCAGGGATATGACACCGTTATAGGGGAGGGCGGTGCGAATATTTCAGGCGGTGAAAAGCAACGTATTTCCATAGCGCGAGCAATCATAAAGGATAGCCCCGTAATCGTGATGGATGAGGCAACGGCAAACGTTGATCCCGAAAACGAATGGATGCTGCAAAACGCCATTGCCGAACTCACGAAATCCAAAACCGTCATTATGATTGCGCACCGCCTGAAAACGGTGCGGAATGCGGATAAAATCATCGTGTTGGACAACGGAAAAATCGCGGAAGAGGGCATCCACTCCGAACTTATGCAACGGGGAGGTCAGTACGCAAAATTCGTTGCGATGCGCGAAAAATCCGTGGGATGGAAACTGAGTTCGGAACAATGACGGTATCGATTGTATTTTTTTGTCGCCGCGGCGTGAATTCCTTCGCGTCGCGGCGGAAACGGTTCTCAACGTTAGCGCGCGCTAAATTTTCTGATTGTGTTTCGATTGCTTGACACTCCCGAAGCGGCTAGCATATAATTGCGATGAGTGTTGAGAACAGGCGTAAAGCCTTTTCTTTAACGCGAGATGTTCGCATAGGCGAACTTATTTTTGACGTTATGGTTCGCATATGCGAACTGCGGAGGCGGAAATGCTGTTAAAGCTCGATAATATAGGAAAGATATACGACTCCGACGATATATTCACAATCGGCATAAGGGGGGTCAGTCTGGAATTCGATTACAACGAATTCGTCACCGTCGAAGGCGAGAGCGGGGCGGGCAAGTCAACCCTGTTGAATATTATCGGCGCGAACGATACCTACGAAGAGGGCGAGTTGTATATAAACGGGGAGGAGACTTCCCATTTTGGCGAATCCGATTGGGAAAAATACAGGGAAAAAAACATTGCGACCATTTTTCAGGATTTCAATATAATAGAAAACCTTACGGTGTTGGAGAATATTGAGCTGGCGCTTTTGCGCATCGAAGATAAGAAAAAGCGAAGGAAAATCGCGCGCGACCTTATAGAACGGGTCGGTCTTACTCAACAGATCAATCAAAAGGGCAGCAGATTGTCCGGTGGGGAAAAACAGCGAACGGTCATAGCGCGCGCCCTTGCAAAGGATGCCCCGATAATCCTTGCCGACGAGCCTACGGGAAATCTCGACGTCAAGGCGAGCAGAGAGGTCGCTGCGCTGTTGAAAGAGGTGGCGAACGATAAGCTCGTCATCGTCGTCACGCACAATCCGGAATTCTTCGTCGAATATGCAACGCGTCGCATCAAGATGTACGACGGAGGTGTTGCGGAAGACAAGCACGTCGTTTCTCCGCCGCTTACGCAGACATCCGCAAAAGCAGAGACGGATGTGCCCGATGAGGATGGGAGCAGGTTTCGGAATATCAAGAATGTGTTGCATATAGGGGTGCTCAATTACAAAAGCAGACCTCGCTTCACGATGATGATGACACTTGCGCTGTTCGTCTGCGCAATAACTTTGCTAATCGTATTGTCGGTATTCGGCAAAATGCTCATACTGCCCGTCAGGACGACGCTTGACGACGTTGGCGTGGAAGGGAAAGTAATCGTCACGGCGGGGGGAGACAAGATATCCGCCGATGTTGCGGACGAACTTGCCGCCGCGACGGGCGCGGGTTTCATGTTCCCCGACAGAGCCCTTACGGAGTTTTCCGTGACTGTTCCGCGCGGGGCGGGAATGCTGTCCGAGTATAAGGTGATTTGTCTTTACGCACCTTATGTTCATAATCTTAGCGGAAACCGTGCCGTGCTGGTGTTGCCGTTGTATGCGGCGGAGGACGCCGAAGATATTGCGAATACGTTTATAAATGCGGGAATAGGAGTCGACAGTATCGAAACCGAGACTTCCGTGAACGTCACGGACGTAAAACTGTACCTCGGATATGAAACACTGGAACGTTACGGCAGAAAGATACGTGCCGTAAACACATCGGTGAAACTGGGCGACGATGCCGCGACGGTTTTTACATTTGCCGTCAATTCTGAACTTTTATCAGGACAAATAAACCTTATAAACTCCTCGTTTTGGAATGTAAAGGGCAAAACCGTTGTCTTCTCCGCAAACGAAGAAAGGGCATATACCATAATTGACGATACACGCAAGAGCGAAAAGACGGACGGACTGATTGCGGAGTTGAGCGAAAGCGATTATGAGGAAATGTTTGCCTCCGACGAAAGCGTTTCTCAAATAAGTCTGTATTTCGACAGCGACAAAAGGGCACGCGATGCCTTAAGCGCTTTGAACGAAAAAGGTTATGTGGGATTGCTGTCCTCTCAAAAAGTGTATGTTCACAATGCGGGAGACGTTTTCACAACGGACATTCTGTGGTATACCGCACTCGTTGCCGTGTCGGTGTTGTTCGGAATTCTCATAAGCATAATTTTTATCCGCAGCGTTAAGGTCTACAAAGCAGATTTTACCGTGTATCGCACTCTCGGAATTTCAGGCAAAACGGCGTCGAAAGCCCTTTACGTGCAGATGGCGCTGACATTCCTGCCGACTCTGGTGCTTTTGCCCGTGGCATCACTGATTGTCGCGGCCTTACCGGCAAGCGGGCTTTCCGTCATATCGGTCGGGAACTACTTTTTCATAGAGGTTATGTTGTTGCTGATTGTGGAATTGGTGGCTTTCGGATTCAATAAGAGCCTTAACGGACAAAGCATACGCAAGACGCTCGGGAGGGGAAGCAAGTGATGGTAAAAACCGAGCTTTACGGCTGTGGCATATACGATATTTTGTCGGGGAGAGTTGTCTGATGATAGCCATTAAAAACGTCAAAAAAGTATTCAACCCTCATTCACGCAACCGCAACGAAGTGTTGAAGGGTGTGTCGTTCGAATTGCCTGACAAAGGATTGATTGCAATATTCGGGAAAAGCGGAAGCGGCAAGACGACGTTGCTCAACATCATAGGAGGTCTGGACAGACCCGACGGCGGCGAAATCGAGTTCGACGGAGTTGCCGTTACGGGACGAAATTCCGATTACATACGGAATTCCAGAACGGGATTCGTATTTCAGAACTATTATCTCGAAAAGGGGTTTACCATTTCCGAAATAATGTCCAATGCAATGACGCTTGCGGGTTTCAAGGACAAAACGGAGATTGCAAGGCGTACGGAAGAAGTGCTGTCGCTTGTGGGGATGCAGCGTTACGCCAACAAAAAGGGAGACGCTCTTTCGGGAGGGCAGAAGCAGCGCGTGGCCATTGCGCGCGCGCTGATAAAAGGTGCCGACATAATCCTTGCCGACGAGCCTACTGGTAATCTTGACGCAGAAAACACCGCGAAAGTAATGGATATTTTGAAAGAAATATCCGCGACGCGTCTTGTGGTGGTGGTTACGCACGAACTTTCGTTGATAGAAAAATATGCCGACGATTTTATCCGCATTGTCGACGGCAGGATAACGCAGGACGACGAGACCCGTGAAATAGTGGCAGGGTACGCTTTGAGCGGCAAGTCGGACGTCGACGCCGCCGATCGTTCGCAAGAGGTGATGGTGCCCGTATACGAAAACAGTTCTGCGAAAAAGAACGGTCGGCTCTTTTCGTGCAAAAGCATATTCAAAAACAGAAAAAAAGAAGGTCGGGACAGATTTTATTCCACGGCAAACATTTTCAAGCAAATTTTTATTGCGGCGATTTCCGTTGTGGTTACCATGCTTGCTTTTCAGGCAAACGAAATGATTAATTTCGAAGTGCAGAACAGGCAAACAGACGCAAACAGCGTGTATGTCAATATGAATACATACGCCGATATCCGCAATCTCGATCCTTCTCTTTACAGCAATATCGACTTCTTCGACACGGAGATGAGGCGCGGAACATTCGGCTATTCGGGGTTGTCGTCGCTTTCGGGGGCTGTGTTGAATTATACGCCCAAGTCGATAGGCGACGGGGATACTCTTCTCAGCGGGAAGGCTCCCTCGGAAGGTGAAGTTGCCGTAAGCCGAGGTCTTGCGCAAAGCATAAAAAGTCAGATGCGGCTTGCCGAACTCGATAACGACGCTTCCGTGTTGCGGTTGACGTTCGATCACACTTATCCCGTGTGCGGAATAGTCGACGCCGATTATCCCGCGGTGTTTTTCACGCGCACGGATTATGTGAATTTCTTGGGGGTGTACAACGCGATTAAGTTTTCCGATACGGGAAACATACTTCTGTCGGAAGATTATGCGGAAGTCGAACTGTCGGCAACGGTCAGAGTTTCGGAAGAAGTCAAGGACAACGATAAGATAATCGTGGAATTAAACCGCAATTCGCTCTACAAAATGATGTCGGACTCCAACAACGGCTATTATGTCGTGGAAAACGTCAATACCGCACTTGCACACTCGCCTTACGCCATACAGCTGAGAGACAGCGGATTGTTTGTTCAAAAAGTTGCGATTACCCGCGAAAGCATAGGAACGGACGTCATAATATTCGTCAGCGAAAACGTGATGAAAAATCTATTCGCGTATCTTTCACCCAACTTCGACGCATTGGAAGGGAACGACTCGACAGCGGAACCGAGATACTATTTTGAGATCAAGACGGACGGTGAAAACGAAAAAAGCACGCTCACGGCTTTACTTGCGCAGAAAAGTATCAGAAGTATAGACATTCTAGGTCTTTACGGGGCGGAAGAGCAGGCATTGCGTCAAGAGACAATGAAAGGACTCACGGTGTTCTATGTAATCATTGTCCTCTTGTTGCTGATTTACTACTTTATCGAGAAATCGGGCAGCATTAAAAACATCAAAGAATACGGTATTTATCGTGCAATCGGCGTAAACCGCGGCAATTTGATTTTCCGTGAGGCGATGACGGCGGTATTCGACAACATGGCAATCTATCTGGGCGCATGGTTGTTAACCGCTGCAATAGTATGCGCGCGGTATTTCGTTATGAACGTCGCATTCGGTTCTTTCGTAGGCTTGTCCGTTGCATTGATAACCTTGTGCGGAGTGCTGATGACGGGAATATCTCTCGTACCGTATTTGTTCGTAATAACACAATCGCCTGCCAAAATTTTGGCAAAATACGACATCTAGAAATCACTTTCTCCTACTTGGGGAATGGGTTTACCAAAAACAAAAGGAGGATCAACAATGACAACAACTACCTCAAGAAAACGGCTTGCGTTGATATTGTGTGTGCTTGCAATGTGCGCTTTGGCAATCGCCTTGGTGGCGTGCAACGGCAACAATACGGCAAAAGTCAATTTCATGGTACAGAACGATGACGGTTCGTGGGCTGTTCACAAAAGCGTCACCGTCAACTCGGAAGGGAAGGTGGAAATCCCGGCCGCGCCGGAAAGGACGGGATACCGTTTCCGCGACTGGTACGCCGACGAAAACTTTTCTGCGGTGTTCGTGAACGAGGGCATCAAAAAGAATACGAACGTTTACGCCAAGTATGACGCAATTACCTTGGCTGTCAGCGTGAACGGCAGCGCCCAAGGCAACAAAAGACTTGTTGATATCGACGAATTCACCGCGGGTTATGTCGCCGATGCGGAGAGCAAAAATCTGACCTTCGGAGGTTGGTATATCGACTCTCAGTACAAGACTGCATACAACGGACAGGATGTCGACGCCATTTATGCCCGTTATATGGCGGCAGTGACATATGACAACGGATACGAAACGGTGTACAGCGAGCTTGTCGTGCCGGGTAATAAAGTTGCTCGTCCCGCGACGGAAAGCGTGAAAAAGTATTATATGGACGCCGAGGATATATCCTATGTCGATGCGAATGGCGCCGCGTTCGATTTTTCCGCTGCCGTCGAAAACAACACAGTAGTTACAGTTCGCTGGAAATCGCCCTTCCTGTACTATTCGTATGACTCCAATTCAGGGAAGTTCTATGTCGAAGGTATAAGTTACGAGGGTACCGATATCAATATGCTCAAAAGTGTACCCGTGATTTCCGTACTGTCCGAAGGTGTGACCATAGGTGAAGATGACATGAGATCCGCCGGCGGCGTCCCCGAGAGCGCGTACGGAAGCGACCGCGAAGTGTTCGGCATTAGCGCGCTCGCTTTGTCCAATTTTACATCACTTGAAAAAATAATTCTTCCCGAAGGTATCGAATATATCACCGGCGTCAGCGGCGGAGACGGTGTGCCTTTGAAGAAATTGAGCCTGCCCGCGTCCGTGGTGCTGCTCGAAGGCGCGTTCTGCGGGTTTACACAACTCGAAGAAGTGCATATGAAATCGGGTGTGGAAGTAATGATGAGAAGTTTTTTCAAAGACATGCATTCCGGACAACACGATTTTGACATAACCGTTCCCGCAAGCGTGAAGCACATTTCCGATATGCCGACGAATCTGACGTTCGAAGCAGGCTCGGCGTTTTACAAAGAGGGTGACGGCGTTTATACCACGGACGAACAGGGACGGAAGGTTCTTGTGTCTTACCGTACCGTTGACGAGAGCGGCACGATAACCGTTCCCGAGGGAGTGCAAAGCATTCAGGCTGGAGCATTTTATGTATTGGAACAGCTGCAGTCTTTCAAGAGGTTAGTGCTGCCGAGTTCGTTCGAGGCTGTCAACTACGGCGCAAACAGAGCGGATTACACCGGTTATGACGGTGATGCGCTTCTGGATCATCAGTATTTGTCCAATCCGCAGAACGATTCCGGTGCGGACGCAAGGGCTTATTCGGTTATTTGCGGACTTGAATTGCTGGACAGCGTGCTTATGAACACAAGAGAATATCCCGCGGAAATGAGCGCGCACGCATTTACCAGCAGCAGGAAACCTTACGACCAGGTTGCCGAAAGGATATTCTTCGTGGGTGCCGTCGAACAGGGCTCATCCGTAAAGTTCAGAGTGACGGCGTACAACAGCATGGATCCGTCTTCCGAAGTTCAGTTCTTTATCGACTCTGTAACAAGCGGGCAGACGATCGACGAGTCGACGATATGGGCTGCGATCGAGGCAAACACCGATTATAATTCCGCAGAATACGAGATTGTTTCGCTCACCGAATTCGGCAAAAATTATGTCGCATCCGAGCCTACGACCAGAAACCGTTATCTTGTGGCGCAGTTTGCCAACAAACCCGGCGGAGCGCGTTACGAATACAGTGAGTCGGAAGGCGGCTACATCGTTACCGCATATGACACGTCCACCGCGTTGGCTCTCGGAGACGGTACATACCGCGTAGTGATTCCGGCGGAGTATCAGGGTAAGCCCGTCGTCAAAATCGCGTCGGGAGCGTTCAAAAACGCCGGCACCCTCGCGGAGGTTTATATCGGGAAAAACGTGAAAACAATCGACGACGAAGCCTTTATGAATACCGCAAACCTCAAAACCGTGAGCATAACACCGGGAGGAATTGAAGTAATCGGCAGAAGCGCGTTTGAAAACAGCGGTTTCACTCATATAGCTTTGCCGCTTGCAACGCTGAAAGAAGTGCGTCCTTACGCTTTCAAATCCGCGGTGCTCAAAGGCTTTCTCCCCGTGGAGGGCGAAGAACAAAGAATGATATTTATAAGCACCATGGGTGGCACTGCAACCACTCCTGCGGCGGACCTTGCACCCGGCAAGATTTACTTCAACGGAGATAAGGACAGCGATGACGGCTTCAGCGGCATTATTCAGTATGTGTCGCACGCCGTGGAATATCAGAAGAAACTGCCGAGCGACAGCGAAGCCACCGTACCCGTAACTGTTTACGAGGCTAAGTTCCTTGCGGTTGCGGGCGGTATGGAGCGCGGTTTCGGAGCGTTTGCAATCGGTTTTTCTATGCGCAAAAATTCATTCTTCGGAGCTTCCGACGCCGTCATACGCTACGAGATGATGGAAGGTTCGGTGTACTATCTCGCGGGGCACAAGAGCATTACGTTCGGACTGGTCAGCAAAGTGCATAAAAACGCGTTCACGGATATGGACGCCAAATACGACAAGGTTACCACATCCGCAAACGGCTCCAAAACGGGCAAAATCAAGGTGTACCGCGTTGCGAACGATAATCCGGACGCATACACAAACAACGATTCTTGGCTTTTGCTGGAAGACATACAAGCCGTTGCCTCGCCCGAGTACGACTTCGCGGCGGAAGACGCGATTTTCGAAGACGGCTGGTGGGAAGGAATCACGGTCGACGATGCCGATTATGCGGCAAAGATGGAGTTTATGGCAGTAGCCAGATACGACAGCAGCATACTCGGTTGGTAACACATTGCGGCGGCGGGACGCACCGTTCGTCCCGCCCACCGCGAAAAATGGCTCAGAGGGTCATATATGAAGAACAGGAAGCTACACACATTGTGCTTGTTGCTTATGCTCGTGCTTGCCGCGGCCTGTCTGGTCGGTTGCAATGCGATTTTAGGCAACGAAAGCAAGTCGCCGATTGAAATCATTCAGGACAACTTCGGCGACAAACAGTACACGATTTCTTTCAGTTCGGCAGGGCTTGATACGCCCCTTGCCGATTTGACATACAGCGCCAACGAAATTCCGGAATTGCCCACGCCTAAAAGAGTGGGGTATGCGTTTGCGGGATGGTATATGGACGAGGCACGCACAAAACGCTTTGACAAAGACTTGCTGTATTTGCAAATGAAGGACGTTACTCTGTATGCAAGCTGGGTCGCGGAAGAATTTGCAATCAACGGCATATACGATATCAATTACGAGGCGCACATAATGCCCGAGACCGTTGTCTTGGGCTCCAAAACCGAAGAGTACGGTGGGTATTACGACTTTACGGAGTCGCTTATCCCCGAAGAAATATATCTCGAGAAAACAGACGACAATCTTTTGCTGCGCATACAGTACGATTGTCACACCACCGTGCCGTTCATGTCGGAACAGTCGCTTTACAGCGTTGCCGTAAATCCGCGTACCGGTACAAGCGTGTATATTTGTGAATCTGTTGCTTCCGAAGTCGAGACCATAAAGACCGTTTTCGTCAAAGTGTCCGATTTCGACATGTCGCAACCCATTTATCTCGATATTGTATTCATGAACTGGATGACCGCGGGGCTCTCGACCGAAGAACGGCTCAAGACAATTACCAAATATACGGTTGAGTTCAACATTACGGAATTCATAGGTTTTTCACGGTCTTATGAAAGCCCCGATTTGCCGCTGGAAAACGGCTGGTATCAGGTGAAAACCCATTATTTGCAGGAGACGGGCGACCCGACGATGATAGAGACGTTCAACCCCGTTTATTCCTACATATACGCCGAAGACGGCAACTACAAGCTCGTCAAGCCGTTCACGCCTTATGCCGGACTTCTGGGGATTTCGGGGGAGGCCGCGTCACTGTACGATTACTATCACCGTCTGATGACGTTTGCACAGCCGTTGGCGTTTTACAGGTTCGACGAAAATGCCGTTCCCGAAGAAAAGATTTCGTCGGCCTATTTCCCCGCCACCTACGGAGGGAAATATTTCGGCAACCTTTCGGTGGAATTTCATGCGGATACTGGAGAGCTGTATTACATATTCGACCTCGGAGACGACTACCGCTCTCCGCTTATGGTATTCATGGCTGTGACGGGCTTCATGGAAATCGCCAGCGCAATGGGCAGCATGAATATGATAATGACGATAGATTTCGACCACATTCTGAAAGTGAATAACTTTCAATATGAATTTCTCGAAGGCGACGCCTATTCCTATTCCAGAGAAGAATTGTACTATCCCGGAAACGCGGACGACCTTGACAATAATAATCTGTCAAAAGACATAATTGAGGGTTATGGCATATCAAACAACTTCATAAACCTCTATTTCAGCACTTCCGATTTTAACGAGGATATGGTTTATAACAGGCATATGTACAGTTTTTCCTACACTGTAACACCGAAGGCCGGAGTCAATTCCGCGACGGTTGCCGACAGCAGAAATCGCGCCGTCGTTTTCGATGTGGATACGAAGATTTACGGTTATGTGCCCGACTCCAATAGCGGACTTTATGCCGACTCAATGACGACGACCACCTTGGGCGGTCTGGGTTTGAGAGAGAATTTTACGGTGAGACAGGGTAAAAGTTTCGACGCGGGAGACACGGTAAATCTGGCGAATATATATTCGGAACTCTCCGACAGCGGTAATCTGGATTTGTCGGGGGTCACCTGGAAAACCTATGCGATAATTGACGGCAAAGTCGATTTTTCTTCGCCCGTCGCAAATGTTCCTGTGCAATTCACGTTTTCCGAACCTGTTGGAGTTCTTTTCACGAAGCGTGCGGAAAACGGCAGTGCGTTTACCACTCTCGTTGAGCTGACAACGCGGGAAATCCCCTCTGTTTCTTTCGTCAACACTGAAGAAAACACGCACCGTCTCGAGCTTACGGAACAAACCTCTCGTTATTCGGTGTATACTTCGCAAGACGATTTTCTCAACGGTCAGCAAGTTTATTTCCCCATTCTCAACTACGAATGGATGGGAAAAGAGGGCGGTTTTATCGACGTGTATTATCCCAGCGGGGATTCTGCCGAGGACAAATACGGAATAAACCCCGTACATGCTGCGATTTTTACCATTGCCGACGGCATATGGGAATGCGGTTCCGTGCAGGCGAACAATCTCGTTTTCACGCTGTCGGTTCAGGATAAATGCGTGGTATACGAACTGACGAACGATTACGGTGAAGCGTATCATGTCTATGTTTTGTTCCCCGCCGTAGAGCAGAAAAACGCCCGATTCGAAGTTACCGTGGACGGCAAACCATTTAGGGACGGTTTTATCGGCTACAATCAGGACGGCGAACCGGTCGTGAAAGCGCAATATAGCTCCAACTATTTCCTCACGAAAGACAACATTGCGGATTCGCTGGTTGCAAGAAGTTATGTGCTGAAATATTTGACTTACAGGTTGGACTATGTGCTGTCGTCATATACCGTTTATACGCGTGAAAACACGGCGACTTATGCGGTTGCCGACGCCGACCGCGACACGGTTATCGAGAGGATTAAGGATATTGTGGCGGCGACGGAAGGGTATTGTCTAGTGCGACTCGATTATTTGTGCGGTACCAACTACGTGCGCGAATATTACGTTGCCAACGTGAACATTTCGGGGAATACGACGGAAAATATTTTCAAGTTTGAAAACTACTTCTCGGGTACGGAATATACGGTCGTGAAACCTGCGCTGTACAGTAACGGAGTGAGGCTGAGTCTCGGAAGCATCAGTATCAATGCCTACATCGGCGAACAGGCGGTGACCGACAATCAGAACTGGTTCACGCTCAACGACGACGGCATGCAATATCGCATAACCTTCAAAAAAGCGGGCACTTTTGTCGTCACGCTCCGATTCTGGCTGGGTAGTGACGAGTTCGGAGAAAGTGTGAATTCCGACGAGTCCGCTTTCAGTATCACATACGCGCAGCAAATCGAAGTATTGGACGGTCAGGGAAGCGTGTTTATAACTTATGTTACGGACAACGAACACCCGTTCAAGGGCGGTCTCACGGAAATCACGAGAGAATACACTCTGTCGCAAGTTATAAACACCCTCAAAGCGGACGCCTTCGAATACAGCGGCAACGACATTTGTTTTGCTTGGTCTGCGGCGCAGGGAAAGAGCACGGGATATTACCCCGGCAAGGCTATATCTTCCTTCGTCACAACATTCAACGCGCAACACATCAGGTTGTACGCATATTGGGACAAGGGAATCACGGTCACCGTCGACTCCGCTTCGGAACTCACGGGAATCGGTGAGAAACAGATCGTCCTGTATCGCCGCACGATTGCTCCTTATGAGGGATATTATCAGCTGAATCTGGCGGCGTTTACCGTTCCGGAAAACAAAATTCCCGTCGGTTACGTGTTTAAGGGCTGGACAAGCGATATCTTCGGCGGAGAAATTTACGCCGCCGACAAAACCGTCAACATAAACGGCTCGCAGGTGCAAAACGGCGGCACATACGAGGTGCGGGCTGTTTTCGTCCGACTTATGAAAGTGTCCTACGACCTGACGGCAAAACATCCGGAAACGGGAGAAACATTCTGTCCGTCGCAGTTCTTCTTCCCCGTAGAATACATCGCACAGGGCGACACTGTCACGAATACGGAAATCAAAAACAATCTGGGTTGCAATGTGGAAGGATACGAGTTCAAGGGTTGGTATGTAAAGGGTGACGAAACGAAAACTCTTGTTGATATCGCCACATACGAGATTGAACGGGATACCGTGTTTGTTGCATTTTACGACGTTGTATAAATTATGGAGAAGAGGATGACAAAAACAATCGGAAATACAGTAGCGGTTTTGTTTGTATGCCTCCTGTTGGTCGCGGCAGTTCTTTCGGTCGGCAAACCCGAAACGGCATTTGCGGAGGCGAATTCCGCGTCCATGAGCGACGGTATTTATTCCGTTCCTGTGGATTTGAGCGGACTTGCTATGGGCGCGGACAATTTTTCGTCTTCGGCAAAGCTGGAAAAAAACGGAACCAACTATTATCTGACTTTTGGTCACAGCTCGTCCGTTTCCGAATTGACTTTGCAAAGTGACGGAAAACAGACGGGTTTCACCAAGGCGACCGATGGAGGGTGGACGTATTATACGTACACTATGTCTGCGGAAAGGATTAAAGAGAAGTTGGCGTTTTCGGCATTCATAACCGCCATGAACCGCAATGTCGAGTTGACCGTAGGTCTGAAACTTTCGGATGCACGCAGGACGGGCGATTACACTTTCGAGGGGGAGCGCCCCGCCGAGTACGTGCCTGTAATCACGACGAGTGCCGGCAATACGCAGATGGAGAAGGATTCCGAATTCGTGCTCCCGCAAGCTTCGGCAACGCTTGGTGACGAGGATTGCGACGTTTTTGTAAAAGTCTATTTCGGAAGCGAGCAGGTGAATGTCGAAGGAAACCGCATTCTGCTGTCCCGCGTCGGCGATTATACTGTGGTTTACCGTGCGGAAAGCGCAGCCTATAAAACCAATCTGGGCAATAATTCTTGGAGCGAGTACACCTTTACCGTCACGTCGGGAGAGGGCGTTACTGCGCTTGCCAAATTCGACGACCCCAACGGATATCTCCCGAAAGGCACAATCATTCAGGCAAGCACGGTCGGGGACGGACAACAATACTCGATTGCCGCCCGCAGTATGAAAAATGTGTCGGTTAGATACTCGGTGATGAGTATTGCGTATTATTCCGAGTCCGGAGAAGAAGTCTGTCCTTCCGCCGACATAACGGTTTACCTTGCGGCGGACGCCACTTTCGATAGAAACGATATAGTCGTTTATCATATGTCTGAAGACGGAACGTTGACGGAAACGGATTGTTCGGGTTACGGAAGGTATGTACGTGTTTCAACCGATAAAACGGGTATTTTCATAATCTGCATACCCGGAGTACCGTTTGTTATGCCCATGTGGGGTTATGCTCTTATTGTGGTCGGTTGCGTTGCAGTCGCTGCCGCGGTCATCGCCGCGACAGTGGTCTTCTTAAAAAAGAAAAAAAGACTTGCGGGGTGTTGCCCCGAACAGAAGGGAGGCATCAAAAAATGAGTATCCTGCAAAAATTTCTTGCCAATTGCAAAAAGCCCGAAGGAAAATTCGGAGCGAAGATAGTGAAGACCATGAACAGAGGACACGCGCCTTTGAGTAATTGGGTATTTACCATATGCCCGCCGACCGACGGAGAGTGCATATTGGATGTCGGTTGTGGCGGAGGCGGCAATATTCTGAGAATGCTCGAAAGGTATCCGAATTGTCGCGTCGACGGCATAGATTATTCTTCCGTGAGCGTCGAGTGCAGCAGACAAATTCTCAAAGACCATGCCGACAGGTGCGAGGTGATTTGCGCCGATGTTGCGAAGTTGCCATTTGAAGACGGGAGTTACGACCGAGTCGTATCTTTCGAATCGATATATTTCTGGCAGAATCCCGTGGCGGCAATGCAAGAAATCTCGCGCGTGCTGAAAGTCGGAGGCAGACTTGTGATTGCGACGGAGATGAGCGACCCCGTCAAAGGAAAAAAGTGGGCCGACCGTTGCGACGGCATGACAGTATATACAGCCGAGCAGCTGGCTGCGTTTTTCGAAAAGGCGGGATTTTCCGATGTCAAAGTTCATAAAACACGCAAAGTATGGTGCGTCGTCGAGGGAGTCAAGGCCGAGTCGGGCATTGCTTCGTCAACGCGTCCCGACCGTTGAAACGCGATGAACGATGCGCGGTGCATTGGAGTATGACGTTGCCGACTAAATCCGACCGTTGAAACAAGACATACGGCATATTGTCCGACGACGGTTTATTCGAAAGTTTTCCGCGCAGGGCAGTCCGTCAGGAGATTTATTATGATTACGTTGTGTGAAAAAAAAGACATTCCCGCGCCCTTCGAGAAACTGACGGCGTGGGCGGACAATTTCGAAACGGAGTTTGTCAAATGGAGTCCGTATCACTTGGAGTGCGAAATGCCCGACGGCATACGTTTCCGCGAAATCGTCGCGGGACTCGACTACGACGTTTCGGGGAGAATTGTAGCGTGCGAGAGGAGCGAGGACGCATTCTCATTCACCTTCGTCAGCGACAAAAAGTCGGCGAAAATCGTCTTTGAAGGGGAGCGCACTCCGTCGGGGTGCCGTTTTACGCACACGGAGTCCTTCGGGCTGATGAAGCCCGTAATAGGTCCTGTCGTGAACTTCCTGATTTTCAAGGTGTTTTACAGAAAGAAGGCGAACTGGCAGCTCATCCGCGACGATATGGTGCTTGACAACGATTATCTTTACGACATTCTTACGGAAGGCAAATATCCCGACAGAATACCCGTCGAGGAGCTGAAAAAGGAAAGGTAATGACACCCGTCGCAATGACAGCAACAGGCTTTACCGTCATTTTCGCTGCCACATCGCTGGGCAGCGCACTCGTGCTGTTCTTCAAGAAGGACATTTCGCCGAAGGTCAACACGGCGTTTCTCGGTTTTGCTTCGGGCGTAATGATAGCCGCCTCCGTGTGGTCGCTGATAATCCCGTCTATTGAGGCGTCCGAGAACTACGGCAAATGGTCGTTTCTGCCCGCGGCGGTCGGCTTCATTGCAGCCATGGCTGCTCGCATTCGCGGCAGGAGCGATGATTTTTGTCGTGATTGAGGACCTTATACCCGACGCCCGTCTGGAGACGCATCCTCATCTCGGAACTTGGAGTGCGATGGCGGGTTTCGTGGTTATGATGGTGCTTGATGTGGCTTTGGGATAGTGTTAGCCTAGACTAACGCGGACTTTACAAATTTCGTTTTTCGGGTTAAAATGCGTAAAAGGGGTGACGTATGAGGACGCGCGAATCGGAAGAAATGTATCTTGAAACAATTTATTTGCTGAAGCTCCGCAAAGCGAACGTCCGTTCGGTCGATATAGTCGAAGAGTTGGATTATGCAAAGTCGAGTGTTTCCCGCGGCGTCAATCTGCTTGCGGACAAAGGATATGTGACGCTTGACCACGCGACGGGCGATATTGAATTTACGAAAAGCGGATATGAAAAGGCAGCCAAAATTTACGAGAGACACGGGGTTATCAGCGCAGCTTTGCAGAAAATCGGGGCCTCGTACAAAGTGGCGGAAGAGAATGCCTGCCGGATTGAACACGTTATTTCGGACGAGCTTTTCGCATTGATAAAAACATTTCTCGAAAAAAGTTAATCGTTCGCTAACAATTTATTGACAAGGCGGATTTTCGACAATATAATTTAAGGGAAGTTGAGAACTTCCTTTTTTTTCTGCCCATTGTTCGCATATCCGAACTCGACGGGAAGAGGCAAAGGCGGTTTTTTTCGGGCAGTGCGTTCGCGGCTGCGAACTTGTTGCGGGTCTGTGCCCGCTTGCTAAAAACCTATGGGTTCGCCAATGCGAACGAGGGAGAGATGACTTATTCGGAGTTGAACTACATAAGGAGTGTAAAGCGCTTGTCCGACGGGGACGGTACCCGTATGTGCGACATGTCCGGACAAATGAGCGTTTCCAGAGTGAGCGTTTTCCGCGCCGTCGAACGTTTGGAGAAAGGCGGGTTTCTTACAAAAGACCGGAACAGAAAAATAACGCTCACCGAGAAAGGGGAAGAAACCCTTGGGAAGTACGAAATCGTCATTGGTTTTTTGGTGAAAAAACTTGTTGAGGTAGTCGGTTTCGGGGTGCATGAGTCCGAGGAGGAAGCAACGCGTATCGCGTGTGTGTTGTCCGAGGTGTCGCTCGAAAGAATATCGAATGAGGAGAAGAAGAGAACGGTAGAAGCATGAAGCGAAAAAAAGAAGCGGAAGTAATGGAGCTTATGGTAAAGCTTTATTGCAGAAAGAAACACGGGTGTGCGGACGGTCTTTGCGAAGATTGTTCAAAGTTGCTCGAATATTCGTCCGCCCGCCGCGACAAGTGTCCTTGGGGAGACGAAAAACCGTTTTGTTCCAATTGTCCCATACATTGCTATAAGCCCGATATGCGGGAGCGTGTCAAGGAAGTAATGAGATTTTCCGGTCCGAGAATGATTTTCCATCATCCCGTCGTGGCCGTGAAACACTTGGTTCAGTCGAAGAAAGGAATAAAGAGATGCAACAGGGCGGCGAAAACCGATGATTGACAGGGATTTGATGGCGTTGATAGGCGCAAACAAAAAGTATGTAGTGTATACGGTTATGCTGATGGTCGTCGGCATGCTTGCAAACACGGCCGTAACGGCGGGAATTTGCTGGGCGGTATGGCTTTTGACGGACAATGCCCGACCGCTCGAATATTTGTATCCTACGCTCGCGGTGATTGTTGCCGTTGCGGTGCGCTACGTATGTACTAGGGCGACGGGCAACCTTAAAGACAGCCTTGGCAGAAACGTGAAAAAAGACCTCAGAACGCGAGTATACGACAAAATTTTGCAGTTGGGAGTCAAAAGCACGGACGGAATGAATATGGCAGGGCTGACGCAGGTGTCCTTGGAGGGGATAGAACAGCTTGATTTGTACTATTCGCAATATCTTCCTCAATTCTTCTTTTCGATGATTGCGCCCGTTTTGCTTTTCTGCGTATGCGTGGGCATAGACTGGCGGTTTTCCGTGTTGCTTATCGCTTGCGTTCCCATTATCCCTCTTTCCATTGTCGCAGTTTCCAAATACGCAAAACGCGTTTTTGCGAAATATTGGGGCGTTTATACCTCGATGGGAGACACTTTTCTCGACAGCATACAAGGACTCAGAGAGCTGAAAATCTTTCAAGCCGACGCAGCCAGACACAAAAAACTCAATTCCGAAGCCGAAAAGTTCAGGAAAATAACGATGAATGTTCTTGTAATGCAGCTTATGAGCATTACGATTATGGACTTTGTTGCGTTTGCGGGTGCCGGTGCGGGAACCGCCGTTGTCGTGGCGGGAGTCGTTGACCACAGATTGGAAATCGCTCAAGCCCTGTTCCTCATCCTTATTGCGGTCGAATTTTTCCTGCCTCTGCGCGCGTTGGGGAGTGCTTTTCACGTTGCCATGAACGGAGCGAGCGCAGGAAAGAAAATAATTTCCTTGTTGCGACAGGAGAATCCCGTCTGGGGTAAAAAAGAGGTTGAGTCAACAAATATAAAACTTGAAAACGTGACTTTTTCCTATGACGGCAAACGCGACGTCGTAAAAAACGTCACGCTCGAAATTCCCGAACGCGGTATAACGGCTCTGGTCGGGGAGAGCGGTTGCGGCAAAAGTACAGTCGTCAATCTCATTACCGGCGCGGTTCATCCGCAAAACGGAAAAGTTTTCGTAGGCGGCGACGAGCTTGCGACCGTATCCCGCAGTTCGTATTATTCGTGTTTGGCCGTTGTCAGTTACAACACGTATCTGTTCAACGACACCGTGCGGGCAAATTTCCGTCTGGCCAAAGACGATGTCGTCGACGAAGAGATATGGTCTGCACTCGAAAAGGTCAATTTGTCGTCTTTCGTCAAAGAAAACGGAGGCTTGGACAAGGTGCTGAACGAAGACGCGGGCAACATTTCGGGCGGACAAAAACAACGTCTTGCTTTGGCTGTCAACCTTGTTGCCGACAAAAAAACGTACGTTTTCGATGAGGCGACAAGCAATATCGACATCGAAAGCGAAGCGGTAATCATGCGCAACATTCGTGAAATGAGCGCTACCAAAGGCGTAATCGTGATTTCGCACCGTCTTGCAAACGTCGTGTCCGCAGACAAAATATGCTTTATGGAAGACGGCGCGATAAAGGAAGAAGGGACACATTCGCAGCTTATGAGCAAAAAGGGCGGGTATGCCGAGTTATACGAAACGCAAAAGGCGTTGGAAGAAGGATACAGACAATTTGCGGAATGGAAGGAAAGCCGCAGACCGAAAACGGAGGTGCGTCTATGAAACCGAAATCGCACAGAAGCGGTATGCGCATAATGGCGAGCCTCGTCGTGCTGTTGGGGTCGTTGTCTTACATAATGGTATTCGCGGTGTTGAACGGAGTCGCCGGCTATGTCTGCGCAATGGGAGTCAGTGTTTTCGGCGCCTTGAGCATAGCAAAATTTGCGGGCGTAAGCGTGGCTTTGTCTTACGGCTGGATAATCGGACTCGCAATCGGTTGCGGCGTGTTGCGCGGGTTGTTGAGGTACGGAGAGCAATATTGCAATCATTACATCGCGTTCCGACTGCTTGCGTTGTTGCGCGACAAAATTTTCGGTGCGCTGCGCGTTTTGTGTCCTGCCAAACTCGAAAGCAAACAAAAAGGCAGTATCATTGCAATGATAACTTCGGACATAGAAGTTCTCGAAGTTTTCTACGCGCATACCGTTTCGCCCGTATGCATAGCGTTTTTGATGTCGTCGGGCGTGTTTTTGTTCGTCGGTTTTACGGTCAGTTGGTATCTTGCGGCGGTTGCTCTTGTCGGGTACGTCGTCATAGGCGTCGTGCTGCCCCCGTTGAATTCGCGGAGATTGCGTGCGTCCGGTATTCGTTACAGAACCGAATTCGCGTCCTTCAACGCGTATTTCCTCGACAGTATCAAAGGCGTCAAGGACATTGTTTTCAACAATGCCGAAAAAAGCAGGGCTTCGGAAGTGAGCCGTCGCTCGGAAGAGCTGTTGCGCGACACTAGAAAAATGAAACGCGAAATCACCAAAAGCACCGCGCTCACGGAGCTGTTTGTCACGGTATTCGTTTTGCTGACGGTTGCGGTTGGTATAGTGCTTGTCCGTTTCGATGTTGTGAGCACGGGCAAGATGATTTTGGGCGTCACGACGGTTTTCGGAAGCTTCGGACCAGTCATTGCATTGTCGGCGTTGCCCGGAAATCTCACTCACACTTTTGCGGCAGGAGACAGAGTTCTCGATTTGTTGGTCGAAAAGCCCGTCGTTTGCGATGTGCGGGGCGGCAAGGACATCGAGTTCGACAACCTCGAAGTCAAGGATTTGGATTTCTCGTACGACGGTTCCGTTCGCGTTCTCGACGGCGTCAACTTTCGGGTCGGAAAGGGCGAAATTGTGGGGCTGGTCGGAGAAAGCGGCTGCGGTAAGTCTACGCTTTTGAAACTGTTGCTTCGCTTCTGGGAAAGAGACGGCGGCGTTATAAATTACAACGGCACGGATATCGACGCGATAAATTCCGAAAGTTTGTTGCAAAACGTCACCCTCGTTTCCCAGAACACCTGGCTGTTCGACGAAAGCATCGAGGACAATTTGCGCATCGCAAAACCCGACGCCACGCGTGAGGAGTTGGAAAAAGCCTGCAAATCGGCTTCGGTACACGATTTCATTCTGTCGTTGCCCGACGGATACGCAACCCGCGTCGGCACGATGGGCGACAATCTGTCTGCCGGAGAAAAACAGCGGCTCGGACTTGCGCGAGCCTTTCTAAGAGGCAGCGGACTTATTCTGCTGGACGAGCCGACGAGCAACGTGGACAGTATAAACGAAGGCATAATTCTGAAATCGCTTGCCGAACAGAAAGGAAACAAAAGCATAATTTTGGTTTCTCACAGAGAATCCACCATGGCAATAGCCGACAGAATTTACAGAGTGGAAAACGGAGTCGTCACGGAGGCAAAAAGTTGATATGGAATTAAAGGAAATCAGTTGTCCGAAATGCGGCGCGGACCTCGGAGACAGCGCGCATGGGAGCCGTCTGCGATGTCCCTTTTGCGGAACCGTCTTGTACGGCGAGGACAGGGGCAGTCTGGCAAAAGCGTTGATAACCAACGCGGAAGAAGCCATGGCGGAAGCGCATAAAGAAGCCGTGGCGTCCGAGAAAAAAAACGGACTTGCCGATGACGAAGGGAAGAAAGCGACCGCAAACAAAATATTCGAAAAATACAAAATAAAGGACATCGTTTTTCTCGCTATCATGGCTGCGTGCATGCTTGTGACGGGGGCGGTTATGCCTTTGGTCACGCAGGTGCCTCTTTTCGGAATCATCGAACTGTGTCTCGGGTTACAGTTTTCCGTCTTTCCCACGATAGGATTGATGAAGGTACGCAAGCCATTTGCTCTCATATTGATTTCCCTCTTTTGCGGAATATTCTTCGCATTCATGTTTTTGCCGATGTTCGTCTGCGCAATGATTTGTGCGGTAATAGTGGAGGCGTCTGTTCTTCTGATTTTTCGCGGATACAAAAGGGACGCGGCATGTGTCGTGGCGGGAACGCTTTATATGCCCATGACGTTGCCTTTCCTGTTTTTGTGGTATAACGTCATTTACACGGTTAACCCCGCCGAGGACGGAAAAGCGGTGCAGGCGTTTGTGGGAGCCGACCCGGGAGTGGCGGTCGGAATATCGGTTGCCGTTCTTGCGCTGTGCTTTGTCGGCGCAATGGTTGGAATGGTTATTTCCAAGGAACTGAAAAAGGCGGGTGTGTTGAAAAAATG
>OHPK01000219.1_pt1 | contig 34956 bp, 55 predicted proteins | sample 1577661 | NCBI WGS metagenome assembly OHPK01 (sample SAMEA3879556, study PRJEB24766) | human gut metagenome | biome: human-associated habitat; feature: feces | place: USA | collected 1985/1987
TGTGTACGATATTGTTGCTGTTTCAGGAAGTGGCAATGTTTCTTCCGATAATATGTTCGAGGGCGGTCTAAATGCTATTATGGGAACAAAAAAAAGTGATCTATACGAAAAAGAGTATAAAAACATTGATCTCGCAGAAGGAGTAACCCTTAAAGTTGATGGTGTAAAAATCAAATTAGTGCCCAGTAAATAAGGCATGTAAAAGGCCCCTTTCCGGGGGCTTTTTCTTTTTACCATTTATTTTATTGCATATTGCTATAAAATTACATATAATATAAATAGAAAGGATGATGATTATGGTAAACATCAATATTCGCATGGAAGATTCCCTCAAACAGCAGTTTGAATCCTGCTGCAATGAGCTCGGATTGAATATGACGGCAGCTTTCAATGTGTTTGCCAGGGCCGTTGTACGGGAGCAGGGCATTCCGTTTGATTTGAAGCTCGATACTCCAAACAAAGAGACTCTGGACGCCATGGAAGAGGTTCGCCAAATGAAACAGGACACCTCCATCGGAAAAACCTATGCCAATGCAAATGAAATGATGGAGGATCTTCTAAGCTGATGTATCGGATACGCCCTACGACAAAATTTCAAAAAGATGTGAAACGATTGAAAAAGCGGGGCTATGATCTTTCCTCCCTCACAAAGGTGATCCAAATCCTTGCGGATGGAAAAAGCTTGCCGCCCCAAAACAGAGACCATGCCCTCAGCGGCAACTATGCCGGTTTTAGAGAATGCCATATTGCGCCGGACTGGCTGCTGATTATGAAATATCAGAGGATACGCTGTTTTTGTATCTTACGCGTACAGGAAGCCATAGCGATCTATTTTGAATCAAGGCCCCTTTTCAGGGGCTTTTTCTTTTGATAAAAATTGTTCCAAAAAGCCCCCTTGCATTTCTTAAAATCTCTGCTATACTGGAATCACAGACAAGAACATATGTTCGTATTTCTGTAGAGGGAATCAAAATGAAAGAGAAAGCATACTACGCTGCCCGCATCAATCTATCGGGCCGCGCTGATTTAGTATTGTTTGGTGCGAACATTTGTATCGAAAAAAGACTGACAGACAAACAGGCAAAGCATGCCATACAAAAGGCTATTACCCATCAGCTATTGCAGGGGGCTGATGGGAAAACGCTCAATTTCCGTTATATACCAAAGAAAAAAGATTCCTTTACAATCTTCGTGGAGGTGATACCGGATGGGAACTAAGAAACGCGGAAATGGCCAAGGTTCTGTTTATAAACTGGCGAATGGGAAATGGTGCGCCGAGCGAACAATCGGCTATGACGCTGCCGGGCTGAGAAAAACGAAAAAGAAAAGCGGCTTTCATACAAAAAAAGAGGCACTTGCCTTTTTGCAATCTGAAAAAGAGGGGAAAAACTATGAACGAATTACTGTAGAGCAAGTATATCAAATGATCTTACCAGAACTCCAAATGCTTTCCAAATCAAAGCAGATTGCATATCATATCGCTTACCGCAGGATTTTCCCCTTAAAATATCGTGTGATTTCGGAAATTCGTCTACCGGAAATGCAGCGGCTTTTGGATGATGTTCCCGGTTCATTCTATCCGAAGAGGGATGTAAAAGCACTATTAAGAAAAATTTTTCGATACGCTGTAATCAATGGATGGTGTGAAAAAGACTATACACAATACTTGAGGCTCCCTCCTTGCCAAGAGCCGAAAAAGCAAAGCTATACGGAAGATGATCTTGCAAGAATATGGGATGGGTACAACCATGCAAAGGCAGGAAGCATATCAAGGCTTATTCTGGCCAGTGCTCTTATCATGGTCTATACAGGCATGAGAACAGGTGAGATGTTAAGCGCAAAGAAAGGAGATGTTCATTTCAAAGAACATTATTTAACCTGTGGCATCAAAACCACAACCGGGAAAAACAGGCTGATCCCGATCTGTAAAAAGATCGAGCCTGTCCTACGAGAAGTCTACATGGCCGCCCGTGATACACTCATTCCCTACGGACACAATCTTTTCTATGAAAAATACAAGGAGGTTATGGCTGAGCTTCACGTATCGCCCTTGCCCCCCGGGTGCTGTCGGCATACCTTTAATACACGCCTTGCCAAAAAAGGCGTACAGCCGGCGGTCATACAAAAAGCTGCAGGGCACAAGGACTACAAGACAACCATCGGATATACGCATATGGACATTCGGGACGTTTTGGATGCTGTGAATAAATTATGATCTTCCTATTTCACTCCTACTTCACTTTGAGGGTTAAAAAACGCCGATATATAGGCAAAAAGTACTCCCCTGCTAAGGGAGTAGGTCGGGTGTACCGGCGCGAGGGTTCGAATCCCTCCTTCTCCGCCAAAAAGCCTGAAAACGCCGAGTTTTCGGGCTTTTTTGATGCTTTGAATCTCTTACTTTTACAAATGCCTAAAAAATAAAGTGGAGAAAAAGTGGATAAAATGGGTTTCTATTACGCCCGCTATTACGCCCCACTTATCTTTGCTATTACGCCCCATCCATTTTTATTTCACTCTTACATAGAATCTTTATATAAAAACCAATTTGCTACAATAAAGATTCCCATATAGAATCTTCCTCCGGATCATATTCTTCTTTTTGCAATTTTGTACAAACGATTTCTTGATCGATTTCAGCATCCAGCAATGAACTATAATATTCAAACATGCTTTCTTTTGTAATGATCGAATCATTACATCCCTTTGCTTTTTTCCAAGGATACTCCTCCCGGACAAGTTCTCTAAGCCAGTATGGTTCCTTGTCTCCGTAATGATCTAAAACTGCATCCATCGTCTCTTTCTGGCTTGTAGTAAATTTATTTATCTCACCATGTATGTCGTTTTCAGAGAGTCTATACAATCCAATGTGCTTTTCATACAGTTCTTTGCACACAGGCCCATTATCCCATGCATAAAAATTTTCTTCAAATAATGGTTCATCGTCCCATGCAATCGACCATGCTTGGCAATAGTATACAAGCTTGTGAAGTTTCCAAACTTGGATTGCTCCTAATTCATGAAGAATATATTTTGCAACATCAAAAACATTCATATAAAACACCTCGCATTTCCCCCAATAAACAAAAAAGGCCGGATTGCTCCGGCCCTTTTAGAATTTCATCAAGGAATTTCCACTTTATGGCCCTTTAGAATATTTCCGTCAGTTATGTTCCGATATGTTCCTTCTCCACGCCCTGATAAATCCCAGGGGGAGCCCTGCCTATGTGTAAGCGATACCAATGCCCCTGCTGATAACTGTCCATACATTTCCAATGTCCTATCGATCGATTTCATCTTCTCTATACCGTCTTTTGAAAAAAGAATCCTGCTCCCGGTCATGGGCTCTGGTATCGTTTCTTGAATATCTTGGGCCTTGGGCCATTCTTTTTCTTCCAATTCTATTGTGTCATGTCCATGTTTCTTGAATTCTCTATAGACTGAATCTATCACCGGCCCATACCGAAATGCATATATATTGTCTTGGAACAGCTGACGTTTTTTATTGCATAAATAGTCTGCATAGCAAAAATAAGTTAATTTTTCAAGCTTTAGGTGCGTACATTTTACCTTGGAAAGAATATAGTTTGCGACATCCATTCCACTCAATTTTTGATCCTGTCGTATCAAATTGCAGAATTCTTCTATCGTATCTATTCTTTCCACGTCTTGAAAAAACAGATCAGAATCCACCACCGACTCCCAACTTTCTGCTTTCGTACTTAGTAAATGTGTAGAAATGGATACATCTGATCCGCATTCTTCCATAATCTGCCTTATACAACTATCTATTGTTTTTTGCTCTATTGCCCCTGGGAAAGATACATCCAAAGCAATGCGCCTGCCAAGAGAGTATGAACTACTCATAATTATAAAGTGCCATATCATTCTAAATTGCCTCCTTTCTTATATGTCTCTTCCCATTTTGTATATTCCTGCTTATAAAAATGATGGTTTTTTTTATTGTTTTCTTCGTCTTCATTGCACCAGATTTGCAACTCCCACGGAAAACATAGGTTATCTTTCATTATGTACACATGCAGCGCTCTGTAACCATTTTTACTGCTATCCTTGCAGCTAAGCTTCCTATGCTTCAAATTCTCGCCTAGGAATTGATCCAACTCTTGTTTTCCCAACCTTCCCGGCCCAATAAGCCGTACACCAAATAAATCATTCAAACACTTTTTAATCGGAATCTTTCCTTGTTCTTTTCTTGTCTTATAGCGCCTGATCTTATCCTGTATCGAGTTTTCCGCTTTGATTCTTTGGCTTATGCAACATCCTTCGTTTAGTTTCAGGCTTGCCAAGTCCTGTATGATCTCCTGGCTACGCACGTTGAGATAGCGGCTATAATCAATTACATTTCTATAAATTTCTCCGTCTAGTTCAATCTCACTTACCAGTCTTTTTTTAGATTCACCAGATTTTTACATGTATTCAACCATTCATCGGAAATACTATGATGCCAATCACACATGCATTCTGTGATTTGTCTCAAGCTTTCGTACACGCCTTTTATCCCCCACCGATTCTCATCCTATTCTAGTTATACTCAGATTGTTTTTCTTTGTCAAAGTTTTTAGCAGTATGTTTTATATTAGAATATCGTAGAATTAGGTGCGATGGGGTATAAAAAAAGGCCGGATTGCTCCGGCCCTTTCTTTTGTTATTCGCTTTTCAATTCAGGCAAGCCAGCAACGCTGGTCAACAAGCTAAGTACCCCAGATAATACAGACGCACTCGCTACCATTACCCAGTCTACCTCGGAGATAACAACGCTCGTGCCGATCATCGCCACCGCCGTTTGGGCCACCGTCTTAATCGCGCGGATGCCCGCTGCCTTGATCCATTGTTTCATTTGTTTTTCCTCCTAAAAAAATAACACCCTTTCGGTGTCAAAGTCCTATCTTTACCGCAAGCAGTCCCAGCAGCGCCAGCGTCGCCCAATTTACTATGATTCCCAGCACTTGTTCCCATCTGCGACGCGGCTGCTCTTCGATCTCCGCCGTTCTTTTCTGCAGCTCCTTGAGCTGTTCCAACGTTTGCCGGTTGATCTCTGCCTGCGTCGCTACATGCTCGGCAAAATCCACCGACAAGGCGTCCAGTTCCTTGCCGTGGTTGTTTACACGGGTTTCCAGCGTTTTCAGCTCTTCTCGGTTCCGCTGGTGCCGTTCTGTGCATACTTCCGTTCTCACATACTCCATATCCATCACCAGCGCGCCTTATGCCCGCGCACATCCACATGCGTAAACGTGCTGTATTTTCCTACGCCCCCTCGGCTGCCTACCAGCCTGTCGCATAGCTTGTACACCTCGGATGCGCTCTTTCCGCTTACCTTGATGTCTGCTGCCGCCGCGTATAGGTGCTGGCTCTGCTTGGCTCCGTCCACCTTCTTGTTGTAGCTCTCCGTACGGTATCCGCTCGTAACGGTAATCGCCCGGTTCCCGCACGCAGCTCTGATCTCCTCCAACAGATTCATCAGCTTTTGGCAGTTTGCATAATACTTTGCCGGCACTGCCGTTCCGTCCTTGCACTTGAATTCGCTCAGCTTGAAGTGCGCGCTTGTTGGAACTGGTGCAGAACCAGAGGCGCCGCCTGTTCCAACGAGAGCAGTCCATGTATTTTTGCCTACCTTTCCGTCTGCCGTTAAACCAGATGCACTTTGCAACGCCTTGACTGCCTTTTCGGTATTGCTTCCAAAGATCCCATCAGCACTACCTGCGCTGTATCCTTTTTGGTTCAGCATCGTTTGGCACTGCTTGACAAGCTCTCCACGGCTGCCGTTCTTCAATAGACTATCCGCAAACAGTTTGGCATAAGTGTTATTCCCTACGATCCCATCTACAGAAAGCCCTTTGGCCCTTTGGTACTTCTCCACTGCCTTTTCGGTGTTTGTCCCAAAGATTCCGTCAGCTGTACCGCAGTTATAGCCGTTTTCGTTCAACATTAGCTGTACTAGTTTTACAAGATCGCCTTTGCTTCCGTTCTTTACAATTTGCATTGTTTTCCCTCCTTTTTATATATTCACGGCTCCTTCAAACGCGCTTATATCTACACCAAGCCTTTCGTACAGTCCCTTTCTCACATCTTCCTGGATTCCAAGCGTTATTTTTGTATCAGCTCCGATGGTTCTTGGAGTGGGAACAAACGCTTCAAGCTGTGTTAGGCTCATTCCAGATAGTTCCGCACGTTCCTCTTTTGTCAAGGTGTCTTTACCAACCAACTCTTTATATCTAACAATTTTCGCTTGGTTTTCCTCAATTTCTTTTTTTTCCTCATCCCGATACTGTTTGTCCGCGTAATGGGCAATATAGATGTGGCATTGTTCAGTTTCATAGTCGTACATAACTGTTCTAATTCTGTGATATGTACCGATAAAAGAGCCATTTTCGCCAGTGATTTGCTTTCCAAGTGCCATTTTGTTCCCTCCTAATACTTGATAATATAATTCTGTGCTAAATAAGGCTGCATGTTGTTATGCGCAGCATCCTGGCCAAAGTCAAGATTGACAACTACATAACTGCTTGCGCCAGTTTGCGTAGAACCGCCATCCCTATATTTTCCATCAATTTTTTGACCAGAAAACGCATTTTTTGCATCTGCCAAGTTTGTACCTGTATAAATGTTATGAAATTCAAGATACCCATTGACGGCGGGCAGCTCTGCTTCGGACAGTGTATGCGCCGTCTCCCCTCCTTTGCTTGCAAGGGGGTATGTTCCGTTTGTGCCCATCGGCACACGGCCCGTTAAGTCCGGCACATTGAACGTCGTGCTGCCGTCTCCTTGGCCATAAGCCGTTCCCAGCACGCCGAACAAGCCGGCATACGTCGTACGGCTCACTGCTTGTCCATTGCACAACAGCCAGCCTTCCGGTGCTGTACTGCCCGGCCAAAGCCAAATGGCTCCTGCTGATATGGAATTGCTGTTCCACTTATTTTTTTCGGCTTGTGTTACATGAATTTCGGCATTCTCTGTATGCTCATTAAGAACAACTTGCAGCGATTCTAGCTCCTCTTTGTTGCTCTTCATCTCACTATCTAGATTTGATACATTCTGATTTGTCTGCTCTAGGCCCGCCTGTACCGCCGCCACCTGTTCATAATAGGTGGAAAGGTCGGACATATACGCTGAAAGCGTTGCAAACTCAGAGGACGATACGATGGCATTCGCGTTGATCCCCACAGCGATATATAGCCTAGGCCCCACGATCTCCAATACATCCGTGCCGCTGCGCACCATCACCCGCGTATCGTTGACAATGCCGGGTGCAATGGCGGCCTGGTCGGAAAATGTGCAGGTGCATTCCCCTGGATTTTCCGTCGGCTGGCATACAAGCGATACATGAAACCCGTCCGGCTTATCATATTCAAACGAAACGCTCTTGCCCGTCAAATCTATCGTTGTCGCCTGATCCAGCAGGCGGAAGGTCGCTGTTCTTGTATCCGATTCTCCCTGCGTAATGAGCACCGGCGGGATCATCTTTTCATTTTCCCGCCAGGCATATAGGTTGATTGTCTGCTGTACCATCTCATACCCCCACCAAATAATATTTACCGTTTTCGTACTGCCAGGCGGCGCTTCTGCCATCAAAATAGAACGAATCGTAGGCAGAAATCTGATTGCTTTCTACAAGCGTTCCGCTCAATACCGTGTTGTTGTCCTGTGATCCGTCCGAGTTTGTATGCGCTATTGTGATAGTGCCGTCCGTCTCCCCTCCGCTTGCAGTGGATGTCAATTCTATCGTGATTCGATCCCCTTGCGAAAATTGGATGCTTCCGTTTGAAAACACCGCTTCCCTCTGTCCGCTTTTGCAGCGAATGATGCCGTTTTCCAAATCAAACTGCACGTCCCCATCCAAACTTTGCAGAATGCCGCTTTGAATGAGGTTTGCAGACAAAATGCCTACGGTGATCATAGAAGCGTTGATCTGTCCGTCCATCGTGATGGCAACATCTTCATACGGCCCGTTCCAGCCGTTGCTGGAATGCCCAAGGCCTCCCGCAGTAAACCGCCACACCTTTTGACAAGTCTCTATGCTGTCTGTATCGAGGATGGCCCAGCCGTTCGGATGCCCGTCGGCCCCGTTTGTCACAATATAATGGCCGCCGAGGTTTCCCGTGATGATCTCTGTGGCGGTAACGACAGCAGCCTGCATGATTTGCCTAAACTGACTGTTTGGTTTTTCAATCTGTGCTTGAATGCTTTTTACAGAATCCTGTAGCCTTGGTGTTACTGTAGAAAGAGTGACAATGTTTTCCTCTGGGTAGTGCGGGTACCGTCTGTATTCTGCTACCACGTGATTGACTCGCATGTTTTTTACGGTGTCAATCAATGTAACTACATTGAACAAAGAAAAATCCTGAAAACTATACAGCTCAGGATTTGTTTTTGCCAGGTCAACAACGCTGCAAGAATACGAACGTTCCGGCACAGCCATCTTTGCAAGGTTTAGTTTTGCAGATTCCAGCAAAGATTCAGGGTCCGTGTATCGTTCATCTTTCCAGTAAACAGAAACGATTTTGTCAGAATAGGTGTTGTTGTCTACATATGGTTTACCGTTGTTGATGGATTCAAACGTCATACCGTCTTTACCATAAGCGTACATCCTAGTAGCAAAGTTTGTGCTTTTTCCCTTGTAGTTCAGCTCCGTCATGTTAAGCTCTCTGGTGACGAATGCACCGATCGGCGGATTGTTTTCTGGGATAAGGATGGTCACGGTACGCGCCACATTGTCCAGTCTGAACTTGATCCCATAGGAAGAGGCGCAACTATTCAAAACATCAAACGCAGTACCCGCGTCCATTTCGATGGTCATTTTGGTGTTTAAGTATGCCTTGTCAATCAAAGACCATCCGCCAGGCAACACTTGTTGAATGGTGTTGTACACGGTGTCACTGTTGTTCGTAAACCCTACGTACATGTTGATCTGCCATTCGTCTATGTCGATTTGACACTTTACCTTTGCCTTTTCATCGTCTGCATCAATGGATTTTATTACATACTTTTGTTCCTCAACGATGGGTGCCTCTTCTAACATGTATTGATAGTTTTCGTCTGTGATAGGGATCTCAAAGATCAGCTCATCCAAACCGCTCGAAAGTTCCCGAATATAATAATCATCCACGTTTACCGCAGATGCTTGGTCTCCATGATATACCTTAAACATGGTTCCTCCTTATAAATACGCCGGATAATACTCTACCGTAATGGGGTCTGGCGCAGTGAAAGTGTTTTGTCCAGGCACAAGGGACGGGAAACTCAAAAAGGTGCAATCCTGCGCCCCAGGTGCGCCGTTGATAAGTACTCGCTTGTTGATCCCATCAAAGCAAAGCACATCGCCCTGTGAAACATTGGAAAACACCGCGTCACCGAGCGTGTAAGATTCCGCAGACGCGCCAACTGTAACAGTAAGGCTGCAATCTGTGTATGGCATTGTGCTTTCACAATAAATCGTATTCCCTACCACAGATATCAAAGCGCCATGTCTTATGCCCACAAGCGTGTATTCACATTCGGCAAGCTGCGGGCCTTTGAACTCTACATCCTCAAATGTGTCTACAGCGGCGGAATAATAAAAATCGTCCGGCAAAAACAGTTCACATTTCCCCATGAAAAGCTGGTCAAGATACGATTTCCGATACATGATGTCCGCGTGGTCAAGCCCAGTAATCACAAACGGAAGAGCAATTTCTCTCATCCCAAGGATTTGCGCTGTTAAGATAAAGTTTGTCCGGTTTCTTCCTTGCAACGTTTGCGTGTCCAGCTCGGGCATGCCGACCGTGTATTCCAGTTTTAGTTCTGCGCCAAAGTCTTTCGGGTCCACCCCGTTAATTGTCATCACATCGCCTCCCAGCTTTGTTGTTCGCCCATATACACCGCTGTAGCCCTGGCAATTTGTCTACCGTCAATGTACAATGGGATGTCTATCACTGCATTGGCAAATCCTGTTCCAGAAGATGCAGATCCGCTCAGTGCCATTTCCATGCCCTGTAATCCGCCCATTGCGTTGAAATCCTCGTTTTGTTCTTTTGTCATAACACGCTCGCCGACATGCAACAAAGCAGGGAAATCATCTTTCGGGACGTAGGAAAGTCCTCTTTTCAATAGAGGAATCTCATCCACTTTAATATCAAGACCAATCCACCCACCGATATTGCCAATGGTGAAATTGTACGCTTTGATAAATCCATTGATTACTCCAATAACAAGGTTGACTGCACCTTTTACAATTCCTTCTAGGCCATTCCAGATGCCGGAAAAAATGGAAGAGATGCCTTCCCAAGCTTTTTTCCAATCCCCGGAAAAAACGCCCTTAATAAAGGTAATAATACCGTCAAAAACGCCTGTTACAGTGTCAATAACACCAATAATGATGTTAAAAGCAGATTGCAGGGTGCCGGTCAGCAGGGATGCTAATCCATTGATTACAGGGGTAAGAACATCTAAAATCGTGCTAATCAGGCTGCCTAAAATGTCAATGATGGGTTGTATCGCTTGTAGTACCGTTCCCAAAACAGGTACAATCCCTTCAAACAAACTCATGAAAACCGGCAAAATGGCCGAAACAATGCTTGTGAGTGGTTCTAATAGAGATTGAAAGATTTCAAATAACGGTGTCAATGCCTCCGAAATAAGCTCTCCTATGGGTTCCAGTAAATCACCGACAAGCCCCAAAAGTTCACCAACAGGCTCCATAAGATCCTGCATCAATTCGCCTGTTGCCTCAATGATCGGGGTTAGGACTGTCCCAAGCAGCTCTACAATGGGCGTTAAGACGCTCATAAAGGTTTGTAAAATAGGGATTATTGCCTGCCCAATCGGCACCAATAGATCGTCCTGGAACTTTCGCCCAACGGATTCTAACTGGTTGGTAATATCATCGTACTTGACCTCTTTGATTCCATCCATGGCGCCAGCAGCATCGTAGGCGCCATCTTCAATAGACGCAAGCTGAGAAACAACCTCTGGTCCCAAGTCCTCCCACATTGTTCCAAACAAAGCTACGCCAGCTTGATTTTGCGCCAGAGGGTCCTCCATGTTCGCCAACGCTTGTATGGTTTCGTCGAACGCTTCTTTTGCCGTATCTCCACCAGCAGCAAACTTTGCCGCCATTTCATCCGCGTCAAGACCTATTGCTTCAAAACCTTGCTTTGTTGTTGCTGATCCGTCTACAACTCTGATACTAAACTCTTTTACTGCATCACCAATCTTGTCCAGATTGAACGCGCCCGTCTCCGCGCCCTTTTGCATGATTTTGAACATGTCATCAGCGTCAAGCCCTACTTTTGCAAACTGAACAGAATATTCGCTGATGCTGTCCAAGAGTTCTCCGGAAAAGTCTAGGCCGTTTTGAGCGCCAGCGGCAATCATGCTCATGGCAGTATCACCGTCAATGCCAAACTGCGTGACCATGGCGCTTGCAGCTCTTACAGTTTCTTGGATGTCATACCCAAACGTATCGCGTAACACAAATGCGCTTTCCGTGATCGTTTGAAGGTCTGTATCTGACAAGTCGCCCATCTGTTGGCGCACTGTAGACATTGCGTTGGCAATGTCGTCAAAGCTTTCCCCGTAGTTGTTCGTATAGATATCCCGTAGCACATCTTCATAGCCTGCCATTTCCGATTCTGTCAAACCGGTCTGTGCTTGCAAACTATTCAGTGCTTTGTTTAGGTCGTTCGCCGCGCTAACACCGGCGACGCCAGCAGCCACGGCGCCGGCTCCAATTCCTAGCGCGATGCCTTTTCCACCCATGCCGGAAAGGGCACTTTTTAATCCACCAGCATTTTCAACAAGGCCAGCAAAAGCACCCGCACCGTCTGTACCCATATCTATCAGGCTAGATGCCAAGTCACCAGCGGCGCCAGCAACATCGTTTAACGAACCCTCCGCCTCATTGGCTGCGGATTTTATATCGTCTAAGCCGCCGGCATCGATGCTTGACATTGCCTTGTCCACGTCTTTGGCTGCACGTTCTGGTTTCCCTAGGCTCTGTGCGCTTTCTGACGCTGCCTTAGATACCTCGCTTGAGGCTTCCTGTGCGGATTTTTTTATTATGGTTTCGCTGTTCTGTGATTTCTTTCTGATTGTTTGTTCTGCTTTGTCAAGGTCTTTGTCAAGGTTGCTGTCGTCAGCTCTAACCTCGTATATGACCTTGTTTCCGTCCGCCATGCTTTCACCTCACATTCATTGCTGTGCCATTTTGGCGATCATTTGGGCGAAAGATTCCAAGGCTTTATGCGCGTTTTTCTCGCGTTCTTCCTGCGGGACTTCAAGCGCAACGGACAATTTTGCCTTCGCCAATGACTTTCTGTACTCCGCATTGTGCTTTGTGGCTTTTGGCATTGGCTCGGTTCGTATCTTAATAATCTCCATCATCCGTGTGTTCTTTGGAAGTCCTTGGAACAAAAACAAAAAGGCCCACCAGTGGAGCCTTCCTTGTTCTTCAAACAGGTCTATTCCATATGACTGCTTGTACGCCGCATAAATATATGGGGCATCTTGCAAAAAATCAAAAGCCTTTTGTTCCTTTTGTTGTTTTTTCTTGTCTGGGAAAACAATGGTATCAAGTATGCATTGCACGATTTTCACCTGTTGTTCAAAGTCTTTTCCTTTTTTACCTGTAAATGCGCAGTATGCATACATCACCTTTTCTTCATCTGTCATAGATTTATCATCAAACACAGATAAAACATCCAACACATTGTCAAAAAACGGCTGTATTTTGATTTCCTGCCCGTCCACTGTCACATGAAACGGGAGCGGATCGCATAGCCGTTGTTTCATTTAGCCCTCGCCCTTTTTTTGATCTCTTTTCTTGCCTGTTGCATTCGATCAATTTTGTTTTTCTGGTATTGTTGCATGGATGGAATGACAACTTGCAAAATATACGGAAGAATATCTGTTAACATGTCCGTGTACGCATTTTCATAGAATGCAAGAATCTGTTTTGTTTGTTCTTCTCCGAAAATAGCGGAAAACAATGCAATGATTGCATTTCCATAAAACTCAAGATTTTGTACGTCTTTTGGGTTTTCCTTTATACGCTTTTCCGCTTCGATCAGCGCCACCTGCGCTTTGCGGATCAGCGGCGCACTGCGTTCAAAATGGATGTTCACCACAATCGTCAGCTGCTTGTCTCCGTCCTCCAATTCCAAGGTATCCAGAAATGGCCTTGTACGCTTTATCTTCATGCTTCCCTCCAAAAAAATGCGGAAGGGGGGATTCCCCTTCCGTTTATTCCGTTTTGGCTACTACGGTTGCTTCGCCGCTCGCCGTTACGATGAATGTTGATAGGTTTACCTGCGCAACCGTCACCTTTTGCCCATTGGCAATGGTATAGTCCTGCCCATTGGTAAAATCGTTCCAGCCCGTGGTATCCAGCGCCTGGCCCACCGTTGCTTCCGGGGCCTCTGTGCCGTATTTATACACATATTTGTTGCCCACCGCGGGTACAGCCGGGGTCACAGTCAGCAGCGTATCGCCTACCGCCGTACCCGCTGCGGATTCTACGGCCAGTGTAGATGTCGGTGTGATGGTTGCAAGCACCGGCTTTCCATTGATGCGGATTTCAAAGGAAACCGCGCTTCCGTCCGTGGTAGCGCCGCCCAAATCCGTTACGTTTGCTATCGTTACATCGGCGGTAAACTGGTTGATCAGGTTATTCGCCGCCGGGACGGACACGCGGATTTGCGTGTCGCGCTCCGCCATCAAGCCAAACTTGCGCGATGGATTGAAAATCCATTCCTGCGCCGGGTCGCCTACGATTTTGCGCCCGGTACAGGTATAGGCCGGCGCTTGGCCTGTAACATAGTTGCTGGCAAAGCCTTTGTTGCTCATAAAGAAATACTGCTGAATGGTTTCGTTCAGCGCTTCTGTCAGGTTGTCAATGCCATTGCCGAACACCGCCCAAGTCGGCGTTTGTGCCGTGGGTGTGATGTTCAGTTCGATTTGGATGGCATGCGTGACAAGCATGTAATCTGCCATGGTTCATTCCCCTCTATCATAAAATTTGACTCTAAGCGCAGACCCATAGAGCCATTGGCTGTTTTCCTCGCGCCCTACATATTGCGGGGCGGTAGAGGTGTTTATATCAACGATCTGATAACCGTTTGTCATTGGATACCATTTTCTTCGTGAAAGATTTTTGTGGATGCTCCCCAACGTTTCGGACAAAAACTGTTGATCTGTATTTTTTCCGTTCAAAATGACAGGAATTTCCACCAGCGTGTTTTTGTCCATATATATTTCGGTAGGGCCTCCGGCTCCCCACATCACACTCAATCCATTGTCCGGAGGTAATGGGCCAATGATTATATTGGCATATGGTGATGTTTCCTGTGCCATCTGTATAATGCTAAGCAACACGCTATCGTACACACTCATTTTCCCATCCCCCTTTCAAAAGATTTCTGCGCAACGATATCCAGTTCTTTTTTATACGTGCTTACTCCTTTTTCTACCCAGTGCAGGGATGCTTGTGGATTTTTATCCTTGGAAGGCGTTCCCTCTTCATACACTTTTCTGGCATATACTGTGTCCCAGATTGCAAGTCCTTCTTTTGGCCTGCTGGCAATCAGGGCGCTATCTTTTAATGTCCCTTGATCTTCGCGAACAAAGATATTTCCATAGGAGATCACCGATTCGGTGACGGCTGCTACCATCATGTTTTCACCGCTCTTTATCCTCGCACGAATGCCCGCTGTATTACGAACGATTTTTACAGGCATCACACGAGCCCCAGTTCAACATGATGAATGGTGTTTGATGGGACATTTGGTACAGGGTCTACCGTAAGCACTTCATAATCCCCATAAAGCGTTCCTGACGAACTGTATACTTCGCACCGCATTGGTTTTCCTGCGGCCTGTGACGATGTTGCAAGCCCATCAAAATCAAGTTGTGGCGTTGATCTTGTAGCGTCAACAAACAAGATGGACCGAAGAACCACTTCCGTGTTGTCCTTTGTCTTTTTTACCTCGTTTGTGTTTTGGAGGTGGACGTTGTTGACCGTGTATTCTTCCCATGTAGGCGATTGCCACGCATCAACGCCAGTACAAACCTTTAGTGTGGCTATATCCACCAAAAGGGACTGCGGTATTGGGGATAACATACTTCCACCCTCCTTTCCATCAACGGGGTTTGTTCAAGCAACGCTTTTGCCAGTGGGCTAATCATAAGCGAACCAGCCGTTCTGTTTTGGTTTGCCAGTCCACCGCCTGAAACGGAAACTTTCCCAACCGTAAACGATTGACCAGTTTGCCCCGTCAACACAGTTTCGAGACCGATTTGTATAAAGTACAAAATTTGTGCCGCTGTCGCCTTTTGCACAAGCGTTTGGACAAATACAGGAAGGGCGGAAATTCCTCCGCCCTTTTCAATCCTGTATTGTGTCATGCTGTCAATCAAGTCGCTTGCCGCACCGGCGTACATCGGAAAAACCTCTTCCGAAATTGAAGGAGTTCCATACAGTTCCACATACTGATCATAGGTAATGTACGCCATGACTGCACCTCGTTAGGTTCCAGATACTGCGACTACAGTACCATATTGCGTTGCATAGGCAGGACCGCCAGGAACATTGGTGGTGTTCGCCAACGCAACAGTTACATAATATCCATTGGTAACAGTAATCGGGCTACCGTTTACAAACTGTGTCCAAGAACTGATGTTTTGGCCATAAGTAGGAACGGTTGCACTTCCGCTGTTGGTGGTGTAATAAGCGGTCATTCCATACGGAATCGGCTGTTCAAGGGTAACTACCGTTTGGCCAGAGCTACCGGCAACAGACGACAAAGTCAAATTGTTTTGAATCGTCGGAGCGGCTTCGATGTTTGCAAAAATGCCCGGCAATCTCTGGTTGAGAGCAAATACATCATAGTAGTAGCGCTCATAGTACAACCATTTGCCTTTGCTCTGCGCGGACGGAGCGGTCATCATAGATGTGTCATATACAACCGGAGCAGCGATTGCGATCGGGTCAAACATCAGCATGTTGATCTGTTGCGCACCAGATGCAGCAACCCACCCATCGGTAAAGTCGTACGCCGTCATCATAACGTCTGCCGGTACTTCCATAATGGAAACGCCATCCAGTTTGCCAGCATTGCGATCAATATCGCGGATGCCGGTGTCTGCGGAAACAAAACGCGTGATTCCAGCCGCCTCTTTCAAGAGTTTATAAGTCTCCGGAGTCATTTTGCAGCGGATTCTGTCTCTGGGTACGCGCTGGTTTACCATGTACGCCAAGTAGGTGTCCCAGGTTTCCAGAATATTATCCGCAGTCAATGCAGTGTCGTCCACGCTGCCAAAAGAAGATGCAACACCAGCTAAGGTAGATGCTGCATATGCGTCCATTTCAGGAACCTTTTGGAACTCGTTAAACGTTTTGGTAATGTTTGCAATGGTAACAATCGGGTCCTGTTGAATGTCCATCGGGTCCACAAGGGTGTCCCATTCTCTGTCCATGGAAAGCGTCAACACTTGTTCATCAGTGTTAAAGTTTCTGTTAAAAGTTCCAGTAATTTGGTCGCGGTTTACTGCTTTTGCACCAGATACCGTCATGCTCTGTACTGCGACAGATTTGCCATTGATCGGTTTGTACGTTGCACTGTTGGGGCTGCCGTACAAATCGGAGAAATAAGACCAGTAGGGATATGCGTTTGCCATTGCCTTACTGTACTCGGTTGCATAGTTAAGGCTAGATTGTGTAAATGCCATAAATTAAATCATCCTTTCTTTGTGATACCCCATACATCCTCAAAAGTCGTTGCTTTGTTACCGCTCGGCATACTTCCCTGTACTTGGGCACCAAATTGCGGCGCATTTTGTTTTGAGGACGGTTCGGAGTCGAAGTATTCTTCGTATTGTTCTCGAATCGCGTCCAACTGCTCAGATGCAGGCTTGTCCTCCGTGAGCAAGGAGTAAACGTTGTCAATAAACTTTTCTTTTACCCCACCTTTTTTTAGTTCGGAAGATGTCTCTATTTTCTTTTTGTAAGAATCAAAGTCTGCTTGTAATGCTTTGTAGTCGTCGCTTTCTTTGATGTTTGGCGCTGGCGCATTTTTTTGCGCTTCCGCCACTGCCTCGTCGATCTTGGCTTTGAGCTCAGATTTTGGTACAAAGTCTGACATGCTGGTACCGTGCAACGTCATAACCTTCTCAATCAGTTCTTCGTTTAATCCCAAGCCGGCAAGGGCTTTTCTTGTAAATGCCATGTGTATACATCCTTTCTTTAACGTCCTAGAACGATGGACGAATTGCGTCACAGTTTAACGCCATGTCACAGGGGCGAATTTTGGTATAAAAAAAGCGCCTTGTTTTTTGCAAAGCGCTTTGATTGTTAAACCGTTACCATTTTCTTTGCATCAGGAAAATGGTTTAATCGTCATCATAATCCGGTTCTGGCATTTTCCCAGGTTTCATTCCACCCAGTGCAGATGCCAGTTTGTAGTTCCCTTCTTTGTTGAAATAGTATTCGATTTCTTGCAATTTGTTTTGTACATCTGCCGGGACGATCGGTTCACTTGCCTGCATCAGCCCAGCAGCTGATCTCATGCATTCCATTACAATTTTATATGTTTCGTCTCTGCGCCGTTTGTCTGCCGGCAACACATCAGACTGAAACGCCAGTACCGCTTCCGAAATGGTTGGTTCCTGATATCCAAGCGCAATACCACGCTCGATCAGGTCATCCAAATAGTCGGAAATATCCCCCTGCCATCTGTCCAGTTCTCCATGCGCTTCAAACCATCCATCCCCAACCACATTGTGGTGAAGAATCGCCAGGTTACACATCATGATTTTTAGATACATGATCATGCGCTGGTATTCATTCATCTGTTTTAACCTTCTTTCTGGTTTGTCGTTTTGGTTTTACTTCGTCTTTCTGTCCGGACTGCAAATACGATGCGTACTCTTTTGCGCTCATGTGCATACCGCACTTGGTGCAATGAACTCCGTCCGATCTTCCTACAAATACATGCTTACATTCTGCCATTATCACACCTCTTTATATAAAAATGAGTATAAAAAAACCGCCCTTTGTGGCGGCTTTATTTATTGTTTGTTCAGTTTGTTTGTTACAGCCAAGACATATGGGCAATTCCCAACATCCGCACCACAAATCACCGGTGTCTTGCTGTGGTAAGGTGGGTACGGATACGTGCAAGAAAAATCTGGTTTTCTGTTATTCAGAAAAACCCGAAAACACTCGCAAGAAAAACTGTTGTCCATGTTGTTTTCGTTTTGTTGAATCTCCATATTTATTGTTTATTCGGCTTGTTTGGCCATGCTGTCTAAAATGTCCGTGTATAGTTCTCCTTTTATCGTATCGTATCCAATTTTAGCAGCTTCTTCATCTACAATCTCTAACAAGGAAATCTCTTGATCCTCGGACAAATCGGAAAAAGGATCGAACGGTATAGAAAGTTTGCGTATCGCTTCCGCTTCTTCTTTTGTAAATTTATATTTCATCTTTCACCGATCCTTTTAGTTTTCTTAAAAGTTTTGTGTGGGTGCCGTGTACTGTTGTGATATTCCCATTATCAGGATTAACCACAACTGTAGCCTTTTCTCCTATATATTTTTTGCTTGGTCTGCCTTGTTCATCATATTTTATTTCTGTGATTTGAATCGGATTTTTTAATGCATTCCGAATTTGGTTTTCCGTCACTCCTCGTTTTGAAGCACGCTCAATAGCATGTGCAGTTTTTTTAACAGTTATTCCATCGTAAGATGTAATACCTCTTGTTGCGGCCTTTGCTTTTCCGCTTACGCTTTTATTATACTCGAAAACCTGTGTTCTATCTAGCCTTTTAGTACGTCCAGTTTCCTTGCAAAACGCGTTATACTTTCTTTGTTCTTCTTTGATTTTGAAGGCAAGAGATTCAAACCCTTCTTTATCTCCTGCTGCATCCAGCATGGCAGCTCTTTGCTTCGCGTACCGGATGTTTCTTTCAAGTTCTCGCTGTTTTTGCGATTCTGCGTATACCTTGTCGTTTTGCTCTTTGTTTTCCTTTTGCCTTTCTCTTGGGATGGTAACGCCCGGGATCACTGTAATAGGATGGTGACCGCAGTTGATCCCAAACAAACCAGCGGGTTTCCCATAACTCGTTGTATTGATCCCGCTGTACCTATGTCGTTTCCCCTCGCCGTCCGTGAATGTCCCGCTCGAATTATCCCAGGAAAAAAACCTGCCCTGATACGGATAGCATAGTGGTCTTGCTCCGCTGTGCCTTGATACCTGGAAAATCTCTACGCCATAATCCTGTTGACGAATCTTTACGGACTCAATCGCGGTATTGTGTGTTGTGGTTCTCACAACCATATTAACATACGCTTCCGGTGACCACTTTCTTCCAGCGCTATCATAAAAGCCTGTAATGCCCTCTTTGTGTATCTGTGACAAAGCGTCTCTTAACGCCTGTATTCTCGTTGCTGTGCCTGTTGCAACTCGCGCAGCTTGTGTGTTTAACGTTTCTTGTGCCGCAATGAGTTGCCGTTCTATGGCCGCAGTGTTTGCAACCACTTTCCTGTACTGGTTGAGCGTGCTCTGTAGCATGTTTGTGTTTACAAGGTTAGTTCTTTCCAATGCTTGTTCCTGTAATGCGTTTATGGCTTGTACAACATTCTCACTTGCCAGCACGCTTTCCCCGGTTGGTGCCGATATTTTCCCAGCCTTTTCCCCTGCCTTGAGAGCCTTTTCCACATCATCTGTAGCGATCAGCGCGGCTGATTCAATCGCTTGTTGCACCTGTTCTGGTGTCATGCCTGTAAGCTGTGATATGATCTCAATGCTTTCCTCGGATAATTTTCCAAGCTCTGATAGCTTTTGTATTTCCCATTGTTCCGTAGAAAGCGCCTGACCGCCCTTTAGGTGTTTTGCTAGGTTTACAAGCAGTGCATCTACTACATTGCTATAGATTTGTTCAACAGGCTCGGATATCCGGAGGATTTCCTCTGGTGTAAGGTTTGCCATTAGCTTTCATCCTCAGCCGCTTCCTCGTCCTCTTCCTGCGCCTCTGGTTCTTTCTCTGGTTCAGCAGCATTCCCTTCTTGCGCCATGCTGTCAGCAAAGTCAAAACGCTCCATAGAAACACTGGATTCATTGCTGATATCCTCTAGTTCTTTTTGTGCTTCCTCTTCTGTATATCCAAGCACGTCGATCATGAACCGCTTTTTGCTCATCAACCCGTTATTGGTCAGCAGGATTCCTTCGTTGATATTTGTCTGTCTATCTTGAAGAATAGAATCATCAAAAACAACCTTTGTTTCCCAGCCCTGTGCTGCCAGTTGTCTGATGCTGTATCCCTTCCATTTCAGATCATATACCTGTGCGATTTGAATGATAGCATCTATGATTTTGGCAATCGCAGTCTTTACTTGGGCCTGTTGCGCCTTGATTGTCTTGTATGTCTTACTGTTCTCGCTGATAACCTCTGTCGCTGTTTTCAGCCCTTGTGCTCTGTCAAAGGTAAATGTACCAGCGGAGAAACCAACCTGTAAACAAAGGATTGACAAGAACGCGTTGATTGCTTTTTCATGTTCATCCACTCGCAACTCAACGCTATTATCCTGTATTTTCAGACTGTCTGTATCGTCCGTTACCAATGCCACAAACGCCTCGTCCGTAGCATCAAAATACCGGCGCATTTCTCCTGTCACAGGATCCGCTACCGTTTTCAAGCATTGTTCTGGGACAATGATCCTCTTTTTCCCGAGCTGGAATTCCCTTACAAAGCTGTCATAGCAGATGTCCAGTGATCGCAGCGTGGAAAGTGCATTGGCATAGATAGATACGCCAAGCGGAGAATTATCGTCAATATTGTTTGCAACCGCTGTTCTATAATAAGCAAACAGGGAAGTGGTCAACCCTTGCATTGTGGTTTCTTCGTTCAGGTAAGGATATATTTGATTGAGAGGATATCTAAACCCCAAAATATCCTGCGGTTCTGCGCTGTTGGTGTTGTCTTTTTGGTCGGCTCTGTATGCCTCGTTTGTAATGTAATAGGTGAGTCCGTCCCATTTATGCCATTCCAGTCTAGTGAAATAGTACCCGTCCTTGGCTTCTCTGGAAATAAATACACCATCTGTTACCTGTGCATTGTCCCAGGCAGTAGGAACAAACTGGTCCGCCATACAAAATCCGAGACGAATACCGCCGCTGTCCGGCACAACATTCCCCTGGCTGTCGTGTTTCTCGTCATACCAAGCCTTGATCGCTCCGCCGCCAAGTGCCAATACCTGTTCAATGTGTTCCTGCATCTTTGTCCAAAACCCATTCTTCACAAGCACATCATGCACAAACTCATCCAGTAGCTGTTCGCTCATGTCCTGCGATACATGTACGTCGCACTGCTCGGACCATACAAGCCCCGCCAGTTCTGCGCTGATTGCCTTTGCGGTATCCATCCTATACATTTCCCTGCGCGCTCTTGGGTCCGCAATGGTAGGGGCCGCAATATAATGCCAAGGTCGATAGAATCCTTTGTACAGGTATTTCCAAATAAAAATACCAAAATAATAAAACTGATTATAAGCCGGGACGCCGCCCAGCTCAAAAATGTCCTTAAACTCTCTGGACAGTCCAGTGTCCGCCCCGGCTTTTTGCATCCAGCTTTTCATCCTTTCTTTGAGTTTCTCAAACATTGATTCACCGCCTTACAAGACATAGCGTTTATAAAAATAGTTGTTGGCATATCTCGCCTCGTCCAGTGCGTGGTTATATGCGTCAATCGGATTCCCTTTGTCATCAACGCAATATAGTCCAATTTCTTTTATGAAATTGTAATGACCATATTTTGGATCATCCACACAATGAAAAAGCCCGTCTTGTATGGCGGACTGTAAATATTCGATGCCAACCTTGATCCCCTTGGTTGTTCTTTTAATATCTTTTGAGTTGTTGTCTGCTGCGTCTGTATAGATGCCCAGCACTTCCAGCTCTTTTCTTAATGCCTTGCATGCAGGGTCTATCTTCCAGAGGCTTTCACGCATGCCGAACTTATTCCTGCAATACGGCACAAACGTCCCTACGATCTCTCTAGCCTGCGTAGACAGTGCTTTGTCCCCACCGTCGTAATACCAGTTCGCAACACGATACAGTTTGTACCTTGGCCTCGCTCCATCATTTACCCTGGTTATCAGGTTGCAGGATATAGATGTCGGGTCAGACAATCCACCGTCACCAGAAAAAAACATTTCAATGATTTGCTCGTTTGGCATAACCGAAAGTATATGTCTCTGTGTATCGAACATAGAATAAATAACTCCCTCCGGAATCACCCGTTCGCCAAACCAGTCGCGCATAAGAAGGTATTTATTCTTTTTGAGCGTATTGTATAACTCTTGCTTTCTTTCCTCTGTCAGAGCAGGGTTATCGTTTGGGTCCCAGTGCTGCCAGTCAGTGTCCTGTACTTCAAACACATCCTTTATGACAGGATGGTTAGGCGCTGGCGGGTTTAGGTCCGCTATGTGCCACCGTATCTGCGCTGCCATGGTTCTCCTAAACGCCTCTTGTATTGCGTTCATATGCAGCAGATTGATTTCACAAAAAAAGACGCTCCCAAGCGATAGCCCGGTGAACGCCTTGTGACTATCTGCTTTCCCTGCACCCTTGTAATATATTTTCTTGTCCCCGTTTGGAGTTCTCAGCTTTACATAATCGCCAAAGTCATCATGTTTTTGTTCTGTCAAGCCGGCATAGATATGTAAAAGCCCTAGACCGTCGCAGTCCATAACAAGCCTGAACGCCTGTTCTTGATTGTACGCCAATACCAGATGGTTTTTGTCTGGTGTGTTCCAAAGATACCATGCAAACCTCGCCACGGCACACGTTGTTTTTCCCGATCTTGGCGTACCCTCTTCCACTTCTAAGCAATGCAGGAACGGTTTTTGCAGAGTATTTCTCTGTTTTTCACTCCACTCTATTTGTCTCAAACTTTCCTCCTGCCGCCTTTACAATATTTTCAAACATGCTTGTGTCTGGCCGTTTCTCTGCGCCTTGCGTGAATTTGTCTATCACTATCCCCAAAGAAGTGGCGATGCTTTGTACGCTTGCCTTGTCTAGCTTTTTTGGATCTCTTAAATATCCGAGATATAGCCCAATAATTTCGCATACATCCTGTTTCTTATTCTCCATATATTCCAAGATATCTGCTGTGTTTTGTTCTTTTTTTTGTGCCACCTTTTCCGCCGTTTCCGGGTCTCTTAAAACGACACGCCTGACCGTTTGTTCGCTTACTTTGTGTTTCCTTGCAACGGAAGCATAAGTGCCCATGGTGGCATAGTCTGCAATGATTTTCTTTTTCTGCTTATCGTTTAAGTGCTTAGACAATTTGCCACCTCTCTTTCTTACACCACTAAGCCCCCGCCCCTGGCTTCCTTCTCGCAGTGTACGTTTTCCCAAAAGAAAAAGGCCGATGCATGTCGGCCTTTCCTTCTTTCCTCAGTCTATATTATTTCACAGTTTTAGGTAGAAAAAGGTAGACACTTTTTAACCTTCCTATGAATCCTCATAGCTCCATCTTTTGTGTAATGTGTCTTTTTCTCTATCTGCCGCCACGTCCGCCCCTCAATATACCGCAGGCGGATCACGTTCCTCTGGTATGGCTTTAGCGTCTCGATCCACGCTTCTACCTCTTTAATTTCCGTTTCCCTCTGCCACAGCTTGTCCGCCAGCTGCTCTTCCAGCTCCATCAGCTTTACTGTCAGCTCCTCTATCCGGCTTTGGTTGTTGTTTTTTCCGCTTGGCATGCCGGTGATGCTCTGCGTCATCCGCTCCCGGTCGCTCTTGATTCTCTCGATCCGTTCCCGCAGCGATTCAATTTCCCCTTTCGCAGAGCGGCAGTTTTCCAGCTGTTCTATCGTCAATAGAAATCCTCCCACCGTTTTTTCTTCCTTCTCCCTGCTTTCTTTTTCTTATCGCACACCTCTACGCTGCATCCTCGCGAATGTCCCTCTATCAGGATGTACGCGCAAAACTTTTCCCCGCTGTCCGCGCCAAGGCTCCGCCTGTAAAAGAATCCGTTACAATGCTTTGGCAATGGCATGGCTTTCTATCCTCCTGTTTCCGTCCTCTTCCGAATCCCTTTCATACAAAGGGCATTGTAGAACAGTGTAGGTTTTTAGTGTGCCTCCGTATTGTCGCGTCAGGCTTCCCTCCTCTGCGCTCCATCCCGCTATCGGCTCGAACCGCGCCGACCAGCTGCACTGCCCGCAAAACCTCGCGCATGACCAGCACAGCGTTGGTCTCTTTTTTGCTCTTTTTCTCATTCCCACAGCCCCACAATCATCAACGCACTCACAAGCCCTATCAGAAATCCACATACCGCAATGCGCGTTGGCTTGTGCTTGATCTCCCTGGCCACGGCATACAGCGCCACAAAGCACACCAGCCCCGTGCACAAAATCCACATCCTCGCCCACGTTGGCATTTAGCCCTCCTTTGCGATCTCCATCATCAGCCGGGCGCACGCATGCGCCAGGTGGTTTTCGTTTTCCTCTCCCTCTGGCAGCGGGACACCTTCCCTCTTGTCTCTGTACAAGCAGATATGCCGAAGCGCATGGTTGATATTGTCCTTTGTCTCTACCCGCGCCCAGTTCTCAGCCCCGTACTTTGCAAAGCCCTTGGCGCTTACTTTTGCAATCTCCTCTATCGCGGGCAGGATGTATTCCCATGTTTCAAACTCTATCCTGCTTTGCTTGGCTTGGTTCATTTCCCCGTGCTCCCAAATCCGTTGTTCCCACGCTGTGTTTCTTCCAGCGCTTCTACCAGTTCCAATTCAGGCGTTAAAATTGGCACAATGACCAGCTGCGTAATTTTATCTCCTGCGTTGACCTTGTAATCCTTGCCGCTGTGGTTGTACAGCTTGGCCACGATGCTCCCGGTATACCCCACATCGATCACACCTTCGCTTGTAATCCCGTGCTTTGTATTCAGCCCGCTTTTGCTTTTCAAAAATCCCGCTGTGCCCTCCGGCAGCTCAACATGCACACCTGTATCAAAGACGGCGCTTTCTTTAGCCGGTACAATCTGTGTATCCATTGCATACAAATCTAGCCCCGCGTCCGTGCTATGCGCTCTTGTCGGTATCCTTGCTCCCTTGTCCAGCTTTATCTTCATGCTTCCCCCTTTTCCTGACCGCCCATCTGCCGAGCGCCTGGTTTCAGGCGCCCGGCTTCTTTGAAGGAGGCTCTTCCCGGGCGTATGGCTTCACCCGGCAGACAGGCGGTCTGTGGTTTTACCCTTCCAACAACAGTTGTCCGTCTTTATACACCTGGTACAATGTTTTCCCTTTACCATCTGTCAGGTACGGCAGAAACACCTCATCCACCTCTACATTCCCAGCCTCTACAAACGCCATTTGTGCCAACACCCAATCCCGTATATTCCTCCATGCCGTCCGTTCTGCCTGCTCTCTGTCTGGCTTTACCTTCTGCTTTGCAAATACCTTTAATACTCCCTCGATGTTTGCAGGCAGCAAAAAACCTTGTGCTCCTTGTGGTGTATTGATCCCAAACGTTACGCCTATGGGCTTCCCGTTTCCGTCATAATCCACCATGATCTTACATGCGCCGTTTCTTGCCAGTGCGCCTTGAATCTCCCCCAGGCTTTGGTACACATCTACCTTGGTTGTGTAATTTTTTATTGGCACGTTCATACCTCCTCCAGTTCCACTTCTACCCTTGGACACTGTGCATCCACCGTAAAAGCATCTGTCCAACTTTCTATCTGCGTCCATCCGTCGTTTTCCAGCACCTTTTCTTTTACCAGTGCATCCTGGATAAACTTTTTGGCAAAGGCAATGTTGTCCTTGTCTCGCCGTTTGTTCTTCTCCACCCACAGATACCGCATGGCAACAGGCCGTTGGAACCGCACTTTCCCTTTCCACTGCGCACGGATACACAGCCGTATCTCCCGCTCGCACTGCCGTTTCATCCCGGCCGCTGCGTGTTTGTTGCTTCTCTCTGCCCCGATATATTCATTCAGCCCCGGTAATCTCGGTAGGATCAATTTCATCCAATAACCCTCTCAAAGATCATGTCAAACAATTCTTTTTGGCCCTTTTTGCCACCCCAATAATCGAGTGCAATTTTTCTTTCCGCTTCTGTCAGGTCTCTACCTCCGTGTGTTCTTTGCAGTAACATCGTCACACGCCGCCTATCTTTCTCCCAGTCCATTTGTTTTGTCATAGTTTTTCCTGTAATGCTCCATAATTCTCTCAAACACATTTTGGGCCGTTAGGTATCCAACTACTCTGTCATGTTGTTCTTCTTCTGGTGTTAATAGGCCCATAATTTCAAGAAGATCCTTATCGCTTCCATAGCTTCCAAAATTCTCAATCGCGTCCATGATTCTTTCTTCTCCATCTTTTGGATAAATTATCTGCCATCCATCCGTATGTTTTTGTAATACATGCGGAATCCCTTCATTGCATAACATCCTGTCCAGTCTCAATATTTCCCTATAGAATTGATCCGTAATATATTTACCTGTTTTTGTGTCATACAAATCATCAAAATTTTTCAACCTCATGTTGTTCTCCCACTTAATACTGAACAATGTCATCCCACTGTCCACTATCGTTTCTCTGCGCATAGTTCAATGCCTGGTTGCTTGCTTTTCTTGCTTCGTTGTCGTAGTTCCCCTCTTTGATCTTCTGCCAGTTGGCGGGCTTCAGAATCCAATCAAACCCGCATTTCCAGCCCCCATTTTTCCCCGTTAGAAAGTCACTCCCCTGCACCTTTGCAAACACTTCTTGAAAATCCTCTATCGTGTTCCCCTCCATGATCCGCGCCTTGATCGCTCTTCTGCGCTGGTCTGTCAAATCCCGTACCTTCGGCAGGGAGGGGCATGTCTCGTTGAACAGCTCCGCCACTGCTTGGTAGTTCACTCTCTCCCCTTTGGGGGGTTGGGGGGTATCTTCTTTGTCTAGTCTTAGTCTATGTCTATTAATGGGTACACTTTGCGGTACAACTTGTGGTACACACTGTGGTACAGTTTGTGGTACACTTTGCGGTGCATTTTGCCCCTGATTTTGTACCACAAATTCAGAAGTTTCACTGTACAGCTTTGTAAGTCTGTAGGTGGCTGACTGGTTCCCGGCCCTTGACCGCCACTCTATGAATCCCGCTTCTTTTAGTTTGTTCCTTGCTCTTTTTACAGCCGCTTCGTTTAAGCCAGCCCGCAGGCCAAGGCTTGATACGGACACGGAAAACTCTTGTTGCCATCCTGTCTTGTTTGCTATCGCATGCAATGCATGCCATAAGGCAATAGACGGAGCTGGCAAGGGGTTTATCTCTAGCGCATCGTAAAACGCATTGATCTGGCTGATATATTTCATCTCTGCCCCCTTAGAACGGCAGCTCGTTGTCCGCTATGTCCTCATACACTGGCGCTTGCGTCTCCACCTTTCGGCTTAGAAACTCCACCTCGTCTGCGATGATCTCTGTGATGGTTCGTTTGTTTCCCTGCTTGTCCTCATAGCTGCGGTTCTGGATACTGCCGTGCACCCCTGCTTTGCTGCCCTTTGTCAGGTACTTGCCGCAGTTCTCCGCTAACCCCCGCCAGCATACGACGTTGAAAAAGTCCGTTTGCTTTTCCCCGTTTTGGTCTGCGTACCGCCGCTGCACCGCAAGGGTGAACGTACACACCGGTACGCCGCTTTGTGTCTGCCGCATGTCCGGGTCTTTCGTGAGATTTCCTATCAGCGTTGCTCTGTTCATTCCATGGCCCCCTTTTTGTACACCAGGCCCTCTTCCTTCCAGCCCGCATATTTGCTTTGCAGGTAGGATTTGGCCCAGCGCTTCATCTGTTCCCGTTGTTCTTTTGTTCCTTCGTCAAATCTTCTATGGCACCGCCTGCACGCTGTGAAAATATTCTGTTCTATGCCAAGGCCCCCTTGGCTCCGCCGGATGTAATGCGCTTCCGGAGCCGCATAGGGGCTTTGGCAAAATATGCAGCGCTCCTTGTCTCTGGCCCATACCTTCCTTTTCACTGACGGAGAGATGCCAACCGCTTTGGTTCTCGCTGCCTTCAAGCCTGGTTCCACTCCCTCTGTATCTGTTCCTGTACGATCCTGATCTGTAATTTGTAGCTGTTGATCGCTTCCTTGCTGCTGTCGTACAGCGTTTGGGCGATGTCCCGTTCCATGCACAGACGGGCGATGTTTTCCTCCCCCTTGGCTAGGTCTGCAAGGATGGTGACAGGCGTGCCCTCTGTGCGCTGCTGCAATATGTATTTCGCTTTGGCGACCCGGTAATCGTGCTCGCATTTTGCCAGCACCCGCCCCCGTTCCTTGGCTTCTGTGACCGCTCTGTCCAGCATGACGCGCAGCGTGGACATTTCCTGCATGATGTCCATATGCTATGCCCCCACCTTCTGCCGGATGGTGCCGAGGATGGCTTGTACCTTTTCCCCTTCCACATCCTTGCTGCTTTGGTAACCGAACAGGCCCAATACATGCTTGACCAGCTCTATGTCCCCGCCTGCCGCTTCCTGGATTTGTTTGAGCTGGGCTTTGGTCGCTTTTTTTGGTATGTACGTGGGCAGGGTTTCTCCTTGGACGGGTTCCCTTTGTACCAGACTGTCCACAGGCCTGTTTCCCTCGTCCAAATCTGGGGCAAACTGTGTGCCGTAGCCCAGCATCGCAAGCGCTCTGCCCACTGCCTTGGTTTCCGCTTTTTCCAGATAATCAGCAAAATCCCTCTTGCTTTCGCTTCCATAGCCGGAGGATTTCATAACCCCTTCCTCGTCCAATATCTTGGCGCAGAACACCGCGCTGTCCCCTTCGTGGCTCACTAGCTGCGTGTCTATGCACCAGCTCGGCTTTTCCTCCCGAAACCAGCACAGACGCCACATCACCTGCAAGTAATCCTTGCCCTTCAACTTGATCATATGCTCTGATGGATTGAACGGCATTTCCTTCACCTCACCTTAAATTCCGGTGGCTTTTGGATCGGCGTTACGCCCTCCGGCAGCTCGCCGGTTTCCTTGATGTACGCCTTGACCGCGTTCCAGTCCGGCTCCTCTTTAACGCGCACCAGTTCCGGATGGTTGGCTTTGCACCATTGCAGCAGTGCGCCATTGTCCCTCTCAAAGTCCCCCTTTTCCTTCATCAGTACCAATTCCCCGCTGGGCAGCTTGTACTTTTCCTGTGTTTTGGTTTCCCTGTGCGGAACCGTGGCAAAGTAGCTGTACAGCCCCACGCTCAGATATTCAATGCTCTGCTGTGCAGACGTCTTGATTTTTTGTGCCTGTTCCTTGTAAAACGCTTCCCATCGCTCTGCGTCCGTCATATGCTCCTTGATCTTCCGAACCGCCCAATCCGCCTTTTCGTCGCTGTCTATGACAAACGATTCTCTGGTCTCTTCCATGTCATATCCTCCGATCGTCCATACACTCGTCACACACATAGCTGCCGTCCGGCAGCTGTATGACGTGTGAAAGCTCCATGGCCTGGTGGCACATATCGCACTCTATCCAGCATTCAAGCCACATACCCTTCCCCCCATTCGTCCAGCACCACCCGCATGTCCGCCAGGTTGTCCTCTATCGCGCTCTCCTCATCGCCCATCACATCCTGCAATAGGTCGTACAGGGCATCTATATCCCGCCGTGTCAATCCGCGCTGTTCCATCGCATGAAACCGCGTTTGTATTGTTTCCACGGTGTCCTGCTCTGCTTGTGCTCTGGCCGCTGCCTCTGCACAGTCCAAGCACAGCATGTCCAAGCCGGTAAAGTAGGCGCTGTCCCCCTCGTCCAGTTCTGTGCCGCACTTGTCGCACTGCCGCACGTTTGCTTTGATGCGTTCCCCGAACGGGTCATTCCATGCTGTCATGGTTCCACCTCAAAATGTATCTTTAGCATTTCGATCATCTTTTTGTATTCGCGGCCGTACAGGTTATTCCCATGTGTGCTTTCTACCCTTTGGCAAAACGCCTCCAGGTTCCCTTGAAAGCATCCGCAAGACACATGAACATCTCCGTTCTTTGTTCTGAATGCCGTTGTTGTCCTGTATTCAGATCCAAAGCCGCTCATACTGCAAATGTCGCCTGTTGTTTTAATATCCGCATTGCCATAGACACGCGCATTGCCATAGACACGCGCATTGCCAGAGACACGCGCATTGCCATAGACACACGCATCGCCATAGACACACGCATCGCCAGAGACCTGTGCATTGCCATAGACCCGCGCATTGCCATAGACACGCGCATTGCCATAGACACACGCATTGCCATAGACACACGCATTGCCATAGACACGCGCATCGCCAGAGACGCACGCATTGCCATCCTGGCTGAGATTCTTTTCTGATTCTATGTATCCGCCAATATCTCCCTCTTTTACATTTCCAAAGTCTCTCAATGCTTGTATCCGATACAGGGTCCTGTTTCCGACCTTGGTTGTTTCCTCTGTGAGCCTGTATTTCTTCACTTGCACATTCCTCCTTCCCGTGGTACACTCTGTTTAGAGTTATTTACTTTGCCGCGTTTTGCAGTTGCCGCTGCTTGCGCGGCTTTTCTTTTGTCATTTTTCATCCCATCACCGCCCATGCCATCCAGGCCGCCCAGCGGAACAGGGTAAACCCGATCGCCGTTCCTGCGAATATCCAGTAGAACCAGGCGTCGCTGTAGGTTTCAATCCTGCGTTTCATCACACTTGCTCTTTCTTTTTGTTTACATCTAGAAGTGCTTCAATATACTTTAACGATTCAGAAGAGCCTTCCTGTAATTTGAGTGTTTCTTCGATGATCGTTTTATTTAGGCTATAGATTGCTTTCGCCATTACCAGCCAATTAAATTCACCGAATGCAATGTTTTTAGCGCCATCTTTTGTCTCAAACACAGCGATAATGTTTTTGCACTCTTTTAGGTCAAAATGATTTTCGCCATATTCGATAAATCCGTTCAATTTTCCTTTCATCACACTTGCCCTTTCTTTTTGTTTGCTTGTCCCTGTCGTACTGTGTGTTCGTTTTGTTCTGTGGTATGCCAACCCTTTTCTGCTTTGGTTTCGGATCGTAATATTCGTAGCTTGCCATTGTTTCCTTCCCCGAAAGCCCACCTTGCGCGGCACTCCCTATATATAGGTTGTCTGGATTTGCCTTGGTCAGACATTTGTTTTATTTTTTGGAGTTTGTATGCAGGGCCGGAGTGCCGCTTAAGGCAGGCTCTCGTTTTGCTGTTATGCGCTCAGCTCACAGCTGCACTGTGCGCCGTTCTCTATCGGTGCGCCGCAATGCGGGCAGATGGTGCGCTGCCGGTTTCGTTTCAACCGCCGTTCATACCGTGCTTGCGTGCGCCGTACCATGTCTAAAAACCATTGCTGTGCCGTTGTGTAACCCAGCTCTTGCAGCATTTGCGGTTCCAGCCACTTGCAACACCATTCAGGAACGCGGAAAGTCGCTTTGCGTTTAATCCTATGCCCGTCCTTTTTCGCCGTCTTAGGCGCGAGCTCACCGTCCATGCAATGGATCAGGTCGATTTCTGGTTCCGTGTACAGGTCAAGCGGCTTGCATCCCATGGCTTGGCACATCGCCCGAAGCTGCTCTACCGTCGGCAATGCCGCGCCGGTTTCTATCTTGGAATATGCCGGCTTGTCCAGCTTTACCCCGCTTTGCCCGATAATCTCCACAAGTGCCTTTTGCGTCAGTCCGCATGCTGTTCTTGTTGCTTTGATTTTCATGCGCCTTTCAGCCTTTCAAAATGTGTTACTACGGCAGGCTTCCAAAACTTTGTTCGTTTTCCTATCGTTACAGGGCCTAGATAATCGATACTTTCCCTATCTTTCTTTGCCTGCATCCGAAGCGCCTGTTCATCGCATTTAAGAAAATCTGCCATCTGTTCCACCGTGATCCAATCATCTGGTATAGCCTTGATTTCCTCTAATGTCATTTGCCATCCGCTCCCGCCTCCAAGACCTGGGTACAGGCCACAATCTGTTCTTCCACTGAATGCAGTACCTGTTCCCATTCCTCTAGTTCATCCGTGCCAATCTTCCCATCTGCCAAGATTTCTGCCAGCATTCCCGCGTTATCGTTCATTTCCTTTGTTGCAGAAATCAAATGCAACGCCGATATGGGAAGCGGCACAAACTCCACATGCGGAAAGGTATCTTGCCATGCCTCCATTTCCTGCTGTGCCCGGTACTTTAGACCCGGATCTCTATACACATCGGACAGCATGCAAATCGTGTCCCATGAGGGAAGAATGCTCCCGTTTTCGTATCTACGTATCGTGCTTACATCACAAAAGCTTTGCATTGCTGCCGCGTCCTGCGATAGGTGCGCTGAACGCCTACTTTCTCGTAAAATGTCGCCAAGGCTTGCCATGCCGTTTTCCTCCTTTCTTTGGTACTCTTGTCTTGCAAAAGAACATCCGTTGCAAATTGTCTTTTTCTTTGATACTCTTGTTGTGTCTAAAACAGTTCTTCTACCGTACTGTTTAGCGCCAGTGCTATCAGCTTGGCTGTATCGGCCTTTGGTATGCTTTTACCCGATTCGTACCGCTGATATTGCCGTTCTGTAATCCTGGCGATTTTTGCAAGCTCTGCTTGCGTTAAAGGTGTTTCTTTGCGTTTGATTTTGAGTTTCGTTTCTTTCGCGCTCATCATCACCCCTCACATTCGTATTAACATGACATTTATGTCTTGTTCTGCAACTATACTAACATGACATTTATGTCTTGTCAATGATTTTTAGGAGATTGACATGACATTTCAAGAGCGGATTATTTTCATAAAAAACAGTAGAAACATTCTCCAAAAGGATATTGCACAAGCTGCCAATGTCACTGTCCGCCAATACCAGCGGTATGAAAAAGGAGAAACACAGCCAACACTCCCTGTACTTGTTGCCCTTGCCGACTTCTTTGATGTGTCTATTGACTATCTTGTCGGCAGAACGGACAATCCTGCTGTGAACCGTTAGGGTTCTTCATAAAACTTCGTCCAATGTACGCCAAGTACGGATGCCAACCGTTTGGCAATCGGCACTTCCGGGTTTCTTACCCCCATCTCTGCATGGGAAATGGAACGAACGCTCACATTTGCCTTTGCCGAAAGCTGCACCTGGGTCAGCCCCAGTGCCTTTCTTTTTTCCCGCATCCAGTCCCGTTTCACTCTTGGTTTTGCACCCCCTTTGTGGTATATTGTTGATAGGTATATATGCACGCTGGGGTTTTTCCCCTTGTGCTTCTTACAGGTTGATTATAATACTGTAATCAGTATTTGTAAATACTTTTTTCAGTATTTTTTGGAGGAATTATGTCTTCTGTCGATAGAATCTTTCAGATTATGGAAGATAGAAAATTGACATCAGCATTTGTTAGTAAACAAACCGGCATATCAGCTGGTAACTTTACTGACTGGAAAAAAGGCCGATCTAAGCCTGGTGCCAAAACTATAAATAGGCTTGCAGAGTTTTTTGGTGTATCCTCTGATTATCTTCTGGGGCGCAGTGATGATCCTCTGCCGCCGGTTGATATGAAAGATGTGACCATCGTCAAGGAATCCTATGTTGGCCCGCTTGATCCGGCTGAAAAAGAATGGCTGGAATCTGTGCTTGCTGCTTACAGGGAAAAGATCAAGCAGGACGGTAAATAAAGAATAATACCGCTTAGGCGGTATCAATATGGCCTGGTCTGGGGGAAAGCTGGGTACAAATTCATGCAGGAGGATTTGTTATGAAGAAAAGGTTGTTCGCGCTTGTATTAGCGGTTATCTCCGTCTCTGCGCTTTCAGCTTGCGGGGGAACAATTGTTTATGATAGAGAATTGGGAAGCGGCTATTATACAGCCGGCATAGATTTCCCGGCAGGTACGTATGATATTGAAGTTATTTCTGGAAATGGAGTTGTTTATACTCTTTCTCCCGATTATGATGAGCTCCCTGATTCTTTTTCTGAAATGATGGGTGTTAAAGAAGATGGAATGTACGAATACCAAAAAAGCCATTCCAATCTTTCTTTGCCAAAAGATACTGTGCTTTCTGTATCCGGGGGCGTTACAATAAAAATCCATTCTGACAGTGCCTCTGGCGAAGCCTTAGCACGGAGGGAACAGTCCATTACAGAAAATGTTTGGCTTGAGAATGGAAGCTTTGTAGCCGGTACAGATTTTCCTGCAGGTGTGTACGATATTGTTGCTGTTTCAGGAAGTGGCAATGTTTCTTCCGATAATATGGCCGAAGGTGGTATATGTGATGTTATGGGAACAAAGGATGTTTCGGGTCTATACCAAAATGAGTATAGAAACATTTATCTCCCAGAAGGAATAACCCTTAAAGTTGGCGGCGATGTAGAAATCGTGTTAACGCCTAGTATATAATATATAAGGTACGAATAAATTATTGCAGGGGGATTTGCTATGGCGGAACAAGTAAAAAAGGCTTGGTACAAAAAATGGTGGGTGTGGGTCATTGCTATTCTTGTGCTTGCAGGAATAGGAAGCGCTATTTCTGGGGGGGGATCATCGTCAAAAGAATCAGCACAAAACGATGCTAACAAGGAAAGTTCGATTACTACGAATGCTCCAACTCCATCTCCTATTGTTTATGATATAGAATTGGGAAGTGGCAACTATACAGCCGGTATAGATTTCCCGGCAGGTACGTATGACATTGAGGCTATTTCTGGAAACGGGAATGTTTCTTCCGACAATATGTACGATGGCGGTCTTAATGCCATTATGGGTGTTAAAGAAGATGAAATGTACCAAAAAAGCTATTCCAATATTTCTTTGCCAAAAGATACTGTGCTTTCTGTATATGGGGGTGTTACAATAAAAATTCATTCTGATAGTGCCTCCGGCGAAGCCCTCACACCGAGGGAACAGCCCAATACAGAAGAAGTTGAGCTTGGAAACGGAAACTTTGTAGCGGGGACAGATTTTCCCGCAGGTGTATACGATATTGTTGCTGTTTCAGGAAGTGGCAATGTTTCTTCCGATAATATGTTC